>Ga0209755_10006745_pt1 | contig 12597 bp, 9 predicted proteins | sample TergutCo191P1_FD_187301 | JGI IMG/M metagenome (GOLD analysis project Ga0209755, IMG submission 187301) | Cornitermes sp. P1 segment gut microbial communities from Petit-Saut dam, French Guiana - Co191P1 (SPAdes) (version 2) | ecosystem: Host-associated > Arthropoda: Insects > Digestive system >... | reverse complement strand
CCAGCTTGCACATCAGTAAAACCTGGCACACGTTCAAGGTGATCTTTGTCTCCCAGTTCATCTTCACCAATGCTCCCTCCACACATTCATACAGCTCATTGATACTGGAAAAGCCACACTCTGAAAGCTCGTTGTCTGATAAAGTAGAACAGAAATCTCTATCCCCAGGGCCTAGCCGAAATCAGTCCTCATGGAAGCGGCCGCCATTATCATCATAATCATCATCATCATCTTCTTCTTCTTCTTCTTCTTCTTCTTCTTCTTCTTCTTCTCCTCCTCCTCCTCCTCCTCCTACCCCTTCTCCTTCTCCTTCTCTTTCTTCTTCTCCTTTTTCTTCTTCTTTTTCTTCTACTCCTCCTCCTCCTCCTCCTTCTTGTTCTTCTTCTTGTACTTGTTGTTGTCGTCGTTGTTTTCTTCTTCTTCTTCTTATTCTTCTACTTCTTCTATACCGCAGTGTGAGACAGCTTCAGTCTTCAGTCTGTGCCCATAGACACACAGACAAAAACAATTCACACTTACCATATGCATGACTTATTGCCAAGTTGCTACTGTAAAATGCACTGTGTGCTTCAATTTTAGTTTCATGCCCTTTCCAAGTCCATTGAGCACACAGCTTTCAGCATTCGTTGCTTCATGTGCAATTGATTGAAGCCTGGTATGATGGCCAAATAAAGGGCAGAAAACTACTTAGACTACACTTTCTCTCTAAAGAAAATATGACACTACACAAAATGCTCCTAAGACCTGGGGAGGGCAAACCTGGACACTGAGAACTGCAGGCAAACAAGCCTTGAGAGTCTCTGAGAGGAGAATGGTCAGAAGAATCTATGGACACCTTTTTCTGAATGGAGAATGGAAATCAAATCCATCCTCGGCCATGCTGACATTGTCATATTGGTCAAATAAAGGACACTCAGCTAGCTAGGTCATGTGCAACATATGGAAGAATATCATAGCCAGAAAGATCCTGAATGAAGAAATCTACGGCAGAAAGAAACAAGGACAACTAAGAAAATGCTGGATAACAGACATGGAGGAGGACCTGAGGAGTATAAGCATCTAAGGTCATAGAGTGAAGACCCAAGAACAACAGGAGCGTACAGGATTTGTCTGGGAGGCTAAGGTCAATACGGGACTGTTGTGCCAGACGAATGATGATGATGATGATGATGATGAATACATAATTTTAGAATGCACAGACAGATAGTTGTTCCTTTCACTGCTATATAAGGTGGTGTGATGTCAATTTTGTCAACTACATAAAAAATTGTATCCAGCATTCTGCTGTTAAGGTTGACTCCATGTGCAGAGGAAATCACTGGGTTTCATCACTGTGGATTTTGATGCAACAGGTCAACTACTGATCATATATTCTGCATTTTTCAAATATTTTAAGAAAAATGGGAATAGAATTAAGCAGTGCATCAGCTGTTCATAGGCTTCATGACAGCATATGATTCAGTTAGGAGGGAGGTCTTGTACATTATTCTGAGTTTGGTATCCCCATGAAACTTGTAAGGCTAATAAAAAAGTGTCCGATTGAAATCTATAGCAGAGTCTGGGTAGCAAACATTTGTCTTAGATTTTTCCTATTAAGACTGATTTGAAACATGGAGATGCTTTATTGCCATTGCTTTAAAGTATGCCAGTGGGAGGGTTCAGGTAAACCAGGATGGCTAGCAATTAGGAGGTACATATCAGCTGTTGGTTTATGCTAATGATGTTAATATATTGGGCAGAAGCATACATATTATAAAGAAAAACACAAAGCTTTAGTCCTTGCTAGGAAGGAGATTAGACTAGAAGTAAATGTAGATAAACCTAAGTACATGGTCATGTCTCAAGATCAGAATGTAGGACACAGTCACAATATAAAGATTAATAATAATTCCTTTAAAAGTATGGAACAGTTCAAATATTTGGAAAAAACCTTAATGAATCAAAATCCCATTCAGGAAGAAATTAAGATCAAATGGAAGTTGGGGAATGCTTGTTGTTATTGGTGCAGAATCTTTTGTCTTCTTTTTTGCTATCCAAAAATAAAAGAGATTAACGTACACAGAACCATAATTTTGCCAGTTGTTTTGTATGGGTATGAAATTTGGTAGCTCACACTGACAGAGGATCGTTGGTTGAGGGTGTTTGAGAATAGGGTGCTGAGGAGAATATTTGGACCTAGGAGGGACAAAGTAATGGGGTATTATAAATAAAGAATCCGGAAGAATTAAAAAAAGAAGTGAAATACAAGCTCTAGAAGTTGAAGGTAAAAAAATCACTGATCAACAAACTATTGCTGAATCTTTTAACGAGTATTTTGTAGCTATCACAGAAAATGTTAATAGACAAAGTAAAAATAATCTGATTAATGATGATAATGATAATATGGATAGTCATACCCATTTCATGGAACAAGCTTTTCATTCATTCATTCATTCATTCATTATGCGCTCTGTCAATCCTTACAAGGTGATTAACCTATAGGATATAGAGTTTGTCATAGTAGTATTACAATAGATATATAGGGCTATGTATTGAAGTGCTTCTTATTTTAGCTCTTATCAACTATTAACAGGCATCAGTTCATTTATGAGTATATTGTATATTACACTAACTACTACCTCCATTAAGATTGAATCAGTATCTTCAGTTGCATAGGTTTCTGCATGTTCCGTCTTATTGCTAAATGTACTTCCTCTTTGCTTGTATGTGAATAGTAAGTTAAGTTGTGTTTACAGGTCTAGGATTATCCTGTATATCCTTGGTTGCATTACAAAGGTTGATACTTTACAAAGGTTGGTACCTTCTATTTGGTTCCAAGATGCTAGTAAGTTTGTAGATTAAAGTTTAACTTTTGCTCCATTACAATTCCTGGGGTAAAAATATTTACATGATAATAGAATATTTATCAGTACTAAGAGCATTGATCTTGGGAGGAAGTGTGTAAACTCTGGAAAACCATACGTGAGCCATGTTTTGCAACCAGCTTTTAACAGTATTTCGTTGTATCAGAATTATAAAATTCTTCTAAAGAGTAAAATGAGTTTTCACTTAAAAATTTTTTGTACCAGAGATATGAATTTTGTAGAGTTGGTAAACTCATTTTTAATATATGTAGGAAGTTTGTTGAAAATCTTTACTCCCATATAGTACACTCCAATCTGATACTTCGTTACATTGACAGCAGGATAATGAAAATTAATATGTTGCCTTGTTCCCTTATCATGAATTTCATTATTTGTGGTAAATATCTCTTTGTTTTTAGCAACAAACCTTAATATAGAAAAGATGTAAGCAGAGGGAAGAGGGAGGATTTTTAAGTTTATAAACAGTTTTCTACATGAATCTCTGTTTCTAATACCCATCATGATTCGCAGAATTCTCTTCTATAATCTGAAGACCTTAATACTAAGTGAAGAATGGCCCCAAAAAATTATTCCATAAGACATTATGGATTGAAAATAAGCATAATAAATTACTTTCGGTAACTCCTGGGATACAAATGGTTTTATTGATCTCATTGCGTAGCACGCAGAGCAAAGTTTAGGTAAAGTTTTTTTCTATGTGAGTTTTCCAAGTCAAAGTATTGTTAATATTTATTCCTAAGAATTTTGTGTCATTTGCTTTAGAAATATAAATGTCATCGTAAGATACCTGCGTTTCATAATTATTTCGGTTTTTACAGGAAAATTGAATGAATTGAATTTTGCTAATGTTTCAGGACAGAGAGTTTGCCTGGAACCATTCTGAAATGTGACCAAAGGTTGCAATAAGCTCCTTCTTAAATGTGGATAACTTTTGCCCTGTTATTATTATGCTTGTTTCATCGGCAAATAGTATGGGGGTAACATTCTGTGACAAAGCATTCGGGAGGTCGTTAATATATAAGAGAAAAAGAAGGGGGCCCAACACTGAACCTTGTGGGACACCATACTTTGCCTTGGTCCATGTTGAGGAGGTTCTTAAATTTAAAGTGGTGTCCAGTTGAACTCTTTGAAATCTATTTTCTAAGTAAGATTCAATCAGCGATTTGGCCTTACCTACTATTCCATAGTAGGGAAGCTTCTGTACCAGTCGTGAATGGTTAACTGAGTCGAAGGCTTTAGCCAGATCGAAAAATATACCACCGACTATTAATCTATTGTTTAATGCATTCGTGATTTCATGAATTAGTCTAAAGATTGCGTCTTCGGTTGATAATCTTTTCCTAAAGCCAAATTGTTGGGAATTCAATAAATTGTATTTATTTAGGTAATCAGTTAGTATGTTATACAAAACCTTTTCAATTACTTTAGAAAATGCTGGTAGTAAAGATATAGGTCTATAGTTGGATGGCTCTGTCTTTGATCCTTTCTTATGTATTGATTTTATAATAGAATACTTTAGTCGTTTTGGAAAAATTCCTGTGGAAATTGCTTTATTTATAATGCATGTTAGCGGGGAGCAAATATAGTTGTCGCTAATTTTTAGTATTCTAGTAGAGATCTCGTCATACCTGCAAGAATTATTCGTGTTGAGTGACATGATTATTGATGTTATTTCTTTGGCTGAGGTGAAGTGAAAAACCATGGGAGTAGGAGAATCACCAGTGTGTTCTTAGGATGATTATATGTATATTGATTTTTTTGATTTTTATCTCCTATTCTTGGTTTAAGTGTTTCAGTGATAGTAGCAAAATACTTATTGAGCGCCTCCGCTATATCATGTTGATTGGTTATATAGTTACTCTCTATGTCAAGTTTCTGAATTTCATGAGTAATTTGTTGTTTTCCTATCAGTTCGTTAACTATGCTCCAGGTGGTTTTAGCTTTGTAGTTTGATTTTAGAATTCTATCACTAAATGTCTTTCTTTTGGCCTGTTTAATTACTTTAGCCAAAATTGTACAATATAGCTTATAGTATTGTTTGAGAGCAGGATTGTTACCACCGCTAAATAAGAGAAATAGCTCTCTTTTACATTTGCAAGAGGTTTTAATTCGCGGTGTTAGCCAGCTATATTTATTGGTTCTACGTTTAATTTGTTTATAAGGGAAACTAGAGTGGAAGATTCTCAGATATGTATTTAGGAAGGAATTATACATAAGATCTATATCATTATTATTAAAAATACCTGCCCAAGATTCAGTGCTTAGTTTATATATAAAGTCCGTGATTGTATCTTTATCTATTTTACGTACGAATTTAACACTTTCAGATTGCATATGGACTGGGGTTTGTATTGTCAGTATTTGTGCATCATGATCCGACAAGTCATTAGTAAATGGTTTTACCGAGAAGTAGTCAAACTGTGTAATGTCAATAATTATATTGTCTATAGCAGTTGCAGTTGTTTGATTAATTCTTGTTGGAAAGTTCACAGTACCCATTAAGTTATATATAAGTAGTAAATTTTACAATTGTCTTTTTTGTTCATTTTCTACTAGGTAATTTATATTTAAGTCACCACAAATAATGAGACAAGTGGTAGGACAATATAAAGTTTGTAGTACATTGTCTAATTGTTGTAAAAAGTAGTTGTAATTTCCTGTGAGAGGTCTATATATTGTTATTATACACAGAGATTGGGATTTAGTCTTTACCTTGACCACACATACCTCAATTATTTTCTCCTTACAATAGGCACTGAGATCAATATTTGCGAAGTTGAGACAACTATGAACATAAATGATTACTCCACCTCTTTGATAATCTGATCTACAGAATTGAGCTCCAATAGTATAGTTTTCCATGTTTACGTAACCTACTTCTTGTGTATATCGATGATGTTCTGTTAAGCTAATGACATGTGGCAAGTACGGGTGTAGAGGGCTTAGTAATTCCTGAGTCTTATTTCTTAAGTTTCTAATATTTTGATGATATATCTTAATGAAATCACAATTTCCTTTCATTTGGTGTTTATTCTGTGGGATTCTACGTTTCATGTCCATAAAAAATCAGGGTTTCTATGTGCTGGGCAATTTCTACATTGATGGTAAGAGTTATTTCGGTGGATTCTTATCCTCGCTTATATTAACCTGTTGGGTCGGAGAGATTGTGTTTAAACTTGTAGGGTCTATTCATGGAGCAGAGATAGTTACTGAGTTAGTTTTTGTAAGGAAGTTTTGTATCGTAAGGGCCAATTTTCGGGAAACTGTCCTTTTACCCTCAGAGTTTAGATGGAGACCATGTCTCATGAAGTGTTTTCTGTCTAACTCTAACTCCAGTACTTTTACGTGTGCCTGTGGTTTCATTATCTTATTCAATTTCCTGTTAAATTTAGACACTTCCTGATTTACACAAGATTCTGGTATTTAACAAACCTTACCCAAGTATGGAATATAAATGCACAACAACAAAATAAATAGAACAAATTATAAAATCCCTCAAAACAAAAACTCATGTGGGTACAACGAGATATCCACAAAGATCCTAAAAATAAGGTGCCCTTTCATAAATTCTCCAATAAATTACACATGTAATAAAATGCTTTTTTGGGGTGTATTCCATGATAGATTAAAATACACAATAATAAAACTAATACATAAAAATTATAATAGATGTGAAGTATCTGACTATAGACCTCTATCACTCTTAACATCATTTTCAAAAATATTTGAAACGGTAATGCAGAGAAGGATTTTAAAACACCTCACCAAATATAACGTATTAAGCACCGAACAATATGGTTTCAGAGTACGATTTAGGGCTGATACTGCAACTCATAAACTAACAACTGAGATTTTAAATGCTATGAACAATAAACGAATAGTTGTAATTAATGGAGGGGTGAATGATGTAAACTCTATGAGATATCAAACAATTAGTGCTGTAGGAAACATGGCATGCTTTGTACAGAAATTAACATCATAACTGTAAACATTCCCTACAGATATGACCTGGACAGAACCTCAGTGATAAATTCAGAAATTCAAGCCTTCAACAGACAAATACTCAAGGTGGCAAAAGCCTACAGTCATGTAACCATAGTGGATACTAACTTAGATAGGAAGCTCTTCACTCAACATGGCATGCACCTGAACAAAAGGGATAAGGAGTGGCTAGCAAAATTGCTTGCAACCCAGATTAGCAGACTAGTAATAAACAAAGTCAGGGTTGCACCTAAAATTGCCTTAAAATGGAAAGATGAGTTAGTTGTAAATCAGTGTCCAGAAATTAATATGTCATCAGAGTCACCAACAGCCCAAACAAACAATACAAACAACAAAATTTAAATAGATACATTACATAAAGAGACTGCTGTACCCAGGGCATCTAATAGACAAAAGAGGCAACCAATCACTCGTAACAAGGATTTTTTTATGGAAACAGTAACTTCACACAGCCCTAAACTTTCGATTTCTCAAATAACAAAAACAAGCTGTCCTAAGCTAACCAAAAATCTAAATTTAAACTACAGAATACCTTTAAAAATCTATCACTAGAACATCAGAGGACTGAGATGTAAAACGAATGAACTAATGGGCCACCTTCACCCAATCCTTCCACAGATATTATGCTTTACAGAACATCATGCACATTGGGAGGAACTGCAACAAATTTTTATGAACGATTATAAACGGGCTACTTACTTTTGTAGAACATCATATGCTAAGGGAGATGTTTGCATATATGTGCACAAGAGCTTAAAAATTGAAAGTGAAGATACAGAAAACTACTGTAAAGAGAAAGACCTTGAAGCCTGTGCTACTAAACTTACCCTAAATTCTACCCATATTTGTGTAATAACAATTTATAGAGCTCCTTCTGGGAATTTGACTTTTTTTATAAATAATCTTGATTCAATTCTCAGAAATTTATATAACCCATCACTAGAATTTATTATCTGCAGGGATATAAATATAGATTACCTTAAAAATACCGATTAAAAAAACAACTAGAAAACCTGCTATTATCATATAATCTTACTAGTACAGTAAATTTCCCAACCAGATGCTACAAACATTCTGCAACAGCCATCGACAATGTCTTTATTGATATTGACAGAATAAATGATTGAATGTTATGCCCGATAATGAACAGACTCTCAGACCACGACACCCAATTATTAACTTTAAAAACAATAAGCCTGAAACCACTCATTAAATGTTTTAAAGTAATTAGGATATTTGACAAAAACTCTTTAAATGACTTTTTAAATAAGCTAAGCTATGAGATGTGGGACACCACTTTCTCAAGCAAAGATGTAAACATAATGTTTAATGCATTTTTAGATATATATTTAAAAAATTTTTATTCCAGTATTCCAAAATACGTAATACAACTTACCCCAAAAAGGATTGACTGGATTACCTTAGGAATAAAAACATCATGTAATTACAAGCTTGAACTATATGTAGCAAGTAAAAGCAACTCGAAACTAAGAGACTACTATAAGAAATGTTGTAAAATTTTATCCACTGTTATAAATGAAGCAAAAAAACTTACATACAACAACAAAATTAAAAAATCTCCTATTCCAAACAAAGCCACATGGGACATAGTAAAAATGGAGACAGGCAAAACAAACAACACAATGAATGATATAATAGATAAACTTCAAATTGGTGATAAACTGGTAAATGACTATACAAAAATTGCAGAGATTTTTAATCAGCACTTCACGTCAATAGCGAAAGCCAATACTGCAAATAATAATCATAACACCTCTAGTGCAAGCAACAGGTACATAATTACACCCACCCACTTCTTACTTCAGTCCTTCAACTGCACTTTTCCTAATTTCAAACTTATGCGATTATCGACAAAAGATATTAGGAATATAATAAAATCCCTTAATACAAAATTTTCACATGGCTATGACAAAATACCCACCAAACTGTTAAAACTTAGTTTACCTTTTATTCTTAGTCCATTAACCCACATTTGTAATAAATCACTTTCTTTAGGAATCTTTCCTGATCTTTTAAAATATTCAGAAATAAAACCCCTATTTAAAAAGGGAGACAAACATAACATTTCAAACTATAGACCTATTTCAATTTTAACTTCATTCTCCAAGGTGTTGGAAAAGCTAGAACACATTCAACTCTACGAGCATGGCAGTAACCATAATATTTTAGTAGATGAACAATTTGGTTTCAGAAACAAACTAGCAACAACTGATGCCATATTTAAACTGATAAACTAAACTCTAATATCTTTAAATGACAAAATTATTGTGGGAGTCATCTTCTGTGACTTGGAAAATGCCTTCGACAGTATTAACCATGACATATTAATATCAAAATTGAATTTTTATGGGGTAAAAGGAAAAACATTGCTATGATTTAAATCATACCTTAGTAACAGATATCAAAGGGTTACTCTTACTAATAATGTCAATTGTCAAAATCACCTTTCGACCTGGCAAGGGATAACACATGGAGTCCCACAGGGATCAATTTTGGGTCCACTGCTCTTTCTTATTTACATTGATTTACCTAAAACTGTAAATGACATAGCTAAACCAATATTGTTTGCTGATGACACCACCATTCTAATTACTAGTCCCATTATAAGCAATTTTCAACTTAAAGTAAACACTGCCTTTAATTTTGTTAAAGAATGGTTAAACACAAATCTTCTTTGTATAAATTTAAACAAAACTCATTTTATGCAATTCACAATAATTAATAAGCCCAAACCTTACCTACAAATTACTCACCTAAACAAACAAATATCAACTGTGTCCAGTACTGTATTTCTTGGTATTCATATAAATGATACAATTAATTGGAAAAATCATATTGATTACATTCTCCCAAAACTAAGTATGACTTGTCATGCTATGAGAATTATCAAACCTTACAGGTTCCTTGAAACATTAAAAATAGTATATTACTCTACTTTCAATTCAGTTATAAGCTATGATTTACCCTTTTGGGGCATTTAACCACACAGCAAGAAAATATTTCGAATGCAAAAGAAAATTGTCCGAATCATGATGGGCTGTAGGAGGCTTGCTTCTTTTTGAAATTTGTTCAAGAATTTGAAAATACTGCCCCTCATGTCTCAATACATATTCTCCATTATGATGTTTATTATAAAACACAAGCACCAGTTCACAGTAAACTCAGAAATCCACAACATAAATACTAGACAGCTTTCAAATCTCCATTAACCAGCACCAAACTTGACTAGATTCAAACACAGTATTTACTACTCATGTGTGAAGATATATAATAACCTCCCTCTTCATATTAAACAGTTGGCAGACGACCCCAGAACTTTTGAGTTAAAATTAAAAAACTTTTTGTACTTCCACTCATACTACTCGTTGGAAGAATTCTTCCAACACCTATTCTAATCTTAATTAGAAACTATAACAATTTGAAATATGGAATAAGGAAACAAACAACTATACGAAGGAAAGTCTGAGGGAAACAGCACACTTATAGCAGCTTAACGTTACCTTCATTGTATTCCCACTTACTTTTATGACTTTAACGCTATTCTGATGACAAATTCATGTCATTATCAATTGCTTTCGATTACGTATTAATTGAAATGTATTTATTTCTATAAAAATTTCTTTTATATTTGTATAATGTAATCCTAAACTTTATACACAATAGACATTGTTACTCTCACCTATTCTTCTGTAAATAGAAAACTTATTATGGATTAAGTTTATATAGTTGTTGTAACATGACTGGTTCTACATCCAAAAGGTCTTCACTGACATGTACTGGATTTTATGGGACCAAAATAAAAAATACAAATAAAAAATACAAATACCAGTAGGGGGGATTTTTTGTGATTTAGAGAAAGCTTTTGATTGTGTCAATCATGATATTCTATTATCTAAACTGAAATTCTATAGAATCAGTGACAAGGATTTTCAACTGTATCAATCTTAACTGGGTAAAAGATATTGTAGAACAGCAATATATAATGACAGTGAGAATAGTAATAAAGTTTCAAATTGGGCTAGAATAAGACTTGGAGTCCCACAAGGTTCTATTTTGGGACCTCTACTTTTTCTTTTATATATAAATGACGTAACCAAGATTATAAATGAAACTTCAGCACCTATAATTTTTGCAGATGATGCTAGTATCTTATTTGCTCACTCAAACCCAATAGATTGTAGCAAAAACATTTGTATAGTTTTTATAACTTTAAACAAATGGTTAAAAGCAAACCAGTTATCTTTAAACTTTAATAAAAAAATTATGTACACTTTAGAATTAAGAGAAATATGTTAGTGAACTAAAAAAGAGGCTTTAACAATAATTTTATCACCAACAGCTCCTACACAAAATTCTTGGGGGTGACAATGAATAATACTTTGCCTTGGAATAATCATAATGACTTAATTATGAAAAAGTTGAGTAAGGCTTGTTATATAATTAGAAATGCCAAAACATACATGTCTGTTTCATCATTAAAAGTGATTTATTATGCCTTTTTTCACTCGGTTATGAGCTATGGAGTGCTGTGTTACAAATTGGAAGGTCGCTGGTTTGATCCCAGCTGGTGTCAGTGAATTTTTCGTTAATATATAATCCTTCCGATCACACTATAGACCTGGGGTCAACTCAGCCTCTAGCAGAAATGAGTACCAGGAGTATTTCCTGGGAGTAAAGGCGGCCGGTCCATAAGGCTGACAACCTACCACCATCTTGTGCCGTTGTCGCGAAATATGGGAACCTTAACTTCCTGAAAACCCTCTGGGCCTCTCCAGGCCTGTAACAGGACTGCTTTACCTTTTTATGAGCTATGGGTTATATTTTGGGGAAACTCATCGCATAGCTCCATAATTTTCAGAATACAAAAAAAGGCAATTAGAATTATGGAAGGATGTGGGAACAGAGTTTCATGTAGAAAATTATTTAAGAAATTACAAATTTTGCCTTTGACATCACAATATGTGTTATGTTTAATAATGTTTGTGGTTCAAAACCAAAATCTTTTCCTGACAAAGTATGAAAATCACAATTTAGACACTAGACAAAGAAATAATTTATACCTTCCTCAAGCAAACTTAATCATTTACCAAAAAGTAACTTATTATTCAGGAATAAAACTTCTGACAATTTACCTTTAGAGATTAAGAATGTTGTTGTTAACAAAAAAAAATTGTAAATTGTTCTGAAAAAATTTTTACAAACTTTACACAATTGAGGAGTACCTTAGTCAATCGTGAATTAAGAATTATATTGCAAGATTTTATTATAGTGGTATTTTGATTTAAGGTTTCTGTCTATGTGCATTATGTAAGTACTCTTAAATTTTTTTTATGTTCTGTCTAGTTACATTATGTAAGTATTTCATTGAGTGTGTATTCTGAACTGATCACATTTCCTTGTATAAACTTGATTTGTTAGTTATGTTTCATAATCACAAATTACTATCACATGTATCTTACTGTCGAGATTCATTTTGTGCTATGCTTGTTGTTATATAATGGCAAGTTCTATATCCACTCTGATGGACCTGTAGAGTACTAAATAAATGAACAAATGAATGAAATAGGAGAGTGGAGTAAACTACATTATTATTATTATTATGGATGTCTCCTGTCACAGGCATTTCTTCCTGGTACTTCTCTTGAACCAGCAGTGATCCCCACCGCTCAGGCTTCAAGCTTCACACTGCAGTACTTTCCGTATTATGTGT
>Ga0209755_10006744_pt1 | contig 12597 bp, 14 predicted proteins | sample TergutCo191P1_FD_187301 | JGI IMG/M metagenome (GOLD analysis project Ga0209755, IMG submission 187301) | Cornitermes sp. P1 segment gut microbial communities from Petit-Saut dam, French Guiana - Co191P1 (SPAdes) (version 2) | ecosystem: Host-associated > Arthropoda: Insects > Digestive system... | reverse complement strand
TCAGCAGCAGTTCAAGACCTTTTGCATCAAGATACTTCGGGGTCACAGGTATTATAACGCTATCGGCACATGCAAGCGCATTTATGGTTATGAGGTCAATAATCGGTGGTGTGTCAATCAGGATGTAGTCATAAATCGGCTTAACTTTCTCTATGTACTGCTTGAGTATGGTTTCACGTCCGATGAGGGGTGCGAGCGCAAGCTCGATACCTGTCAAACTGTTGCTTGAAGGTAGCAGGTCAACACCCTCCGCGTGATGGATGAGTCCGCCCGTAATGTTAAACTCTTTCTCGTTGATGATGTCTGTCATTATCGTTGCGAGTGTTACTTCCAGCTTTTCAGGTTCAGTAATGCCGAGGCTTACTGTAAGGGAGTGTTGTGAGTCCGTGTCTATTACCAGTGTTTTCTTGCCTGCTTTGGCGAGTCCTACGCCGAGGCTTGCAGCGGTCATCGTTTTACCTACGCCGCCTTTTCTTGAGCCTATAAAGATTGTTTTGCCCATACGGTTTTCCGCCTTTCAAGGTTATTTTGGGACTTTACATTTTTTAGCGTTAATGATAAACTTTGAATATAACGCTGTTGTTTTGTCCCATTTTGAAGTGAAAAAGAGTGGCGAAATGAATAACGCCAAACCCGCAACCTATTGTAAATACAGGTGTTTTGGATTTAGCGTTATTATACCCTATGGACAGTAGGAGTGTTCTTACCGTACTTGACGGTGAGATGCTCCTTTTTTGTTAATTTATTGATTTTTTGACGTGTGGCGTGAAAGTTATGTGTAATACTAAAACATAACTTCCCCTCTGCTTTATCCTGTCAATAATCTGAAAATGCTTGAACATTTCCTTGGAAAGAGTACCGTTAGCGAAAAATGGTATTCAGACGAAAATAAACTCAAAGCCCGAACGGTCTTTGCGCCACAAATAATTTTATTGTATTAGCTTACTGTTTCAGGTATAATGGAGCACAAGGAGTTGAGATGTTGTGGCACAAATTGTACTGAATGTTGAAAATGAACAAAAAGCAAATTTATTGCTTTCACTTTTTCATGACCTTGATTATGTCGAGGTTGAAACCAAATCATCAGAAAAAGTTTGGCTAGGCGATTTACCTGTTCTTAAAAGCCCCATATCCGTTCCTGATTTCAAAATGTATAGCAGGGAAGAATTATATGAGCGATAGAAGAATTTTTATTGACACAAATATTGTTGTCTATGCTCATTTAACCAACGAAACAGAAAAACACAAAGTTAGATATTGCTAATGATAGCAACAAAGATATTACCATTTCAGACATATATGTGAATAATCAACGCTTTCAAAGTGGTTGCTTTATTAACAACGAAAAGAAAGAGTGCTTTAGAGTAGGTTTTTCACCTTTTAAAGAAGCCTATGAAAAATTATTGAATGAGACAGTTGGAGGGGCTTTGGTTTCTAGTTTTATAGGAGAAGAAATTGACAGTAGTGACTATAATCTAATTTGTCCAGGAAAGAGAATTGTTGCAAGAGGTAATGATACAGGACTACTAATGCTCAGATTTGATAGAACTTTTTACTCTCTAATAGCAAACCAACCTATTGAGCTTACCGTTGTAGCATCAACAAAAAAATATCTTATCCCACTAGATATAGATATTACCGATATGCCATTCAATGCTACAAACAAATTAAATGACCTATAATTACGATGAAAGGAGTTGAGCATTATGGAATGTGTACGCCAAACTATGAACGGAGCGGAATTAAGCGATATGTTTAAATTACCCCCGACTTTGCTGAACAGAACTGTGCAAGTTATAATTCTCCCTGCTGAAGATACTACACAGGAAGATGTGAAAACTAAAAAACGTCAGCTTGGCTTTTTAAAAGATAAAGTGCCTGAACTTCCCGACAGCTTTTTTGACCCATTATCTGAGGAGGATTTGCAAGCATGGGGGCTATGAAATATCTTCTCGATACGCACACTCTCTTATGGGCGACTCGTGATATCGAAAAACTCAGTGGTACTGCACTGGCAGTAATTGAAGATACAGATTCTATGCTTTTTGTATCTTCTGTAAGTGGCTATGAAATAATGTTTAAGCATTATATGGGCAAATTGACAGGGTATTCTTATGTAGCCGATAATTTTTTTGAAATCCTCGGCACGCTTGATGTAATTGAACTTCCAGTCAATATGCGCCATGCTCATTTTGCAGGAACAATAGATTGGACTCACCGTGACCCATTTGACAGATTACTTGTCGCACAAGCTCACGTTGAAAATATGATAATGATTACCGATGATACTGCTATTAAATCTTTGCCGTGGGTGAATACATTGTGGTAATTTTGTGATGAACTGCTTGTATTGTTTTTTCTTCTTGCATCTAACCATCATCTAATCAAATATCAAAAAAGTATCTTTTGGCTATCTGCTAGTATTTTTGCTATAAATTGCGTCAGAAAAATAGAAAATTATCTTGACTTCCAGCTTGATTAAGGCTAAACTATGCATAACAGGGCCCCGCACACCTATGGCAAGTCTCCGTACTTGTTATGTGTCCCACGCGGGGACGTTTTTATGGAAGTGCTTATGAAAAATCCACTCACTCATGAAGAGCAGTTAACAGCGCTCAAATCAAAAGGGCTTATAATCGAAGATGATAATAAGTGCCTTGAGTTCTTGTGTCCAGCTATAGCTATTCAACAAAAAATCTGCTACAATGGGGCAGAAGGGGCGTTGAAAGGTAGAAAAAGTGCAGACACGGTCTGCACAATTGGACAAATGGAGGGTTAATGGCGTGAACAACCAAGATATTCGCTGGGAGCAACGGTTTGGCAATTTGTCAAAATCGTGCGTGTTGCTTTCTGAAATACATGGCTATGATTTAGAAAGCACGCTACCTATTATTCGAGAAGGGTTTATTCAGCGTTTTGAAATTGCTTTTGATTTATCATGGAAAACACTCAAAGATTACTTGGTTTATTTGGGGCACAATGTACAACCATCGCCACGCCCTGTAATCAAAGAGGCATTTTCAGCAAATTTAGTAAAAGACGGACAAGTTTTCATCGATATGCTTGATGCACGCAACTTAATGTCGCATACATACGATGAGGAAACTTTCAACAAAATATTCTTGCAAATCAAGCAAGAATTCGAACCTGCTTTGTGCACTCTTTGTGAATTCTTAAGGGGGAAATTAGTTTGGAAGAATTCAAACTAATGAGGCTATGTGCCACTCGCTCCTCCTACAGGAAACAGCAAGGTGATGCACAAAATGACAATTCCTTGTCATGGTCGTTTTGTGCCTTGAAAATTAACGAAAGGTATGGTCATTATTGTGAAATTCGGACTTACAGATGAGCAAGAAAAAAATATTGCTGTTTTACTGCGCAAAGGACAAGTAACAAAAGCAGCCATATTTGGATCTCGAGCAAAAGGTAACTACCTCCCCAATTCTGATATTGATATTGCGGTTTGGGGCAATGAGATTAACATAGGCAAAATTTTAACCGAACTTGACGAACTGTCAACGCCCTATAAATTTGATGTTGTGGCTTATGAAAATATTTCTGCCGACACATTACGTGAACATATCGACAGAGTGGGGATAACTCTTTTTGAGGAGGTCGGCAAAAATGCCGCAGACGATCACTCATCACGAAGATTACACCAACAGACAAGTTGAAAAGTGCATTCTGTTCCCATTAAAGTGCATTTCGTTTCAAACAACGCTCAAAAGTATTTACAAAAAGCCGTGATAACTTGAACAGAGTTTCACGGCTTTTAAGTTATGGATGCAGAAACGTCAGAAATAAACGATTCTGCATAAAATTCTAACGATTCTGCACATTTTATTACAAAATTATCAAAAAAGTGATACGTTCACGCAAGTACACGTGCTATTTTTGCAACTTGTATTGACACGGGCTGATTGCGTTGCTATGATTTTTCAAGTGTTATTGATTTCTACAGGAAGAGGGAGGCGAACCGAATGTCAAGACGTATACAAGTTAATTTTAATCAGGTTTCTACGATAACAGCGCAGCATAGGGCTGCTATCAATCAAGCTATTACTAATTTAGACAGGGAATATACTCAGCTACTGTCATCTCTTCGGAACTTGGATAGTGCAACAAATGCCGCATTTGTTGCAACCACACAACAAAACAGGCAGAAAGCTGTTGCAACAGCACAAATTCTTGAAAGAATTTTAAACTTTATAGACGAATCAGCAAGACAAGTACAGGCTAAAGAACAATCGATAGCAGCAAAATTTAATTCAAGATAGAGGAGGACGAGAATATGCCAAATGGATTTAGCGGGAGTGCAGCGGAAAGTTATCTGGGGGCGGCAGGTAGTGCGTTAAGCACAGCGGCATCAGCACATAATCAAAGACCATTACCAGCGCAAGCGGGAGCGCAGCGGCCAGAGATGCCGTCAACACCAAATGCTCAGGCACCCCATGATGTAAGCTCGGCACACAGCGGAGGGAATATTACAGGTGTCGGCAATTCAAGCAATATTGTTGTAGGCAGTGCTGAATACAATAATATTCTAAGTAGAATTGACAGGATAGACGACGACATGGGCAGAACCTTACACCAAATATCGTTGCGTATAGAGGAAATGTGCAGGGACGACTTCGTAATGCCGCAGACTGTGCAAAGGTGTAACACTCTTACATCAAACTTAAAAAACTCGCTTGGCGAATATAGAAGATTAACAGATGAACCCATTATGGAAATACGCAGATTTTCAGATAGAGTTTTAAACATACGGTAGTTTAGAAAAAAGTGAAAAGAGGGCGAAACCATGGCAGAATTTGTATTACACCAAAGCAGTGCAATAGCGGTAAATGCAGGTATGATCCAGGCGATGCGGAGCCAAGCGGGCGGTATGCAAGTAACCGCAAACTGCCTACGAGCGATGGCGGCAGCTCAGCGAAGAATGGCAACAGAGCAAAATATCATAGCCACAACAGCGAGGAGGACAGAAACATTCACTCTGCCAAACGGTAAAAGCGAAACAAGAGATGTGCCTGACACAGTAGCTAGAGCAGTAGCACGCAATGCAGCAGCGGCACACACAGCGTTTGCAGATGCGCTGACAGAAAAAGCAAGGACTCTGGGTGATGCTGTAATAAGCCTTAACAAAGCAATGAAAAGTGTGCAGATGAAGTTTGAGAATATTCTTGACGAAGCGATACGAGCAGACAGATTTCATTCAGAGCGTTTAAACGAGATGAGAGAGTGGATGGTGTCGTTTACGAAGCAGATGACTGAAATACGCGACAGCATACCCATCGGCGGGCTACCAATGCTACCTCGCTCATTTCTTCCTCCTGTGTTGACAAAACACCACTTTGCAGAATTGAGTCTAATAGAGTCAATGGCGAATGCGGGAATGCCATCATTTACAAGATTCGCTTTAGACCCTGTAAACACAGCAACAGGTAATTTCATCTACAGCAAGACTGATATGTCAGTTAGTGGCAGATACCCGCTGGAATTCACCCGCTTCTACAACAGTATCGGCGGTACGGAAGATGTACTTGGCGCAAACTGGACACATAACCACAATATCCGTCTGCATGATAAAGGCGAAGCAGTATTCATCATATATGGCGATGGGCATATGGAAACACATGGACAACTGGACGATGGGAGTTACGTATCACCACTTGAGAATAGCAATACACTGCTGTACACCACAGACGAGGGCTTCAAGCTATGGACAGCTGAAAACATTATCTACGAGTTTAACAAAGAAGGCTTTCTGCAAAGCCAAAGTGACCTAAACGGGAATGAAACCAAGTACGATTACACAGACGGCTTGCTGGCTAAAGTGCAGAACCCCTGTGGAAACCTTATATTTGAATATGCAGACAGGCAAATAACCAAAGTCACAGACCATACAGGGCGAGAACTGAAGCTTAATTACAACGGCAAAATGCTGGGTAAAGTAACGCACCCATCAGGAGCAGAGTATAGCTATGAGTATGACAGCTATGGTAACTTAGAAAAAGTGACAAACCCACTTGGTAGAGAGCAGATAGATAACGAATATGACGGACATGGCAGACTGACACGCCAGAGTTTTTCCGACGGTGGTGTGGCTACACTAAGCTATGACGATAAGATAACCACAATGACAGAGCAAAACGGCAATGTGGTGAAATATGAGCGCGATGACAAATACCGCACGGTTAAGACCATATACAGCGACAGTGAGGAACACTTTGAGTACGACATGCAAAGTAAGCGCACACTGCACAAAGACCGTAACGGCAATATCCGCAAGTTTGAGTATGACCTGCTCGGCAGTATGACGAAATCGATAGACCCACTGGGTAACGAAACGCTGATGGAGTACGGCAGATACAGCAAGCTGATGAAGGTGATAGCACCCAACGGCGGAGTTATGTCTAACGAATATGATGATAACGGCAACCTGCTGGCTGTGGTCAATCCACTGGGATATGCAGTAAAACTGACCAATGACACGCAGGGTAATGTAACAGAAGTGACCCTACCTGACGGCAGTACAAGCAGCCTGACATATGGCGAGCGTGGTAATATCTCTACAGTGACAGATGCCCTGGGCAACGAAACCAAGTATGAATACGACAACCTGAGCAGGGTGAGAACAGCCATAGACCCGATGGGCAATGCCACGTATTTTGAGTATAATGTAAACGATGATGTCACAAAAGTGGTAAATGCAGATGGGAATGAACGCACTTATGAGTACGATGCAAGTGGTAAGATAGTCAGCATAACTGACTTTAACGGTACAACCATAACACGCGAATACAACAGCATGGGCAACCCCACTAAGGTAATTGACGGTGAAGGTGGTGAAACACTGCTTGAATATGACATTATGGGTAATGTAACAAAACAAACAGATGCAAACGGCAATGTAACCGCGTTTGAATATGATGTGCTAAACAGACTTACAAGCGTTACAAATGCAAAAGGTGCTGTAATACGCTACGAATATGACCATAACGGTAACAGGACAAAGATAGTCGGAGCAAAAGGTGAAGAAGTCAAGTTGTCCTACGATGCACTGGACAGAATAACAACGGTAATAGAGCCTGACGGAGCAAAGTCAGGCGTAGACTATGACTGCATGGGGCAAGTAACAAAAATAACTGACCCTATGGGCTTTAAGTCAATCTTCGACTATGACATTGCAGGGCAGAGATTGAGCGAGAAAGACCCATCGGGCAGGGAACTCAAATATTCATATACAAAACTCGGTCAAGTATCCGAAACTACCGACACAATCGGCAGAAAAACAAAATATGAATACCTACCTGGAGGGCTGCTCAAAAGCATAACATATCCCGACGGTAGAAGCGAAGAATATGCATATGATGCGAATAAGAATATCATATCAAAAACATCACAAGATGGATATACTCTAAGCTACGACTATGATTGCTTAAACCGTATAACACGCATTTACAGCAGCACAGGACAGGAAAAAATACACACATACGATGCCGTAGGCAATGTTACGAGCATAGTAGATGCAAACGGTAACATCACAAAGTACAAATACTCGCCAAACGGCAACCTCATATCGGTCATTGACCCTCTAGGCAATAAATCTGAATATGATTACGATAAACTCGGTAACTTGCTGAAAGTAAAACAGTTTGCAGAGCTTAAAGAAGCCAATGAGCTGAACAAACAAAACTCAGGGCTGCGTGTTACCAGATATGAGTGGGACGAACTGGGTCAGGTAAAGAAGATAACAGACCCGCTCGGTAACATCGAAGCATATACTTACGATGAATCGGGTAATGTTCTAAGCAAGCTGGACAAAGACGGATTTATGACAAAATATGCATATACCGAAACAAACCAGCTTAACGAAGTGATTTATGCCGATGGCAAGAGTGTTAGTATGTCATACAACCCTCTAAGACAGCTTACTGAGATAAAGGACTGGCTGGGCATAACATCAATAGAAGTTGATGAGATAGGCAGGGCGAAAAAAGTAATAGACCACAACGGCAAAGCCGTTGAGTACACATTCGGTGCAGAGGGTGAAAAGCGTAGCATCAAATATCCTGATGGCAAAGTGGCAGAATATATTTATGATGATACATTGCGCCTTAAAACACTGATTGATGGTGATAACAGGGCAGAATATCTCTATGACGGCAACAGCAGATTGAGCGAAAAGGTATTCAGCAGCGGAGTCAGGACAAAGTATGCATACAATGCCATGGGAGTGTTATCCGAACTTACGCACAGCGACAAGGACGGGGTTCTTGACAGGTATTCCTACACTTATGATAATATGGTAAACAAAACAGGCATTGAGAAGCATAGACGAGGTTTAGAGGAAGAAAGCGGCAGGTACAGCTTTACATACGATTCGTTGTCACGTCTGACGGAGGTACAAAAAGATGGTGAGCAAATGAAAACATTCGGCTACGATGAGTTCGGCAACCGCAGCTTCATGACAAGCAATGACGGCAGGACTGAGTACACATACAATGCGCTCAATCAGCTCATATCTACTGCGGATACGGCTAAAACCGGGCAACGCTACAGCTATGACAAGCGCGGCAATCTCACTCAGATACTTGAAAACGGTAAGATGAAGAACACATATGAGTTTGGTGCGTTTAACAGGCTCACTAAAGCCATAAACGCAGATGGTAATACTGCAAGCTATGACTACAACGGCTTAGGCTTTAGGGTCGGTAAGCAGACAGCAGATAACCTAAACCCGACAAAGCAGATAAGCTATGTGCTCGATTTGACGAAACAGTATCATAATCTATTGCAGATGAGTGACGAAATGCAGACACAAAGCTACATATGGGATAACAATGTAGCATTTGCAGGTGGTAATGCGTATCTGCAAGACGAACTCGGAAGCCCGCTACGATACATAGATAATTCAGGTAACACCATAGACAGTTACGGTTATGATGTATTCGGCGATGATTTGTATGGTAATCAGGGCATAGCGCAGCCATTTGGCTTCACGGGCTACACCGCTGATACCATTGCAGGTACATATTTTGCTCAGGCGAGGGAGTACATGCCGCAGATAGGCAGGTTTGCAGGCGAGGATAGGATTAAGTATGGGGATAACTGGTATGCTTATTGTAGCAACAATCCGCTTAGTTTCGTTGACCCGCTGGGGTTGTGTGAATGTTCTCCTGAGAGAAGGAGAGAACAGGCATTGTCAAATTTATCTAACGTGCAATCACTCACAAATAGAGAAGTTAATGCCATTTTTCAAGAAATGGGTGTTATGTTCGCACAGGCAACAATAACCGATATTGAGACAGGCTTGTCGTTTAACATCTATATTGCTCGACCCGGCGGTTATCACAGCGATTGGTCGCCACTGAGTATTGATGACACCAATGTTATAAAGAACATAGTTCATCCGGACAGAGATGTTAACTGTGATAGCTGGAGCAATCCCTATACTTGGCCTAATTTCAGCAAACGGCCTGGAGTTCTTACAATAGGTGGACAGAATATAGCCATGGGATTTCACCTAACCCCTCATGCGAATGTTATTGGTGATGCGAACCCCGGACCTACCATGTCTGGTGGAGGTTCACGTCAACCAAATAGCCGCAGATGGCCTGTCGGCGGACATATGTGTATGTATTTTAGTAATTCGTCAAACAGAACTGGTAGTGGCACAGTACCCGGTCAAAGAGCTGCACAAGCAGCATATGAGTTTTTTAACGGATAAAAATGTATATTGCATAAACAAATTAGAGAGGTTTCGATATGAAAAACAGATTTTTGTTCTTACCCATGTTGGTTTTAGTGATAACATTGTTGGTGTCTTGTGACATTGCACCTGCCAATCAGGAGATTCAAGAAAGTTTAAGTGGAGAGGATTATATTACCTCCTCAACGACAGTGCTAATGCCAGAACCAATACCAACTTCGGTTTCGGTTCAGCCCTCAACGCCTGTACCGTCAGAAGAAAAAGAAACAGAACCAACTGGTGTAATTACTGGAACGCTATATTATATGGACATTGAAGTAGCTTTACTATTTGAATATCCATTTAGAGATATAGATATATTGGGTGAGCCATCAGATGGGCGAGATGAGTTCTATTTTTTCCACGATGGCTTAGTAGTTGAGGCAAGGGGGGGAGATTGGTGCTATATATTACGGAGATTCGAGTTAGTAACGCAAATTCATGGTGACGATTTATCTTTGTTCAATATAGATGGCATATCATTAGAAAAAACGCGAGACGAGTTGATTGAGATATTCGGCACACCCTCAGACCCTCCACCCTCTTTTGCACATAGAGAGTATCGTTTGCTAAGATATTATATATTGCTAAGAGAGCTTGAATATAGGTTGGATTTTTGGTTTGATTATCCTGATTCAGTATCACGCCTTTTTTCTCTAAGGAGAATCGGCTCCTAACTTTGAGGTTTCAATTTATGAAGCAGGGGGACGGGGGAGCAGTTTCATAGCATAAAACTATCAAAAGATAGGAAGCCCCCCCCCCCCGTCACCTTGCTTCTAAGCATACGAAACCTACTGGAACAACCGCAGGCAAGAGGCACAACGCACTCAAATTAAGAGGGAAGGACTGCATGTGCAATGAAAAAAGTATTGTATTTAGTACTCGTTATAGTCTTTGCGACTCTGCCGACAACTGGGTGTGGGGAAGATGCTGGTTTGCCCGAAGATGAACCCGCCGTGTTTGCGACACCTGAGCCAACGCCGACCCCGACTCCGATAACAACACCAACACCAACGCCTGAACATAAAACAATAACAATAAGGGGAAACGAATACTGCACATCTTTGACCAAACTGGTTTTGTTGCATTTTTCAGAGCATTATGGATTAAACAATGAAGATATGGTTCAATTGCAGTATATGGAAAACTTGGAGTTATTAGTTATAAGCGCACTCTATGTGGATGATATTACACCGCTAAGCGGACTCACAAATTTGCGAAGGCTCGATTTGAATGTGCATTGGACTGGCAATGGAATCAATGATTTATCACCACTAGCCGGACTTGCCAACTTGGAGGAGTTGGAGTTTAGAGGTAGTCGTATCAATGATTTGTCATCATTATCCGGGCTTGTAAATTTGATACGGCTTGATTTATCAGGGCCGGTGAGTCTGATTAGCGATTTGTCGCCACTATCAGGGCTTACTAATTTAGAGTGGCTGAATTTAGCTATTAACGAAATAAGCGACATTACATCACTCAGCAATCTTTACAACTTGGAAGTCCTGTATTTAGGTTCTAATCAAATTATTGATATATCGCCACTCAGCAATCTTTACAACTTGGAGGTCCTGTCTTTAAGCTCTAATCAAATTGTTGATATATCGCCTTTATCAAATCTCACAAACTTAGTTGAGTTAAATCTTGCACGTAATCAAATCAGCGATATTACGCCTCTATCCGAACTGAAAAATTTACGCCATGTGTCTGTGGAAAACAACTTTGTTACAGATTGGACGCCAATATACCATGTTCCCTATGACCTCAACTTTGGGCCATAGATGTTCATTCAGCACATCCCCTTCCATCCCATCACTAACACCAGATAGTTTAGATTGTGAGAATAGCATGAAAATAAAAAAATGTGTAAAAATTGTTATGATTGTTTTTGCAACTCTGCTGATAGTCGGGTGTGGGGAAGATGCTGATTCACCCGAAGAAGAACCTACTGTGTTTGTGACACCTGAGCCTAGACAAACATCCACGCCAGAACCAACCCCAATGCTCACACCCACGCCTACGCCCAAACCCGAGTATAAAACAATAGCCATAAGAGGAGAAGAATTTTGCACATCTTTGACAATTCTCTCGCTTTTTGATCGTGATTTAAACAATGAAGACATAAAGCTATTGCGATACATGACTAATTTAACCATTTTAATGCTGAACAGCAACCACATTGACGATATATCACCATTATATCGGCTAACAAATTTAATTGAGCTAAGTATGTGGGACAACCAAATTGACGATATAACACCGTTATCCGGGCTTAGCAACCTTAAAGTGCTACGCGCCCAAAATAATCAAATCAGTGATATATCACCTTTGACATATCTTGCAAATCTGGAATTTATTGCACTGGGAAATAACAGGATTGAAGATATTTCGCCTTTACATGGGCTTACAAATTTAAAAGAGTTAAGATTGATGGGTAATCAAATCAGTGATATTAGCTCTCTTTCCGAACTCAAACGCCTAGAAGTTTTGCATTTGTGGGGTAATAATATTCGCGATATATCCCCGCTGTCACACCTTACTCGATTAGAAAGATTGAGTTTTGGTGAAAATTATGTTACCGATATTTCATCGATAACTAGTCTTGTGAATCTTGTGACATTGGGATTGTCAGGCGGTGAAATAGAAGACATATCGCCATTGTCATATTTGACAAATTTAGTTACCTTGTCATTAGATGGTAACCAAATAGATAGTGTTTTGACCCAATACCAAACAACAGGACATTATGAACATCAAGTAGCTCACTGAATCGCATAAATGCTTTGCTTTTCGACGGTTTAAGCGACATTGGAGAAGTCTGCCGGAGTTTCGTATCCGTTCGACTC
>Ga0209755_10006743_pt1 | contig 12599 bp, 10 predicted proteins | sample TergutCo191P1_FD_187301 | JGI IMG/M metagenome (GOLD analysis project Ga0209755, IMG submission 187301) | Cornitermes sp. P1 segment gut microbial communities from Petit-Saut dam, French Guiana - Co191P1 (SPAdes) (version 2) | ecosystem: Host-associated > Arthropoda: Insects > Digestive system... | reverse complement strand
GGCAGCCGGTGTGTAGGGCTGACAACCTTACCACCTTCATGTGCCAATTGTCTTGAAATCTGGGAGCCTCAACCTCCTGGAACCCTAAGGGCCTGTCCAGGCCTGTAATGGGATTGCTGTACTTTTGTATTATTAAAAGTTTTTTACAATGAAAGTGAGTTTCTAATTTTAAAGCACAGTTCCTTTTGAAATACTCTGCTTTGATGACATTATAGTGGTGGTGGTTGACGCACGTGCGTCCAGAGGCCAACACAAAGCATGATTTTTACCAAACGCCCACAAATATTAGGGATTAGCAAATGAATATTCAAGCCAACAAAACACGAAAGTATGAACACAAATTTAACAAGTTACAAGAGTTATATATAAAAACTTTTCATAAGCAAAATGTGTGTGTGTGTATGAGAGATACTAAATCTTATCAGTTGAATGCTACATTAGTTGGAGAAAAGTTTGTAAAGATATGTGAGATCTTGCTAACTTCTGAACATTTATATGCACACATATGTATGCATTAAATTATGTATTTTATGTCCTGATGATGATCTATAAGACTGAAACATGTAGCATTCACTGATGAATTTAATAAAAGTTTGTTTTATTTGATGGCAAGACATGTATTAATATTAATACAAAATTTGGTCATCTGAGTTTGGCACCCCTGGCATAGTGTTGCATAATTTAAAAATTCCTGTGATCATTACTCAGTCTGCTTATTTAGGAACTGAAAATTATTGTGTCACATCAGATTTTGTAACAAAATTGTGTTACAGTTTAAAGTGTGTTAATTTTTAAGGATAATTGAATGTTGTTTAATGTTTAGCATGTTATACAAGTAAGCCTGTTTCTTCTGATGCTCTGAAGACTGGCAGTGGTCTGCAGTCCACAGTTTGAGGAACACTGGCATAGTGCTTACCACTCTGTACTTTATTCATGAGATATGAAACACATGATCTTGGTCTGCATGACATTTAAATTTGAGTTCTTCTGGGTTTTCTTCACTTGCTGAAATTCTGAACTAACGTCCCCACCTAATGAAATTCCATATTTAGTTAACACTTCCGTGGCCTCCGCCAAAGCCCAATATGTACAGCGTGTTATTGTCCCATATATAGTGAGTTTTGGTTGAGTAAATAGTCTGCATTTAGTACAAGAAATTTTTTTTGGCTGCCCAGAAGTCGTACCTCAGTTACGTACGATTGTAGTAGAAACTACAGCTGATGTTCACATTTTCTGTGACTAGAATTAGTACCACATAACTTTTGTGCTTATTTTATATATCATTCTTTTATAAATAGCATACTGGTATGTGATTATGTTTGTGTGGGAACAATTTGACCACTTATGCAAAGACATTATTTTGGAAGTCTTAGAAGAAGATGATCACGGTTCCTTGATATAGTTTTCCATAATGCCATTTAGTAAAAATCTTGATTTAGGAATGCCATTTCCTTGTAAATACCTTATGTACAAGTTTCACTGTATCCACAGACAGGTGCTGACCATGTCCTTCTTTATCCTTTTCACTGACATTCAAACCCATCAACAACACTTCATAATCTGTGCAGCGCAGTGTCAGTCATGTTATAATGTGGGTAGAATATTAACATACATTGTTTATTTCTGTATAATGTTTCAAGTTTGTTTTGTTTCATGTAAGAATTCTTTTGTGATACATATATGTTATCTGTTTTTTGTCTTTACTACGAATGCTGAATGTGGTTCTGAACTGAAATGTGCAGTATCATTGCCGAATTTTTAATTTTTCGTGTCAGGTATACGTCCGTCATCCAGAACTTGCGGCCGCTAAAGCTAACAGGGACTATGTCTTCAAACAAGTATGTGAGGCTGTGAACACCATATCAGATGTTGCTCAAGGAAAGGGACCGTCTGTTTCCCAGCATCCATATGATGGTCCTGGTGAACTTGCTGCAGCTTTGGATGACTTTGATGTAAGAACTGTGTTTAATTGCTTCTTCATTACATTATTTGGATTGTCTTGTCCCAGCACTGTTTCTGGGAACTCATCGTATTTATTTAATGTGAGGTAAAGTTGTTCAAGGGGGAAGGAAGAAACAGATTTATAATTTTCTGGGGCTAAACATCTTTAATGCAACTAATTGAAAGATGAGGGGTAATATTAAAATCTGCAGGATCTTTATTTTATCTTGCCAGTATCATTTGTCACCTCCTGCTGCTTTCTAGTTTTCCATCAGTTGGGGGCCCACACAGTGTAGTTCATTAAATTATGTTTAATATTAGGTGTTTACTTATTATGTTTCAAGAGGGCTGTGGTATTGGTTTTCTCACCCTGCAAACCCATCTCACACACATGGCCCGATTAATCCTAGTTGCTCACATAGCACACCATACACCAGCCAGTGCCTGTTATACTGAGAGTTTGTGTGCCTTCTGAGATGAAGTCAAGTGGCATTGCTAAACAGAACATGTCTAGGGCCTTTTGGTACAGCTTGCACCCTGTGGAGTTCACCAGATGCATGTCTTGTAGGAGCTGTATGTGTCACGTGTCATGCAGAGACACACTGTTTTGCACTGGAACATTCGTAGTGACTGCTGATGTGTACACACTGGACAATCACACTGCAATAATTTTCATGTGGGCAGGCAAGCCAATAGGAAGTGACATGATTTTTGTCAGATAAAATTATTTGTATCTACGTTCATCATAGGTTGGGAACATTTAACACATCCGAGTTTAGAATTGTGTTTTATAAATTATACCACCAAGGATGGACATGCATTTTATTATTTTATCTCACTTCTGTTGTAATTTTCCTAACTTCATTCCAGCATAATCAATAATACTATGTAACATACAGTCACTTAGTTGATGCACTTCAACATTTAGGCATCAGTTTTTAGGTAAAAGGTTATGCATATGCTCTGAGTACATATGGTGCTGATTATTTGGGAATTTCTCTGTAGTCTAGCTGTAAAATTTATGTAATGTGGGATGCCAGCTGTCTACATACATAGCCACTTGCCAGGGACAAAAGAATGGAGATCAGCCCATTTTCTTTTCATGTTATCTAATTTACAGACATAGAGGATATACAAGGAGGTAACTGTCATACTTGGGAAGAATGTTCATTAGGTTAATTTACATCACTATAACCAAGTCGACCTATATCTGACGATGAATGGATGCGGATATAATGACAAAATAAGTTTCAAAGAACGAGAGCTGTCGTACATTTATTAATTACCAAATACACTTTAACATGAGGTGAAATTTATAGTTCCTATAATTTCAACACTTGTACTTAACATCTAATTAAATTTGAGTGACATAAAAATGTTAATTATGCTTCGAAAAATTGTACTAGTTTTATAAAAATTATCCGTAGGGTTCCAGGTACTTTACATAGCATTAACTGGCCTGTATACGGCTTGGATTCACCTCAAATGTGCATAATATAACATGTTACGCAGGTACAGTACATGGAACCACAAGAGGAACAACTTTTCTCACCTCATTATCTCCATAACTGTTCAACTTTTGGATATACAGTGGATGGACAAAATAATGGAAACAGCTTTGAAAGATACAAATTTCTTTATTAATACATAGTTGGGTTCCTTTGCCTGTAATACAGCTTGTATACTTCTTGGAAAAGACTCATGTAAGTTCTCAATAATCTCAAGTGGAATACTGTACCACTCTTCAAGAAAAATATCTTCTAGTTGCTTGATAGATGATGGAGGAGGGAATCTGATTCTCACCGTACTCTCTAAAGCTGGCCACAGCGGTTTGATGATATTTAAGTCAGGCAATTGTGCTGGCCAGAGAAGATGGTGAAGTGCATCTTCATTCTCCTTAAAACGAGACTGAACACGTATGGCTGTATGTATGAGCGAATTGTCATCTTGAAAAATTGTGTCATTGTTAGGAAACAAAATCTGGTTCATAGGATGCACCTGGTTACCTACAGTGTCCACAGAGTCACTGGCAGTAATGTGACCATTCAGTGTAATTACAGGACCAGCAGAATATCAAGGTATTGCTGCCCGAATCACCGCAGATCTGCCTCCATGTTTCACAGTTGAAACCAGGCATCAGGATTATAGGCTTCCCTGAATGCTCTCCAAACATAAACCCAGCCCGATGTTGGGAACAACGTGAAGGACGGCTTGCCTGATCATATTACGTATTGTCAGTCAGACATCCAGGTTTTATGATTATCACACCGTCTTTTTCACCTTTTGGTGTTGTTTTCAGTAATCAGAGGTTCAGCAGTTGCAGTTCTACAATGGATGTTGGATTTGTGAAGCTCGAGTGGGATTATTGTTGTGACAGCAATATCTTCAGATGAATACCGAGTTCTGCTGTCACCTTTGCTGCAGTTCTGTGATTATTAGCACAATATTCTTCAATGTGTGGCGATCCCTTTCACTTAGTTTTGGTTTTTGGCCACTGTTCTTAGTTGATGGTGTCTTCCTATGTTCTGTGTCGCTGTAATGACCTTGCACACTGCTGGTCTGGATATACCCAATAAAGTGGCTATTTTGGTTACAGATGCTCCAGCTAAATGTGCACCAACAATCTGTCCTCTCTGACAATCTGATGTCTCACATTTTGCGATACTTTCATACAAACTGTTACTAAACACGGTCTGTAATGCATTGACACTGGCACAACACAGCGTAAACAAGCAAAAGAATAATGAAAGATACATACACCTATATTCTTTCAGTGCAGCCAACACAAACAGTATTATTTGTGTATTTAGTGTTTCCATTATTTTGTCCGTCTCCTGTATGTATGGTTGGTTATACATAAATTAAGCTGGTGTACATTCTTCTGAAGTGTGGCAGATTCTCCCTGTATTGATTTATAGTCCTCACAAGTTATATTAGAGAATTATGTGCAGGAACACATTGTTATGGACCCACTGGCTTATAATGAGGTCCGTACCCGACCGTCACTGGAGGAACGACTGGAGAGTATCATCAGCGGAGCTGCGCTGATGGCAGACTCATCTTGTACACGTGACGAGAGACGTGAAAGAATAGTTGCAGAGTGCAATGCTGTGCGCCAAGCTCTGCAAGATCTGCTGTCAGAATACATGTCCAATGTAAGTTCGGCTCATTTGTACATCTCTTCATATCATACTAGTAGTTTGTACTGCTGTTTGTCATGTTTGTTTCTTTGGAGACAAGTTTTAAGAAATAATGTACTTTTTATTTATTGGTTTTATTATAAGGTTTTTTACTGGACAGAATGAGAACTGAAGTAAATTTTCTTGTGAGAATGAAATGAACAGGTAGTGGCATTGCTAAATTTTGCTGTACTCATTTCTAGGACAAATCATTTGTGGACTTGATATTCTAAGGTGCTTGTTAAATTGTGATATTTGAACTGTCAGGTTTATTGTTTTCATGTGTGTTTGATCAATTTAGTCTTCATTGTCTTCCCTTCAGAAATAAATATCTTGCATGCAGTCAGTGTTTGTGTGGCATTGCCACACAAATTTTAATTTTTAGGGTTGCTTCTGAGAAGGGAAATAAATAATAATGTTATTGAGACGAATAGTTTGATTATTCTGGCATTCTGGGGCTGAATTTAGGCATTTGTACTCCACGTCTGTTATTTGATATCCTCAATTTCTCTACCTACGTCTGATTTAAAATATTACGAGAAAATCACACAATCATTCTGATGTGTCTGAGGAATTCTTTACTAAAAAATTTCAACAGAAAGTTGCTTTCTTTAAAGCAGTTTTTATTGATACAGTAGGAAGAGTTCCATTGACATATATATGCATATCTGACAAAATTACAAGATGTTGTGTGACAGCTGGGATTTGTAGGAGTAAATTAAAATAAATTGTTGGATGTCAAGGACCAATTCATCCTTCATCAGCATTTTGTACTTCTACACATAATAAACAATTTTTTAATTAAATTATAGTTAGTAAAAGACAGAGAATAAAAATGTACTAGTCAACAGTATCCATTAATTCCCTGATGGTGACTTCGTGTGAATCATTTAATGAGGAAAATTACTTAGGAAATCTAGACAGTTGGTACAATAATGTTAAAATGTATTTAAGAGGAATGGGTAGTTAAAGGTGAACGTGATCGGTGTATGTTAGATTTCAGCCTTTCACCATGATGGATGTGTGTTAGAACCATGTGCTTCTGGGCTGTTGCATGGTGTCAGCTGGGTAAAATTCGGTGACTGCCGGCATATCTGGACAGTCCAGTCTGAACCTGGATGCACGGGACTGACAGTATGTCCTAACACATTGGTGAATTTTGACTATTTGATGCCACACAACAGCCCGAAGCACATGAGTCTAATGACTGACCTTGCTGAAGACATGGATCAGTGATAACTGATGGTCATAGTGAGCCTGTTGATGAGCTAAATGTCTATCAGTTGCCAAAGATGATATACCCAATTCTGTGATGAGCAGTGAGTGAACGGGCTTGTACCTCCTTTCCATTCAGACTTATGCATTTTGTAGAATTTTTAAAGCACTTAACTGATAACTGATGATCTGCGGGTGTTTAGGGGTTGCGTAGCAAGGCTGATTCATTAAATGATATCATGTTGGAAAAAGTAATGAGGATAAAAATAGATGCAATGCAAAAGGAAGATATGCATGTTGTCACTATTGATGAATGAGCTGTGAATCTGTATTTATGTGGATTTTTTCTTACAGTTTTATCTTTTATTGCATTTTTTTTTACAAAAACTGAGTAATGTTAAGAGCAACAAAGTTCTGTTCAGCGTATTGAATGTAATTAATACTTAATATCTTGTACTTTGCTGAATTGACAGTATTATACAGGGTGTTTTTAAAATAGATAGTGCTATTGTAGGGGTATGTTGTGTGCATGCACAGCAAACAAATATCTATGTAAACGTGGATGCTTAGATGCTTAGTCTTAGAGTTGGCCCATTTTATTGAAGTGACGGGAATAAAAGATAAAGTGTAAACCATCCAGTAAGGGTGCACTGAACATTTATCTACCAGGTAAGAAATTTTGTACTTTTTTATTCATAAAATCATTCCACGTACATGTTGTCGAATATCATAAGTCTTCCAGGCCTTGTTATTAGATGCATATTCATTGTGAGGTTTTGTTATGTTGTTGACAAAATGTAATTTACGAGGGTGAGTCAAATGAAAACCTAAATATTTTTTATCTTGTAATTTATTGGACACAAAAAGTATGCAATGACTTCATTTTTCTATGTAGTCTCCATTGTGCGGCTGTTTCATTCACTGTTACGTGGTTACGCATTGATTTCCCTTCGCGATGGCTTCAACTGCTGCAATGCCCTCTGGTGTCACTATTTGGTGTGCCTGACCGGGTCGAGGAGAGTCTGTTACAGAACTGATGGCATTCATGAACTGCCTAGTGCACTGGTACACTTGCTGTAGTGACAGACATGCGTCACCATACTGAACTTTCATTCATCGATGAATTTCGATGGGTTTCACCCCTTCACCAATTAAAAAACAGATGACAGAACGCTGTTATTCTTTGGTGCATGTTGCAAGCGCGGCCGCCATCTTTACACTACTACTGCGCCGTCGTGTTGCATTCCTGCATCGTACTGCCACCTGTTGGCCACTCTTCAAACCATGAGTATCATTGTTGTCAACTTACAAGACAATTGAGCTGTGTTTCAAATTTTTATCGCACTTTTAAAGGTTTTCATTTGGCTCTCCCTTGTAGGTGATTTTCAAATAATAAGATCCCCCCCCACCAATTATGTTAACACACATAAAAATTTTTGAATGATAAGTTTGTAGGAAATCATGTCATAAAACAGCCCAGTTTTATCTGGGCTCTAGCTGCCGTCTTAGCTGTAAACTTTCTTACATACTACCCAAACACTTCTTACCCATTCACTTGTCATTTTTGAATTGCTGGCCTGGCCTTTCTGTGACTTCTCATACATAATGATATACCAGTTTGAAAAATGATCAAGCCATCTGATATCACCATGTAGTAACCAACACATGTGCACTACACTTTGTATACCAGCTCACATATTAGTCTCGGCTCTGATGTATTTCAATATCTATTTACACCATCACTAGACACTGAAACGCGTCAGAGCAGAATCTGACACGTGAGTTGGTATACATAGTGTAGTGCACAAACATTGGTTAATAAATGGTGATACAGAGCATGATAACAGGCCAACTGATGTTATGTGTTGAATTCTCATGCTGTAGTTGTGTTGCAGATACATCTGAGTGGTCCTGTATGATGGGCCTATTGATAGGGAAAACATTCCTTTGTCCCTTGAACTGTTTCAGTAGGGCTTAATTGGCATTTTTCAGATGAATTTCCTCCTTTATAATGAGGTTGTTCTCCTTTGCAGATAAAATCAATTTTTTGCTTTTTCATAAATTTGAAATTGTATTAAGTTTATTGTGGGGACCATGGTAGCACAGTGGTTAAGGTGCTGTGCCACAAATTGGAAGGTCGCTGGCTCGATCCCAGATGATGTCACTGGAATTTTTCATTGACATAATCCTTCCGATCCCACTATGGCCCTGGGGCCGACTCAGCCTCTAACAGAAATAAGTACCAGGAGCATTTCCTGGGGTAAAGGCGGCCGGTACGTAAGGCTGACCACCTTACCATTTGCCGTTGTCATGTAATCTGGGAATCTTAACTTCCTGGAACCCTCTGGACCACTCCAGGCCTGTAACGGGACTGCTTTACCTTACCATTAAGTTTATTGTACACTGTAATTTTTGTTTTTTAAAAAAGGTAAAACGGTAAAGTGATCCCGTTACAGGCCCGGTGTGGCCTAGAGGGTGGGTAGAGGTATGGCTCTACTCTTCCATGACCGCGGCACTGGAAGGGGGTGAGCAGTCAGCAGCACGCCCTTGCCGCACTTTATGCCCGGAAAAGACCCGGTACTCACTGTACAGGAGGCTAATTTTTGTTTTTACCTTGTTCTAAATCTCAAGAGATATGAAGTTTCCCATGAATAGACCAATTTACAGACGTGGTACACACTGAATGGCAAAATCTGTACTAATTTTTGTTACAAGTGCCACAGAATTTCTTTTTAAATTCTGAGCACATATGTTTTGGGAATGTGGAGATGAATTAAACCAGGGGTTCTCAGCCTTTATGTCGTTTCGTGAAAACCCATTCAACACTAGAAAATATTTTTCTGACTGCATTTCGACAGCCAACAAACCAGTTTTGGTAAAGACAACATGCTGCAGCTTTGTTACCATATGCTTGTTCGAACGTAATTTGCTGATCAGCCGTCCCTGTAAGTGAATATTCATTGCCCATGTTTAGTGCAGAACTGTAGTAGGACTCACACAGCAGCAGTCACGTTACATTGCATCCCAAGCTGCATCATGCTCAGCATAAGAGGGGTGTTTCTGGCAGAGGGAGGCGTGCGCTTTGGATACAACTGCTGCATCTCCTTGGCACTTATATTTTAAAATGGGCCATAGCTCAGAGACAAAGCATTCAAGGACTTGTATTTACACACTTTTTATATTGTTTCCCTGCATAGAATATGCCAATACAATAGCACTATATATCTAAAAGACACCCAGCATAAAGGGAATGATTTTATTAGTCAAGTCATGTAATGTGACCAGCAGTGTCCCAGGAAACTTGTGGAACTTCAGCAGACAAAGGGGCAAATTCTATATTGGTGTATGTAACTTTTATTATTATTGTATTTTCCTCTGTTTTTTTTCCCCCTGGTCTAAACCAGTTACAAGCTGCAAGGGGAGGGAAACGCGGGGTAAATATGAACCCCATTGTGCTACTGATGTGTGCTGGCAGTCCTGGTGCAAGTGTTTTAGATAGTTGCAGTTACACTGTACAGCCTCTTCTGTGTATGCACTGTTCTGCACATATGTTGTACGTCTCTACTTTTCTGATATTCTTATTGTGCTTTTAACACTAGTTATGGTATGTGCTACCATCTCTGTTCTGTTACCTTGTGTCTAATTCTTGTAGCAGAGGTGTGAGAATTTTAATGTGCCTTGTGAAGTTTCCTATATTCGACTTCAGTTTTATGGTTATATCCTCTGTCTTTTATCGCTGATCATGAGAAAGTGTTAGAAATTATGAGAGAAATGTAGGTTTATTGCAATTTACGTAATCAGCTGGATGGTTTGGGAGCAGCAAAATGTGTACCAAGAGATGAAACCACTGAGGAGGGTAGTAGCAAAGGGTGGGAGCAGAATTCATTCAGCTCTCATCATTGCCGTTGGCTCTTAACTCGTCATTGTTGACTGGTCATAACAAAGGTTGTCATCAAGAAAAATAAGTTATCTTTTAACAGTTAGTACTATTCTTCGTCGCATCTCTTCAAGGGCAGTACCAATAAACATTCCACTTAAAATACTTGTTCTAGTTGCTGTCAGCTTTTGGTAATATTCAGATGGTAAATGATATTTTTTACACAGTTTTAGTATGTTTACTTCCTGATTTTGTCAAAGTAGCAGAAGCAGAATATTAATACGGTATTTCATCACATCACTCACGAACATCCTTTCTGTTTTTCTGATCAAAATCTTGGTGTGTACTGTATTTGAAGATTTGTAACAATAGGCCTCTACTTGGTCTGTTTGTAAGTGCGATACCGTCCGTCCTGAAAACTCTGGATGCTCTTTGCTGCATCAAAGTGTAATGAAAGATACTGTCATTTTCTTCATAACTTTTCGTTTATTTTTTAGGTTGCAATACATTTTAAGGTATATTATTTTTTAAGTGCTGTACAAAGTTCTTCAGTCATAATATTTACAGCAGGCTTTTTAATCATGTTTGGTACGCATGTCATGGCATCATGTGACACAGAGTTTCTTTCAGTGACGTTTGTGTGCCACGTATAGCATGACAGTGATGATAATTCTCACAGACTGTGCCTCGTACATGTTTCTGTTTGTTGTACGAGCTTGTTTCGTGTACTTGCTAACCTTTTCAGAATACGGTGAAGAAAGTTTTCGTTGCCGTTATGTAAATATGAAAAAGTGACATTTATGAGATTTATTTTAATTGATTTAATGATAAATTTGAATATGTTAATTATGTGACAAAATGTGGTTTCTTTAAAAGTGTGCATGCCTTTACAGTAAACCAAGATTTTGTATTCTGGTAGAACGTCACTGTTTTAATGTTATGATGTGTGAAGAAGAGTAAGAAATGCTGGTGTAGGGCTGGATTTGGCAGAAAAGTAGTTACTGTATTTTCCAAATTGTAAGAAACGTCAAGATTTTAGAGTGGAAATTGAGGAGGAAAAAGTATTTTATACACATTTGAAGGTCAAATTCACACGTACTTATTCAATGACAGTGCAGTGCGACTGATTGTGGAATTCATTAAAGATCTTTGTCACAGCTGCCACACCTATAATTACTGTTGTTATTGTCCAAAATTTCACCTTCTTTTTAACTGCTATGTAATCTGTATTACTATAAAGCACATTATTGATCTCAGATTTTGTGACAGTTTTCGCATTTGTCTCATGTTTCACATTCATTGCCTCTGTTTAAAGCCGTGATACCAAAAAGTTGTCAGTGTTGTTGCATTGCAACCACACAGTCTTCTTCCTTAAAAATGATCATTTTTGTAGACATGGAAATTCTGTTGTTTCTCTGGCTTGTTAGTCAGTTCTTCACCTCTGCTACTATGTCAGGCCATTTTGCAGTGTGTGTACAAAAAAGTGGCTTTATTCTTCTCTGACTTCTTTAACCTTTCCTCTTGATTTCTCCATTAAGGCATCATTTTCTTCGTCAGAAGTGGGCCAAAATACCCAACAACTATACTGTTACTGTGCTGTTTGCATACGTACCATATTTATCTTTAAAATTACGGTATAGTAAATCATCCCCTTTTTGCAACACATTCTGTGAACAAATTTATTTTCAATAAACTTTCAATCACTGGATGCTAGTGATCACCTAGAATTAGTCACAGTGCAGTTTTGTTTCTCTCCTTCCAAAGATGAGTCACTTGCTAACCACTGTTATACCTTCAGCAGAAGTGGAAATTTCAGTAGCAGTGAAGTTCATATTGATGTACCTTTGAACCAAAAGAAAGTGGGGAATTTTTTTACAGTATTTGTCAGGAAAGTGAATGCATCTTATGGCCTGTGAATTGTGGTAAATAATCAGTGACAGTACCGACTTCTCATGGTTAACTTGAGGAACTATCATGTTCACATTTTGAATTGTTCTTTTCCACCCAGCTGATTTCATTATTGCTCTCATAATATTACCATATATTCTTAAATCTAATCCGCACTAGTTTTTGCCGATTTCTTAAACAAAAAAAAAGTTAGGTTGCGGTTCTAATACACACCTTTCATTCAATCGCCCCTTACCTACAAGGCAGACTGATTGAATAATATTGGATGTTACCATTGCTTTAACCTTTATCCAATTAATGCACCATGTGTGAAGTGGCCACTTAACTGTGAGCGGTACAAATGCACCACGCCTGATGATGGTGACTGGGTGACGGATAAGGATTCAGTTATGAGAGATGACGGCGAGTGTGATGAATAATAAATATTATATAATATATAATATTATAAATAATAAATAAAATAATAAATTATTGTATTG
>Ga0209755_10006742_pt1 | contig 12599 bp, 11 predicted proteins | sample TergutCo191P1_FD_187301 | JGI IMG/M metagenome (GOLD analysis project Ga0209755, IMG submission 187301) | Cornitermes sp. P1 segment gut microbial communities from Petit-Saut dam, French Guiana - Co191P1 (SPAdes) (version 2) | ecosystem: Host-associated > Arthropoda: Insects > Digestive system... | reverse complement strand
CGCCCCATAATTTGCCGCTTCATGTGAGCGTCTGCGTTGTCTTCGTAACCATTGTGGCGATATTGCGAATGCGGTTTTTCCGGGGCCAGCTTTTCAAGCCACGCTTCATAGTCTTGGTGCAAGCCGCTTTCGTCATCATTGATAAATACGCTAGCAGTTATGTGCATAGCGTTGCACAGCAGCAAGCCTTCTTTTATGCCGCTCTCTCGCAAACATTCTTCCACATCCGAAGTGATGTTGATAAACTCCCGGCGGTGCGGCGTTTTGAAAGTTAGCTCTTTTCGATAGGACTTCATAGCGTTTCTCCTTTTTCAGCGTGAATATGTGGTTACTAATCACACCAGCGTTGGCACATCCAAGAATACAGTTTTTACATTGAACTTCTCGCTCAAGAATTTGCCAAGTGCTTGCACGCCTGGTTTTTCCGTGTGATAATGGCCGCCGTAAATTACATTCAAGTTGCCCTCTAATGCGGCGTGATGATTTTCGTGAGCAGATTCTCCTGTCACAAACAAATCTATTTTCTTTTCTACAGCTTCGGGAATTGATGCCGATCCACGCCCGGAAACTACGGCCACCCGCAATATCTTCTGCGGACCAAAAGGCAATGAAGATACAGGACCGCCGAAATTCTTTTTTACCAACTCCGATATGGATTTGACGGTCGCCGCTTTTGGCAAGCAGCCTTCAAACCCCAAGAGCAAACCATTTTTGTAAATGCCAAAGGGCTGAAGGTTTTTGAGGCTCAAAATTTTCGCTATCTGCGCATTGTTGCCAAGCGTTGGGTGGATGTCAAGCGGCAGGTGCGAAGCGTAGAGATTTATGTTATTTTTTATCAAGAACTCAATTTGCCTGTGCATTGGACCGGTTATGCTCTTTATGCCATCCCATATTATGCCGTGATGAACGATAACCATTTGGCAGCCGTTTTTCTGCGCCAGCTTGTATGTTTCCAGGCTCGCATCTACTGCCAAGCCGATTTTGGTTATCTTCGCTGCGCCTTCTACCTGCAAGCCATTGACTGAATAATCGCTGATTTCTGATGTTCTCAGGGTTTTATTCAAGAATGAGACTATTGCATCTCTGGATGTTTCTAAAACTTTTGCCATTTTGATTCTCCTTTGAACATAGTTAAATTCCTAAGGCACTTCGGCAATCACCTCTATTTCAACCAATGCGCCTTTAGGCAATTTGGAAACCTCTACGCAAGAACGAGCCGGTCGGCTGGCAAAGTGTTTTTCATACACTTGATTGAATGCCGCAAAGTCATTCATGCTTTGCAGAAAGCAAGTTGTTTTTATAACATTTTCAAAACCGCTTCCGCCCGCTTCCAATATCGCAGCGATGTTGCGGATAATCTGCTCTGTTTGTTCGGTAACATCTTTGCCGACAATTTCTCCGCTTTGAGGGCTAAGCGGGATTTGCCCGGATAAAAACAGCAAGCCATTTGAGGTCATCGCTTGTGAATACGGCCCAATCGCCGCAGGAGCATTCTGAGTTTGGATTTTTTTAAGCATGGGTGGAATTTAGAAAAAAGTGCAACGGGGTGTTGCACTTTTGAGTTGGTCTCACAATATTTTGTTCCTAGACAAAGCGAAAACGCAAGAAGAAGCCATATGGTATTCAAAACAAACGATAGAAAACGGCTGGTCGCTGTCGGTGCTTGAGCATCATATTGAGAAAAAAGCGTATCAAAGGCAGGCAATAGCCGAAAAAACAACGAATTATGAGCGATTATTGCCGTCTCCGTTTAGCGAGCTGGCGGAAGAATCGCTAAAAAGCCCTTATATTTTTGATTTTGTCGAAAAACGCAAAGGAATCATTGAGCGTGAGATTGAGCAGGAATTGGTAGCCAATATCGCAAAGACCATTATGGAACTTGGCACAGGGTTTACTTTTGTCGGCAATCAGTATCATATTGAAATTAGCGAGAAGGACTATTATATTGATCTTTTATTTTATAATATAAAGTTGCGTTGTTTTGTTGTTATTGAGTTAAAAAACACTGAGTTTAAGCCTGAGTACGCAGGAAAGATGAATTTCTATTTATCTGCCATTGATGATATTTTGAAGCACGAAACCGACAATCCAACTATAGGAATTATGCTTTGCAAAACGAAGGATAGGTTAACTGCGGAATATGCGTTGAAAGACATAAACAAGCCTATCGGCGTAAGCGAATACAAGCTATCTGATTTTGTTCCAGAGGAGTTGATAGACACATTGCCGAGTGCGGAAGATATAGAAAAGCGTGTGAGATTGAAGTTTGATGTTGTAGATGGAGTTTAGAGATTTTTCAAGTCTTTGGGGCAGGGTCTGTGTTGCAATATGATAAAAAGGGGGAAACAAATCCCCCACGCTACAACCGCCTGTGGCGTTTTCCGCTGCCCCCAGAACGGGGTTGGTTCGCTATGCTCCCTAACACCCCGTAACGCCCCGAGTGCAGAATTTAATCCTTTTTGTCTGAACCAGAATTGGCCAGCCTGTAGCTGTTCGATCGCTTCGCTTTGCATGGCCAGAATTTTTGGAATTAACAGGATTGTGTTAGGTTGTTTTTTTTGCAATTTTTCAAAGTTTTAGTTTCTACAACAAAAATACAAAACTTTCGCCAATTTTTTCTTTGAGTTTAGCAAGGTTAAAGATACTCAAAAATGAGTATCTTTTGAGAAAAAGGATGAGAAGAAGGAAGCTAAAAGCTACGATGGTAATAATGAGCATAAGCGTTTTCCTTGGGATTGTTTGGTTGGAAGTAGGAAGCCGCTTTGCGTGCGTTTATGAACTTTGCCGTAATTGGGATATACATTTTTTTGAGCCTTTGGGGTAGGGTCTATGCTGAAATACGCTCAAAAGAGGAAAATAAATCCCCCTAACTCCAACCGCCTATGGTGTTTTCCGCCACCCACAGAACAGAAATACATTGGACTCCCAAAGATACGCATATTCTAAGCTATATGAGGAAGTTGAACTGAGGATACATTTGAAAAAAGAGATAAAATTCGTACTTTAACTAGAATTTTGCAGTACAGAAAATTTAACAGGAAAGCTTACGGCTATATTGGATGATATTTTTCTATATTTTCATTCTATTATGCTTTTGTATGATGAAAAAAGAAAGAACTGCGATGGAATTGAAAGAATCTCCAAAAAAGGTGAAGTGTATATTATTGTTGATTCTTTCGCTATCGCAAAACCATTTTTTAATAGGTATGACTAATGAACCAACTTTATAAAATGTTCTTGGCTATAAACGCTACTTCTTGGGTAGTAGTAATGTATGGAATTAAGGAAGAATGGGCTATATCACCTATACCTTCTTGGATTTTTGGTGGATTATTGCTATTTGTGCCAATTCTACTATCTGTCATAAGTATTGTTTTGACTCTCTTGCTTGGTAAGGACTCCCTCAATGATTGCGGTAAGTTAACGGAAGCAAATAGTTCTTTTTTACCAACTTATCTTGCTTATTTCTTTGTAGGGCTTGGAATTGAGCAATTTCAACATCTAATCTTTGTGTATTTAATAATATTAATATTTACTTATGTTGCACAGACGCAGTATTTTAATCCGATATTTTTGTTATTTGGTTATCGCTTTTATAATGCAGAAACATCAGAAGGAACAAAAGTATTTCTTATTGTTAAAAAAAATCTTCGTAGAGCAAATGAAGTAAAATTTTCTAATTTGAGAAGAATTAACGACACAACCTATATAGCATGGAGAGAACAATAAATGGAAACTACAATTATTGCCATGATTCCAGCAGAGCACGGTACAACAACCTACCGAAAAGTGCTTACATCAGCCAATAAAATTTTTCGATTGCCTGATTCTCTAGACACAAGTGTAGAGTATAATTCTGGTGCAAACCTCGAAGATGGCGAATGGTTTAGCCTTACGAATTTTTCAAATAAAACTTATTGTCTATCATTGTTGAAACAAAAATCATTTTCCTCTGTCAATTATGACACAATAGATTCAGAATGCTTCGGAAAAATCGTATTCTTATGTGGCTATCAAAATGGGTGTTATTTTTTTCAACGAGTAACCACAGCTAGACAAGTTAATCAGAAAAGAATTTTCTTCCTTGGAGAACAATGCGAATACAAAGAGAATAGCATGTCCATATCTCTAAACGAGTATGCAGATGCAATTTACAATTCAACAGAAAACAAATTGTATTTCAGAAAATTACGTGACATATCTGCTATATTTGATGGCATTGACGAACTATATCGAGAGGCAACAGAAGATGAAGTTAAGAATTTTCTAAACTATAACTTTATTGAATTAAGCAATGGGTTTGTCTCTGACAAAGTGAGGACAAATAATCGCAAACGTATTGCTAAGGCTTTGGAAATATTACATACTTTTTCAGAAGTTGAAAAGAAAAAAGTATTTAAATATATTAAAGATTACTGTCCTGAAATTGCTGACAAAAACAACAAATTCCGTATCAATAATGAAGATAGTTTGAAAAAACTTCTTTATGGCATTGAGCAACGTTATTATACCACTCTCATAGGAAAAGAACGTAGGCTAGCAAATTCAGTAATCTCCTTAAATCAAGGGATGGTAAACCATGATTAACAATGGTATTTTTACAACACACTTTCTTAATATAACTGAATATAGCTATACTAAGTTTACTACTTTGCACTCTAACAAGATAAAACAAAATAAAGCAATAACAAATATTTCTAGACGAGAGAATAACTTATGGGCAAGCTAACAGCAATAGATTTATTCTGTGGTTGCGGAGGTATGACTTTAGGGTTTCAAAATACTGGTTTTAATATTATTGCAGCTTATGACAATTGGAAACCAGCAGTGGACGTTTATCGAAGAAACTTCACTCATCCAATATATGAATTAGATTTGATGGATAAAAAAAATCAAAAAGAAATAAGCAGAATGAAACCACAAGTCATTATTGGTGGTCCACCTTGCCAAGATTTTTCATCAGCAGGACATCGAAACGTAAATTTAGGACGAGCTGTCTTAACTACAATTTTTTGTGATATTATTATAGCGACACGTCCTAGATATTTCGTTATGGAGAATGTACCGGAAATTACAAAAAGTGGTATGTTAAAAGAGATTATTAAGAAATTTTCAAAAGCTGAGTATGGACTAACTTCAATGATATTAGATGCAAGCTTATGCAATGTTCCTCAGTCACGTAAACGTTACGTATTAATTGGAGACATAGAAAGTGAAGATGGCTTCTTGCAAACATATTTAGAAGAAACTCTTTCAAATAAACCTATGACTATGTATGATTATTTTGGCAATAGTCTTGGTGTAGAATATTATTTCCGCGTACCGAGAAGCTATAATCGACGTGGAGTTTTCAGCGTTTATGAACCTTGTCAAACAATCAGGGGAGTAGATAGACCAATCCCAAGTGGGTACAAAGGACATCCATCAGATCCTGTAGCAATAGGGCCAGAAGTAAGAACTTTAACTGTACTCGAAAGAAGCTATGTACAGACTTTTCCTAGAACTTTTAAATTTGAAGGAACTAAATCTAATTTAAATCAAATGATTGGCAACGCAGTTCCTGTAAAAATGGCAGAACATATTGCCAAAGCGATCATTAAATATGATAACCTACAAAAAAGGTGACTTTAATATTATGAGAACCGTAGATTTATTTTGTGGTTGCGGAGGCATGTCATTAGGATTCCAGAATGCAGGAATAGAAATTTTAGCTGCCTATGATAATTGGGTTGCAGCAATCAATATTTACAAAGAAAATTTTGATCATCCAGTTTTTGATTATGATTTAGGTACAAAAAATGCTATCGAACACATTCGTACATTTAATCCTGATATGATAATAGGTGGACCACCATGCCAGGATTTTTCTATAGCAGGAAATAGAAAAATTGGAGATCGTGCTAATTTAACTATAAGTTTTGCCAACATTATTAGAGAGGTCAAACCAACTTGGTTTGTTATGGAAAATGTGTACAACATCGAACGAATGCCAATTCTTCCAAAAGTAATGCGTATCTTTAGGAAATCTGGATATGGCCTTACTGTAAGAATATTAAATGCAAGCTATTACGGGGTACCTCAAGCACGTAGAAGGTTTTTTACGATAGGCATGCTAAATGCAAAGGATGATTTTCTTGGCAATCGATTAGACTCTGTGCAAAATAAGACTAAAATGACGGTTCATGACTATTTAGGAAATACGCTTAAAACAGAATTTTATTATATGCACCCACGCAGCTACAATAGAAGAGCTGTATTTAGCATCAATGAACCTAGTGCTACAATAAGGGGAGTCAATAGACCAATACCGCAGGGCTACAAAATGCATCATGGAGACAAGGCCGATATTGTCAATGGTAACGTTCGAGAATTGACTACAAAAGAGCGTAGTTATCTTCAGACATTTCCAAAAAAATTTATATTTAAAGGCAAGAAGACTGATTTAGAACAAGCTATTGGCAATGCAGTTCCTGTAAAATTAGCAGAATTCGTAGCAAAGCAAATCATTGAGTATGCACAAGAATAAAATGAGGAAAATGAATGACTGTAAATTATGATAAAATACAAAATGATATTCAAACCTTAGGAACTATAGCTGACAACGATGCTTTCTTAGAAGGTTTTCTCTCCGCATTTAATTTTCCAAAAGCAACATTAGCCCGTACTAAAACAAAAAACAATATTGAGCAAGGAGTGTATATTCAAGGTAACGGCAATGTGTTCTTTCTGGCATCTAACGCCGAAAACCTTCATTCAACATTCAACATTTTGAAAAAGAATGATTTGGCAAAAATAAAAGTATCTTTTATAATAATCGCTAATGAAATTGACTTACTCGTATACGAAAGTGTTTCTAAAAAAATATTAGAAACCAGTAAAAGAGAACTCTATAAATACATAGAGTTTTTTTATCCATTATTAGGTATAAAGCAAAATATAGCTATTGATGAGAAATCCGTAGATATAGAAACTGCAAAAAAGTTTGCACAACTACACAATGAATTAATCTTAAAAAATCCTGACTATAATAAAGACATTCATGAATTTTCTTATCGACTTTTATTTTGTTGCTTTATTGACAGCCTCGGCATTCTTACAAACAGTAGATTAAATTTTCTTATATCAACTTATACCGACGAGTCCGGTTCAGATACTGGTATATTTTTTAATAATTTATTTAAATCCTTGAAAATAAAATCTAGAAGCAATTTGCCAAGATATTTCATTGATATTAAATTTATTGATGCTCCTCTATTTTCAGAAACTATTGAAACTTTGACTTTCAGTAAATTGGCAAGGAGTCTCATTCTTGAATTGCTTAGATTGAACTGGTCAAAAATCAGTCCCGAAATATTTGGGGCACTCATACAATCTATTATTTCCGATCCAAATGCTAATTATACTTTGACCACTAACATTAAAAAAGTTATTGACCCCTTGTTTATGAAAGAATTGTATCACTCATTCGAGAATACAAAAACAAACCGTGATGGATGTGAAATTTTATTGAGACGTATACGATCAATTTCTGTATTTGATCCATCTTGTGGAACTGGAAATTTTCTATTAGTGGCATTCAAAGAATTAAATGAACTCGCTAGTAAAGTTGATGAAGCAATAGCGGTTATTGTTAAGTCAACAGTTCAACAATCTCAATTTTTAATGTCACAGGTAGCTGAAAATTCTGTATCATATAATAGTAGTGCATGGCATATTCCTTTAATTAATTTTCATGGGATTACTACCAACTCTTTTTATTCTAAAATAGCTCGTTTAGGATTCTTTTTTATCGCATATCAAGAAGCAAAGAAAAATTTGAGCAATGAAGCCGTTTTCACAGAATCTCTCAATATTTTATTCAGCATTAACATTGTTCCATGTGATGCTATTCGTACAAACTGGGAGACTATATGTAAAGGAAATGGCGAAACATATATTATTGGTAACCCTCCTTACAGCGGAGGAATTAACAAAACAGTATCGCAAAAAGCAGACATTAAACAAGTTTTTACTGATTATAAAGCGTATGCCAAGCTGGATTACGCCGCTTGCTGGTTTATGCTTGCCACAAAACATATCTGTACCAATGGAGGAGGTTTTGCCTTTGTGACTACTAATTCGCTTACGCAAGGAGAGCAGGTTCAATTATTATGGCCAAAGTTATTTGAAAAAGAAGTACACATAAAATTTGCCTACACATCCTTCAAATGGGAAAATTATGCCAGAAACAAAACCGCAGTTACCGTTGTAATCATCGGCATAGTACCCAATTCAAATACTCAACGCTGTGAACTATATATCCCAACAAAAATATACGAACCTAAAAAAATTACTCCATATTTAACATCTATAGGAACTATTGTGCAAAAAAGTAATTTGCCGATAAGCAAATTACCTAAAATGGTCAAAGGTAATATGCCGCTTCATTGGAGTAAACACTTGCTATCACATGAAGAAAAGGTCGAAATTATCGCCCATGACCCACGAGTAGAAAAATTTCTAAGACCAATAATTGGAGGTGATGAACTTATTGATGGCATAGAAAAATGGTGTTTTTGGATATACGATAATGAATTAGATGAAGCTATGTCTATTAAAACTATTGCAGAAAAAATAGAACTTGTTCGCAAAGCAAGACAATTAAGTACTGATAAATCAGCACAAAAACATGCGAAACGTTCACATCAATTTCGAGAAACACGTGAAACGCGCACTCAGTCTCTGATTATCCCTGAAGTTTCTTCTGAGCATCGTAAATATTTCCAAATTGACTTCGGATATAAGGGCACTATCATAGAGAGCACGAATTATGTTGTATATGATTGTGAGCCTTGGATATTTGGTGTAATCGCCTCAAAGATGCATAATCTCTGGATTCGTACCGTATGCGGAGCATTGGAAACACGAATACGCTATTCCCCACGATTGGGATATAATACTTTTCCATTTCCAGACATAACGCAGGAACAAAAAAATATCATATATAAACGAGTTCTTGAGATTATTCGTGCACGTCAGTTATCTACACCAAAAACGCTAGCACAACTATACGAAGCAGAACAAATGTCAAACGATTTGATAGATGCACATAGTTTGTTAGACAATGTAATTGAGAATTGCTATAGAGACACTCCATTTGTTTCTGATCAAGATCGCTTAGAATGTTTATTTGAACTTTATAATAAACTGAGAGGATAATGTTGCATGGAAAATATAATAAATATTAACTATGAAGCTACTGGAAAAAGTACACAAGTAGATGCTTTAGGTATGCGTGAAATGCAAACTCGTGCATACGCCGCTCGCAAATCTCAGTATCTTTTGATAAAAGCACCACCGGCTTCTGGTAAGTCAAGGGCGCTGATGTTCATTGCTTTGGATAAGCTCAAAAAAGGGGATGTGAAAAAGGTGATAGTTGCCGTTCCTGAACGCTCCATCGGAAAATCATTTTCCTCAACAGCTCTGATAACTAATGGCTTCCACAGCGATTGGACTGTTTATGATGTAAATAACCTCTGCGTACCTGGTGCCGATACATGCAGTAACAAGGTCAATGCATTTATCAACTTCCTTGAGTCAGATGATGAAACTATCCTACTTTGCACACACGCCTCACTTCGATTTGCCTTCGACAAAGTAGGAACCTGCAAGTTCAAAAATTGTTTAGTGGCAATTGACGAATTTCATCACATCTCAGCTGACTATGAGAGCAAGCTAGGCGAGTTAGTTCGTGCTTTAATAGTACAACAGAATGTTCATATATTAGCTATGACAGGTTCTTACTTTCGTGGTGATGGCATACCAGTCCTCACTGTTGAAGACGAGGCAAAGTTTTATAAGGTTACCTACAACTATTATGAGCAACTTAATGGCTACAAACATTTAAAATCTTTGGGTATTGGCTTCCATTTCTATACAGGGAGATATATTAGTGCCATTTCGGAGATTTTAGACACAGACAAAAAAACAATACTCCATATACCAAGCATCAACTCAGGCGAATCAACCAAGGATAAATATTTAGAAGTAGATAGCATACTTGATGCTATAGGAGTAGTTGAGACAATTAACTCTGAAACGAACATTATTTATGTAAGAAGATACAGGGATAACAAAATCATTAAAGTGGCAGATTTGGTGAACGATAATGCTACTGACCGCGAAAAAGTTATTTCATACTTACGTGGGATAAAAAATTTGAATGATGTAGATTTAATTATCGCTCTTGGCATGGCAAAGGAAGGTTTCGATTGGCCATTTTGTGAACACGCTCTGACTGTTGGGTATCGCGGCTCATTGACCGAGATTATTCAAATTATCGGACGTTGTACAAGGGACAGCGAAAATAAAACGCATTCTCAATTCACAAATCTTATCGCAGAACCTGACGCAGAAAATGATGAAGTCGTAGGGTCCGTCAACAATATGTTGAAGGCTATAACCGCATCCTTGCTTATGGAGCAAGTTCTCGCACCAAACTTCAACTTCAAGCCAAAGATGCCAGAAGATGGTGAAATTTACGATAATGAAAGGACGATTCGTATCAAGGGCCTGCGCAAACCAACAACTCAACTGGTAGAAGATATTGTGAATTCAGATTTGACAGAGTTAAAGGCAAATATTTTACAAAATCCTGATGTAGTCAAGTCTATCAATGGAGAAATCTATCCTGAAGTTGTAAATAAAGTACTAATACCGAAAATCATTATGACCAAATATCCAAACCTTTCAAAAGACGAGATTGAGGAAGTCAGGCAACATTTGGTTACTGATATGGTAATAGGGCATGCTACAGTTACCAACACTGGAAATCGTCGCTTTATTGATATGAGCGGAAAGTTTATAAATATAGATGAACTGAACATCGATCTTATTGATTCAATAAATCCCTTCCAGCAAGCATTTGAAGTATTGTCAAAGTCGATAACTCCAAAAGTCCTAAAAGCCATTCAAGAATGCATAGCAGCATTTAAAATCAACATGACAGATGATGAGGCGTATATTCTGTGGCCGAAGATTAACGAGTTCGTAAAAGTAACACACAAGCATCCATCACTTGATGCACTAGATCCACGTGAACGACGACTTGCTGAGGCTCTTGTGTATCTCAGGCAAGTTAAGCGAGAAATGAATAATGGATAATGATATACGCAAATCGAAATTACAGGAAATTTTCAACAGTGACGATTTCGGCCTACTTGATATAAAGGAACCTCCGAAACGGGAACGATGTGACGATGACTTGAAACTCATAAAACAGTTTCAAGAGATAATGCAATTCTATAAAGACAACCAGCGATTACCAAACAACGATGGCATAAATATTAGTGAGTACACTCTCGCCGCAAAACTTGATGGAATTCGCCGTGACTCAAAAAAAGTAAAAATACTTCTTGAATTCGACAAATATAATATCCTCCGTTCAGAGGAAACTTCATTGCTCTCACTTGAAAATCTTATAAGCGAAGATCCTCTTGATTTATTATCGTTCGACGAAGAAGGAGACAACATCTTCAAATTATCTCATGTTAAACAAATAGATAGGATTCGTCCTGATTACATAGCTAGACGTAAGATCTGTAAAGATTTCGATATGTATGAAAATGCCTTTAAGCGTATACATGCTGACCTTGGTAGTGGATTCCGTAAGTTAGTGGTATTCAATGGTCAAGAAGATTTAGTTGAAGGGCGATACTTTGTACTACGCGGAGTCGTATTATACTTAGAAATTGACAGTGCGGATTTGACAGAAAAAACATATCAAGGGCAAATATACCGAAGAAAAGATGGAAGAACTCGCTGTATATTTGACAATGGTACTGAATCCACCATGCTATTTCGTTCACTTGTCAACGCAATGCGTATTGATGGCTTCGGAATAAGCAACATTCAAACAAACGAAGATGGAACACAAAAAATCGAAGTAGATGATGTACAAAATGGATATATTTATGTTTTGCGTAGCCTTAGCCGTGTAGCAGAAGTGCGTAAGATGCAGGATCTCTATAAAATAGGGCGATGTAGTGGTGATGTTACTAATCGCATCAAGAATGCCATAAATGAGCCTACGTACTTGATGAGCGATGTTGAGATTGTTCTAACGGCTCGATGCTACAATATAAATGTTAAAAATTTAGAGAATAATATTCAGGAATTTTTCAGAAGTTGTAATGTTTTTTTTGAAATAAAGGATAGTAATGGTGTCCTTCACAAACCACAAGAATGGTTTGTTGTACCTTTAGAAATTATTGAAGAAGCAATTCAACTAATAAGAAAGAACGAGATAGAGTATTATCATTACGATCCAGCGTTGAAGATGATAATCAAGAGAAATTAGTTCTATTTGAATTCTTAGGAACAATATTACTTCCTACAAATAAACAAAAGACTGCGGAGCGCACCTCACCCCATAATCGCTCAACAGCTTTTGCCTCTTATACTTTCTCACATTACGCAACTTATAAGCAACAGCCTTATTCTTGCCATTATAATACTTATCATAAAAAGAACGCTTAATGCCGGAATATTTTTTAGTATGATTCCAAACTTCATCCAAATCCCCTTCAATAACATTTTCCACATCAACTTCCGCCACAACT
>Ga0209755_10006741_pt1 | contig 12605 bp, 9 predicted proteins | sample TergutCo191P1_FD_187301 | JGI IMG/M metagenome (GOLD analysis project Ga0209755, IMG submission 187301) | Cornitermes sp. P1 segment gut microbial communities from Petit-Saut dam, French Guiana - Co191P1 (SPAdes) (version 2) | ecosystem: Host-associated > Arthropoda: Insects > Digestive system >... | reverse complement strand
CAAGGGAGCTGCCTTACCAACAAATCTATCCAACCTTTGCCCTGAATCATTTTTGCCTATAGTGAATTCTTTCAAAATATTCCTCGTTAAGTCGTTAAGAAATTTTATTTCAGTAGTGTATATTTGTGTAAAGAAAAAGTCAAGCTCAAGTACAGGAAAGATGAACCTTTGACAAAGCGGCAAAAAGTGTTAAACTGTGTTTTGTAAAAGAACTAGGAGCGAGCAATGAAATTTTGTACAACCACCCTCGGGTGTAAAGTAAATCAAGTTGAAACAGAGGCTGTCGAGAGTGTTTTAATTTCTCATGGGCATGAGCTTTTAAAGACAGGTGATGGTTGCGATGTCTGCATTATAAACACATGTGCAGTGACTGCTGAAAGTGTCCGCAAGTCGAGACAGGCAGTAAGGCGCATGAGGAAATTGGAACCAGCGGCACTGATTGCAGTGTGTGGATGTCTTTCGCAGCTTAAAGAAGATGATATAAGGGCACTGGAAGCTGATATTATTGGAGGCAGCGGAGACAGGATAGGGTTTGCAGCAGAAATAGAAAAGCAATATGCAGCAGGACAAAATATCGTAGAGATAGACTCTGACAGTGACATAAATACTAACGAAGACAAAAGCCGAGCTTTGAGCTATCAAAAAAAGTCTTTAATAGATGCCCCGCTTGAAAGGGCTGCTTTTGAAGAGCTTCCGCTTGGGGGCTCGTCAGGGCGTACAAGAGCCTTTTTGAAAGTGGAAGATGGATGCGATAACTATTGTGCATATTGTATTATCCCATATGCCAGAGGGGCTGTTAGATCTTTGCCGATTGAGCGTGCGGCAGAGCAGGCCGGGCAGCTTGGTAAGCAAGGGTTTAAAGAAATAGTCATAACAGGCATAGAAATTTCATCATATGGCAAAGATTTGGGCGCGAAAGTGACGATCATTGACCTGATGCGAGAGATTAGCGCAACTGTACCTGAGACAAGGCTTAGGCTTGGCTCGCTCGACCCAAGCATTTTTACCAAGGAGTTTTGCAAAGCTCTATCGGAGATGCCTAACCTATGTGACCATTTTCATTTGTCGCTCCAAAGCGGCTGTGATGATACACTCCGTAGAATGGGGCGTAAGTATGATTCAAAGACTGCCATGCAGTCAATTTCGACATTGCGAAAGCTATTTCCAAACTGTGGGATTACGGCAGATCTAATCATAGGTTTTCCCGGTGAAACGGACGATGAATTTAGGCAGACAATTGAGCTCATAAAAAAAGCAAGGTTTTCGGATATGCATATATTTCCTTTCTCAAAGCGCCCCGGCACAAGGGCTGCAGATATGCCAAACCAAACAACAAAAGCAGTGCGCCGAGAGAGGGCACGCACTGCTAAGGAAGTATCTGAAACCATGACATCTGATTTTCTTGAGGCGCAAATCGGGAAAAATTTAAAGGTTTTGATTGAGCGAAAAAATGACGGATACTGGATTGGACATTCGGGAAATTATCTTGAGGTTGCAATCAAAAATGAAGCGGCAAAAAATGAACTTGTTGATGCCTATATATTAGGACATGAAAATGGGAGACTTGTGGGAGAGATTTAACTGCTCATTTCGATTTCGATAACACTTATTATTTCGCGCAGTCTGTTTTTGACGGCTGCGCGATCGTATTTTTTTGCCAAGGAAGCAAGCTCGTCAGAAACATTTTTCCAAATTACCTGAACCAAATGAGGGTGATGTGACTGATATGGGAGCATTTTGTCATTTATACGAGCATAGAGAAACTGAGTTCTTTCTTGGACAAGGAAAAAGTCTTCTATAGGGTCATCCTCAATTATTAAAATTAATTTATCAAAATTTTCTAGCATAGATAAAATATTTTCCGCAACAGCTTTGCACTGGGCAGGAGTGAAAAATACTTTTTGATTATCCTGTGTAAATAAAAACGGAGGCATATGGTTTTCTTTGTGATAGGGGCAGAGGGTTTTAAAAGAGAGTGAGACGAATAGATTGTTATTTTGTAAAAAAGCTTTAAGCAGCTCGCTTAATTTTATATAGTCAAACCCCAAGACATCAAGGTCGGTGTCTGCATCGTCAAGGACTGAGCCTATTATCTCTGTTGGAACAAAAGGCAAGAAAATTTGTGATGAGCGGTAGTAGAGATTGGCATCATGCATAAAAACACTTGCATATGTTTTGCAAAGATCCCAGATTGTAAATCTTGGAATATGGCGAAGCGCAATTTCGGCGCTGTTAAAATTTGCTTCAAAGTCATTGGTGAGTGAGTGAATAAAGCGTTCATCACTATGTAGTCTGGTTGCGAGGTAATCTCCGCCGTAAAAGCCAAAACAACTGATGGCAATGTGGTCTTCGTAAATGCCGAATGAATGCTGAAAAATATTGCGCTCATTTTGGCGGACGTAGCTCAAACTGACTGTTGCTGTGTCCATGAATAGCTTAGCAAAATCCAGTACTTTGCACTGATTTATGTTGGGGGAATTTACCGGGATTAAGATTTTGACTATGCTGAAAGTATCGACAAGATGATCATTTTCTTTTGAAAGATTTTGAAAAAATGCGTAATCAACATCCAACCAGTCCGGAGATTGGTCGGTGTAAAATCTTAGGGTTCCGCCTGAAGGCCAATGACTGACAAAGCTCATAGCCCATTGCAGTGCAGTGACACGACCGCTCTTGCCGCCGCAGTATGATTCTGCTACACTAAGTGAGTCAAGTGGAGAGGCTTGCCTATCGTAATAATTTGGATATGGCTTGCGATGCAAAGGGCTGAGAGGTTTGCTAACCTCAAGGGTTCCATCTGCTGCAAACCACTCTTGAATTGACTTTGTTATTGCTTTTGGAGTTGATAGCGTGGCAGGATCACTATTAGAGGCCTTTGCAAAGTTTGTTTTTCTAAAATCATCGCCAACACGCAATGCCAGCACTCTGGCAATGCAAAACACAGCATCAGAGTGTAGCGACGGAGTTTTTATTCCTCGACGCCAGCGACTGATAAGTGATGGGTCAATATTTGAATCTTTTGCTAGCTTGCTGTTTGAAATGTCAGTCAAGTTCATCAAAAAGTTTAATTTGTCATGAAACAACATGATATCCCACCTAGATGTATGATTATGTCAACATGATACACCTTATAAAGGTATTTGTCCATAGAAGCAACAATGCTGTGCATTGGTGATTTGTGCAATTGGCTTGAAATTCGTCCAGGTTTGGTTAATACTTATTAGAACGCATTAATATGTGAATCTACTTTCCTGCGCAGGAGATCCGTATGAACTCTAGTAATATTACACAATGTAACCGAGATATAAATTCCGCAATTGCCTCTAAAATAGTAAATAAGTCAGTTCAGGCTTTTCGTGAATATTGTGCAGTTTCACACAGTGGCAGAGAAATGATTGTATCTGCAATTAAAGAAGCCCTGATACCTCTTGTGCCCGAAATTGCAGAAATGGAAAGAGCCGAAACAGGTATGGGGTGCACTGAGGATAAAGAAAAGAAATTACTTTTGGCATTGCAAAAAACACCGGGGTCGGAAGATTTGATGCCCGGTGCAGCAATGGCAGACGATGGAATTGCACTTTTTGAATACTTCGCCTATGGGGTCATTTGTGCAACACAGCCCGCCACAAACCCATGTGCGACAACAATAAACAATGTTATCGGCATGGTTTGTGCAGGAAATTCAGTTGTCATTATTTCACATCCAAGGAGCCTGAATGTATCTCAGTATTTGGTGAGCCATATAAACGCGGCCATAATTGCTGTGAGCGGAATTGACAATTTGGTCATGACACTGGAGCAATCCAGCTTGCTACTAGCGGTTGAAGTGATGGGGCATCCTGATGTTGCAATGGTTGTGGCAACAGGCGGAGGCAAGCTTATAAAGCAGGCTTTGTCATGCTCTAAGCGCGTAATTGCAGCGGGTGCGGCAAACCCGGTGGCTATGGTTGATGAGACTGCGGACCTTGCCTGCGCAGCAAAAAACATTTCAGACGGTGCAGCATTTAATCATAATATAAGCTGTGTCGGCGAAAAAAATATAGTTGTAGTGTCCAAAGTAGCTGATGCGCTTGTAAAAGCGTTAAAGGAAAATGGTGTGCACTATATAAGTGATTATGGCGATATGCTCAAGCTCACAAAAGTGGTGATTGACAACAATTTTATGATGAATAGAAGTCTTGCAGGGAAGAGTGCAAATGAGATATTAGACGCAGCAGAGATACAGGCAGAAGCCGGAATCAGACTGATTGTTGTTGAAACACCAAAAATCCACCCATTTGTTTCAACAGAGATGCTCATGCCTCTTGTGCCGCTTGTAAAGACTGATGATTTTGAGGATATGCTTGAAACTGCACTGTTTATAGAACATGGACATAGGCACACGGCAACTATACACTCACAAAATATTGCAAGGCTTAATAGGGCGGCGCAATTTATGCAAACAGCAGTATTTGTTAAAAATGGTTCGGCAATTTCGGCACTAGGCTTTGATGGGGGGGCTCATGCGGGATTTACAATTGCCAATATTACGGGAGAAGGTATAGTTACAGCAAAGAACTTCGCTCGCAGGCGCAGATGTCTGCAAAAAACGGGTGATTTTAGCTGATAGGTTTTTTTATATTATCTGCCTCTAAAATATTCAACACCGGGCATTAATGTAATTCCGGAAAGGCACATCAGCTCTGATACAGTTAAGAGCTGATAGCCTCGAGCAACAAGGGAGGGAATAACTCGCTCTATAGCTTGTGCAGTGGGTTGATGAATATCATGGAGTAATATGATATCTCGGTCACTGACATTTTGCATTATTATGTTGTAAATGGAATTTGCATTTCTTGATTCCCAATCGCGAGTATCAATTGACCATCTGATTAGCGGCAGCCCCAGATCTTGTGCAACTGCGGAAACTCTGCTATTTGTTGAGCCGAAAGGAACACGGAGCAAAGTTGGCTCTACGCCTGTTATGGCCGCGATGGCATTGTTTGTGTTTACTATTTCGTCAATAATTCGGGCATTAGAGATTGATGTGAAATTTGGGTGAGACCAACTATGATTGGCAATTTCATGACCCAAAATATTCATTCGCTGTATTGTAGCGGCACCACCTGCAACGCGTCGGCCCAGAACGAAGAAAGTAGCGGGTACATCATGGTCTCTCAAGACATCTAAAATTGCACTGGTGCTTGGAGCAGGTCCATCGTCAAAAGTAATTGCTATCGCGGGTCTGTCAGGGTCAATTATACGAACTCTGGAGCCAAGACCATCTGATACAGACAGGGAATAGCTAACCTGTCTATCTCCCGTTCCCAGCAAAATTGAACTTGTCTCAGGATTCCAGCCAAGATTTATGCCAAGAATGTTTGTAAAATCGCGGAGTCTAAAAAAGTTATCGCCGGCATAGTTAAATGCCGAAAAGATAAATTCTTCTCCGCCGATTATGAAGCGAACAGTTGTAGTTGTGGCAGTCAGAGCTGATGAAGTCAAAGGACTCAGCTCACTTCCTATGCTTGTGTATGGACTGCCGGCTGTTAGATGGATGGCTCTGTCAGAGGCATTCCATGAGATGTTAAAGCGATTTTCTGTGCCGGAGAGTAAATAGGCAAGGTCTCTGACTCGAATATGATTTTGACCTCCAATGTCAAAGGTGTGGAAATATCGTCTGGCACCATCTATGTATGCCACGGAATTTCTTCTTGAGGCCGTCAAGGTATTAGCAGAACTATCTCCAAGCGGCGGCTGTATTTTGGGTTGGGGAGGGGGTGCGGGTGTGTTAGTGGTGGCGTCTCCTGAGGCGGGATCAGAGATATTTGCAACGCTGGAAGGACAGTCATCCATTTCATCAGCTAAATCTGAACCGGCAGGTAGTTCAGGTTGAGTTAGGTGCTTAAACTCGGCCGAGACAAATGACCGCTGGGGGCGTGCCGAAAAATATTCAACAATGGCATCTAAATATGCATATGCCAGTCTTTGCAGATAGTAAGCGCTTTGCAGTCTTGCGCGGTCAGCATCGTTGGTGTGAAAGCCATTTTCGGCGAGAACAGCGGGAACATTATGTTCTCGAATAATAAAGTAGTTGCCTATGCGTGCGCCCAAATTCCGAAATCCAACAGTTTCAATGTGATTTAGAAGGATTACACCGAACTCTCGGCTAAGCTCCGAATGGGAAAATCCTGTGAAATAGTTTCGTGTGTTTTGGTGTGCATTTGATATGAAAAACGCCTTTGCACCGTTAATTGATGTGTTAATAGGTCTTGCAGTAGCATTGGAATGGAGGGATATTACAAGAAAGCGATCGGCGATTTCCGGATCGTCTTGAAGCTCAAGGACACGCTCTAGCACAGGGTGGATACTCCTTTGAGGGTCAAAAGGAGTATTCATATAAATTATGCCATTTACGCGCGGCTCATCTATTATGCTCTGCATGACATCAATGAGACTGTCTATTTCTTCGATTTCGTCAGCAATGTCTTCCGGTGATGAGGCGGCTGCTAAACGTGCATATCTTATGGCCTCAAGAGCCCAAATGTTTATCATAGCACAGCGAGCAGGGAGCAGGACATTTGTTTCGGTAGAACGTGTCAGCAATACGGTTGCCCCTTGGGCTTCAAGCAAAGGCTTGATGCGCAGGGCTAAATCGAGCATTGCCGCCTGCTCGTCGTAGCCTCTAAATATATTTGTGCTACCGACACCATGGCCGGGGTCGAGTATTACGACTCTGCCTGACAGAGCAGGGGGACTATCATAAGCAGAAGCGAAAACTGTTTCACCTAATGCGATATTTGGTGCTAGAGATAATAAAACAGGCGTGATGAGTGCAGATACAAGTGCCACGAGCAAAAGAAGTGCAAGTTTTTTTCTTAACATATATTTCCGTCCGTAAGTTTATTTTGTCTGCCTTAAAAAATTGCAATTGTGGATTAGTTTAAGCCACTTGATTAATAATGCCATCAAAATAACAAAAAGGCAAGAGGAAAACAATCAAAAATCAATTGATTTCTCAATTGACTACGGCAAAGCGGTGCTATATAATCGAAAAATAAGGTTAGAATTATTTAATTGCTAGGAGGCTAAATGAATGTCAAATGAGAGAATTTTTAATTTTTCGGCTGGGCCATCTGTATTACCATTATCTGTTTTGGAACATGCGGCAGCAGAAATGACAAACTACCGCGGAAGCGGCATGTCTGTCATGGAAATGAGTCACAGAAGCAAGGTGTATTTGGGCATATTTGAAGAGGTTAAAGCTGATTTGAAACGAATTATGAAAATCCCTGATACACATGAGATTTTATTTACTCCGGGCGGTGCCACACTGCAATTTTCTGCAGTGCCGATGAACTTAATCGGAAAAACAGGTAAGGCTGACTATGCAGTAACGGGCAATTTTTCAAGTTTAGCGATGAAAGAGGCAAAGAAATATGGTGAGATTCACACAGCTTGCTCATCCGAAGACAAAAACTATGCATACATTCCGGCTCAAAGTGATATAAGCATATCACCGGATGCCTCATATTTCCATTATTGTTCAAACAACACAATCTATGGCACAGAGTGGAAGTATGTGCCGGACACCGGAGATATTCCGCTGGTTTGCGATATGTCGTCAAATATCCTGTCGATACCGGTAGATGTCTCAAAATATGGGCTCATATATGCAGGTGTGCAGAAAAACATGGCACCGGCAGGGGCGGCTGTCGTTATCATCGATAAATCACTTGTCGGTCATGAACTTCCATTTACGCCTAAGCTCATGAGTTATCAAGTTATGGTAGACGGTGACTCCATGCACAACACCCCGCCTTGCTACACCATCTATATGCTGGCGCTGGTACTAAAATGGCTTGATACACAGGGTGGTGTAGAGGGTATGCAGAAAATCAAATCTGCAAAGGCAAAAATCATTTATGATGTCATTGATGAGAGCAAAATGTTCATAGGTTGTGCAGACAAGGATGCTCGTTCTGACATGAATGTTACGTTTAAGACTGACAGTGAAGAGCTGGATAACAAGTTTGTCAAGGCTGCTACTGCTGCAGGCTTTGAAAACCTCAAAGGACACAGGGTTTTAGGCGGAATGCGCGCCTCAATCTACAACGCAATGCCCACAGAAGGTGTCCTTAAACTGGCAGACTTCATGCGTGATTTTGAAAAAAGCAATTAGTGCTACGTGTCGTCTAAATATTTCATAACAAATTTTTGTTGGAGGAAAATCATAGAATGTATAAAATTAAGTTGCTTAACAATATCAAATCAAAAGAGCTTGATAGATTAGATGGCGCAAAATATAGTGTTTCGACTGAGATAGACAATCCAGATGCAATTATGGTTCGCTCGGCAAAGCTGCATGAAATGGCGTTTGGAAAAGACCTGTTATGCATAGCCAGGGCGGGTGCAGGAGTAAATAATATTCCGCTGGAACGTTGCGCCGAAGAAGGCATTGCGGTCTTTAATACGCCCGGTGCGAATGCGCAGGGTGTTGTGGAGCTTGCAATTTGTGCGCTGTTTCTTTCCTGCAGAAACATTGTTGGTGGTGTGCAATGGGCAAAGAGCGTGGCTGACCAAGGTGACGAAGTTGCAGGGCTTGTCGAAAAGCAGAAAGCCCAATACGGTGGCCCGGAAATTATGGGCAAGACTCTCGGAGTTATTGGATTGGGTGCAATTGGTGCAAAAATTGCAAATGCCGCAAATGCTCTGGGTATGAAGGTTATAGGATATGACCCGTATTTGTCGGAAGCAAACGCAAAGAGACTTGCAGCAGACATAGTCATTGCAAATGACCTTGAGTTGATTTATGAAGAAGCTGATTTCATTTCGCTTAACCTTCCGTATATGGACGCTACAAAGCGGTTTGTAAACAAGGATACTATTGCAAAAATGAAGAAGGGTGTCCGCATTATTAATATGGCTCGTGCAGAGCTAGTATGTGATGATGGGATTATTGCAGCACTGGAGTCAGGGCAGGTGGCTTGCTACGTGACAGATTTTCCAAATGGCAAAACTGCCGGAGCTGCAGGTGTTATTCCGATTCCGCATCTTGGCGCATCAACGCCGGAGAGCGAAGATAACTGTGTTGCGATGGCGGCAGACGAGATTATGGAATATATTGAAAACGGAAATATAATAAACTCGGTTAACCTTCCTGCGGCAAGGCGTGAACGTTCGGGAAATCCGCGCTTATGTGTTATTTATAAGAGCGACGAAGACATTGCAAAGAAGCTATCTGATGTGATTTCAGAGCTTGGCGGAGATATAATAGACATGCTAAATGCAAATGAGAAAAAGTTTTCTCATTCCTATATCATGGCTGACCTTAATAAAGTGCCGCAGGGGCTCTCTGATGCTATCGAAAAAATTGATGGAATTGCAAGAGTCAGGCTGCTTGGTTAATCACGAGGACGGGATTACTTTGTGCTAGTTGCACGTGAAGAAAGCGAGATGATTGCCATTAAGACCATGCTTATAGTAAACCCAAAGTCCGGGAGAGGGGTTTCTAAGTTTGCCATTGGTACTATAGTGTCACAACTATGTGCAAATGGGCATGTTGTCACTGTATATTATACAGGGGAGATAATGCCGGATGAGCTTGCTTACAAGTACGCAAAAGAGTATGAGCTTATGGTTTGTGTTGGAGGCGATGGGTCAATAAGCTCTGCTGTTTCAGGGCTTATCAGATCCGGGGTATCCATCCCAATAGGATATATCCCAACAGGTACCGCAAATGATATTGCAACAACGCTCACACTGTCAAAGATCCCTAACGAGGCTGTCCAAACAATTATTAACGGTAAACCTCGCGCTCTTGATATAGGCCTGTTTGCAGAAAAATATTTTACATATATTGCTGCATTTGGTGCTTTTACCGGAGTTTCATATTCAACACCGCAAAATGTTAAGCGTTCACTGGGACATTTTGCATATGTGCTGAGCGGATTTGCTGAGGTTCCAACTATAAAGCCAAAAAGAGCAACCATAGAATATGATGGAAATATTATAAGCGGTGATTTTGTATTTGGAGCAGTGGTAAACTCCACCTCTGTTGCGGGTTTTATAAAGCTTGACCCGAAACGTGTTGACCTGGCTGATGGCATTTTTGAGATTGTACTTGTAAAACAGCCAGTGGATCCCGCAGCCTTTCTTGATCTTTTGGCAAAACTTGCAACTATGAGCTATGATGGCGATAACATAAAGCTGCTGCATGCTTCCCGTGTCAAGTTTACCTTTGATGAAGATGTGGCATGGACTGTAGATGGTGAAGATGGCGGAATGCACAGAGAAATTGAAATAACGAACGCTCACAAAGCTGTGAGTATTATTGTTTAGAAGTTGGATAAGTAGTATATATGAACGTAAATATTTTGGCAGTTGGTGATGTGTGTGGTCAGGCGGGAATCGATATTATGACAGAAAAACTTCCGGGCATAAAAAAATGGGGAAATGTTGCCTTTACTGTTGTCAATGGTGAAAATGCAGGAGGCCTTGGGCTTTCCCCCGGCAATGCCGAGGCAATTTTCAGTGCCGGCGCTGACGCAATAACACTTGGAAACCATACTTGGAGCAACCAAAAGATAAATAAATACCTCGATGAATGTAGGCATATTGTCAGGCCCTCAAATTTTGCGGCGCAGGTTCCGGGCAGGGGTCTTTGTATATGCGAGACTGACTTTGGCAATGTCTGTGTCATTAACTTAATAGGACAGGTTGATATGCCCTTTGTATGCGACAATCCCTTTTTTGAGGCTGACAAAGCCCTTCAAAACCCTAAAGCAAATATCATTCTTGTGGATTTTCATGCAGAAGCGACAAGTGAAAAGCATGCGATGGCATATTATCTTGATGGGCGCGTTTCAGCTGTTTGGGGCACTCACACGCATGTCCAGACATCAGATATAAGAATATTTAGCGGAGGTACCGGATATATTACAGACCTCGGCATGACCGGAGCTTGTGACTCAATAATAGGGATGAAGCCTCAGCAGCCGATTTCCAGGTTTTTAGGAAATCCGCCTGAGCGCTTTGAGCCTGCTACAGGTCCATCCAGGGTTGAGGGAGCTATTTTTGAAATTGACATCGAAACAGGAAAATGTGTGTCTTGTGAAACAATAAGGGTGACATAGACGTGAATATGAATTATAGACAAAATACTATGTTTGACTCATCTGCACCCATAGGGCCGCTGGCAAGCCGCTTGCGGCCTCGTGATTTGTCAGAATTTGTAGGGCAAAGTCATCTTTTGGGTGAGGGCAAAGTGCTTCGACAAATGATTGACAAAGACATGGTGTCATCAATGATATTTTGGGGTCCGCCGGGGGTGGGCAAGACGACTCTTGCGCGAATCATCGCCGGAAGTACAAAAGCAGAATTTGTTGTATTTAGTGCTGTTACAAGCGGCATTAAGGAAATTAAAGATGTTATGAATCGTGCTGATAGCATGAGCGTGATGGGGGATAAGACCATCTTATTTGTCGATGAAATTCATCGCTTTAATAAGGCTCAGCAGGATGCATTTTTGCCTTTTGTTGAAAAGGGGAGTATTGTGCTGATTGGTGCAACTACCGAAAATCCTTCATTTGAGGTAAATTCCGCGCTTTTGTCCCGTTGCCGTGTATTTGTTCTAAGTGCACTTGAGAGGGAAGACTTGGTGCGATTGCTTAAGCAGGCCTTGGACGACCCGAGGGGGTTTGGAAATCAGAAAGTGCATATTGAAGATGACCTACTAAATATAATCGCAAACTTTGCAAATGGTGATGCTCGTGTTGCTCTGAGTACACTGGAGATGGTAATTCTTAATTCAGATTCTAATGAGGGTGAAACCACTGTTTCCATGGAGATGCTGGAGCAGTGCATAAGCAAAAAATCGCTCATCTACGATAAGACGGGCGAGGAGCATTATAATATTATTTCAGCACTCCACAAGTCTATGCGAAACAGCGACTGTGATGCCGCTGTTTATTGGCTTTCAAGAATGCTTGAGGCAGGAGAAAATCCTTTGTATGTGGCAAGGCGAATAGTACGTTTTGCGTCTGAAGATATCGGAATGGCTGATAGTCGGGCGCTGGAAATCGCAGTTGCTGCATATCAGGCAAGTCATTTTATAGGAATGCCTGAGTGTAGTGTTCATCTAACTCATGCGGTTGTGTATATGTCGCTTGCTCCAAAGTCAAATGCGCTCGACAAGGCATATCATAGTGCTGCTGCTGATGCGAGGGAAATGCTTGCGGAGCCGGTGCCTATGCAAATCCGCAACGCCCCTACAGGTCTGATGAAGGAGCTAGGTTATGGCAAGGGGTATATTTATGCTCATGATACAAAAGATAAGTTAAGCTTGATGCAATGTTTGCCTGATTCGCTGGTTGGGAGAAAGTACTATGAGCCCACAACACAAGGTCTTGAAGCAAGAGTTAAAGAACGGCTAGAGCAAATTGAGCAGTGGAAGAAGGAGAACTCTGTTTAAAATACAAAATACCCGCCTACATCAAGCGGTGTGCCACGGATTTTTCGCTAGTACGGGTCTTGTCGCCCTACATACGCGAAAAATCCTTGACACACCACTTGATTTCCGGTTACCTGTTTCTACATTCCGGCTGCCTGTCTATATTTCGGCTAGA
>Ga0209755_10006740_pt1 | contig 12605 bp, 9 predicted proteins | sample TergutCo191P1_FD_187301 | JGI IMG/M metagenome (GOLD analysis project Ga0209755, IMG submission 187301) | Cornitermes sp. P1 segment gut microbial communities from Petit-Saut dam, French Guiana - Co191P1 (SPAdes) (version 2) | ecosystem: Host-associated > Arthropoda: Insects > Digestive system >... | reverse complement strand
CATCCTGTCGCTTTTTTCGAATCTGGAAGAAGCGATGGCTTTCAGCGAATATATCTATTCAATTTTAACGCCATTCAGGAACAATCCGGAAAAAACAGGCGATCAGGTTTATGTTGATGAAGATGATAATATATTAGGCGAGGTTGAGTATTATTTAACTAACGCGGCGGGAATTTCAATTGACGAGCTGGGACCAAAGGCGGCGGAGTACAACGGCATTGTGATTCCCGCGCACATTGATCGTCCGGCTTTTTCAATGACAAGCCAGTTAGGCGTTGTAGTAAAAGGGCCGTGGATCGCCCTGGAATCTGTCCGTATTCCGCCTCATTCAAAATTCGGCGATCAAAGTTCGCCGCTTTTGGACACTTATAACTATCCGCTTATTTCCGGATCTGACGCCCATTATCCTGAGCATATAGGACGGCGTCCCTTTGAGCTTGAAGCTGTAAAAGAAGAACTGCTTCCCAGCGGACCGCAGGGCGATGTTGATATTAACGCTTTAAAAACCGCTTTAGGAAAAAGGATTCGTTAAACCGAGGCTTCAGAACAGTTATCCGATTTCTCTTGTTCCGCCCTGTCTCATTCCCGCCTCATACAGCTTGCCGCAGGAAACAAACATCGGCAGTTTAGTGCCGCAAAGAATTATATCTGATTCTTTAGCCATATCTATCATGTCCATAGAAGGATTTTTTCCCCTGACAAATATAATAGCGTGAATATCCAAAAGCTCCGCGGTTCTTATAACCTGAGGATTAACAAGCCCCGTAAGCAGCAGCACTCTTTCTTTAACAAACGCCATGACATCACTCATTAAATCGGCTCCGCAGACAGAAAGTATTTCCAGATCCCCGCTTTCTTTACCGCAAAAAAACTGTCCTTCCAATAAGGCAACCGCTTCCGCTACTGTCATTTAATTTACCCCCAGCGTTGATACGCATCTTAATAAACGCATATAACGATTATACAGTCTACCATATAATCAGGATAATTACAAGGCGGATAAATCAACTGTCGCAAAACATGAAGAAAACCCGGAAATTTTATACTTTGCAGTTTTCAAGCGTACGCAGTCTTTTATCATCAAGTTTAACATGAAGATTTTTTTCCTGTGTCGGGATAACAAGTCCTTTTGGGCCGTCTTTCGCGCGTCTTAAATATTTTACAGGAGTATAAAACAAATCGCCTTCGCCTGAGTTCCTGCCCTTGGAATAAAAAATCGCTAGGCTGCCCGCGTCAAGCATTATATCGAGGGGATACGATTTACCTTTGCGCTGTTTTATAAACACATAAGAGCCGTGAAAATCGCGCGCGTGAAGCCAAAGATCGTTTCCCTTTACATGACGGCGGAGAAGTTCGTCGTTTTCTTTCGCGTCCCTTCCTACAATGATGAGCCAATCGCCGCGTTTAAAAGAAAGTCCCGGGCGCGATTTTTCTTTTTTTGATGATTTCGCCGATGGACTGACTGTTCCGCCTGATTTTAAAAGTTTCGCAAGAATTAACGGGTTTGTTTCGCTTAAAAGCCGATCCAGTTTTTCATTTACTTCTATTAATTCCCGCTCGCCGTCTTCGATTTCCCTTTGAATTTCCGCAAGGCCGGTTTTAGCTTTTCTGTACTGCTCGTAATATTTTCCGGCGATTTCTGCCGGAGTTTTACGTACTTCCAGTTCAACGCGGATTAAACTACCGTCTTCGTCTTCTGTTTCCAGCCATTTATCGTCAGGTTTAATTTTATAAATATTCGATAAAATAAGATCGCCGTAAATTTTAAATCTTTGCGCGTCATTAAAAGACGTTTCTTTTTCGCGCAGCCTGTCAAGCGCGGCGCTTATTCTTGCGATGCTTCCTTCGCAGTTTCTCCTTGCCTGTTCACGTAACGCCTCAAGCGAAAGAGCGCCGCCTTGCGCCGCGTAAAACTCATCGATCTTTTTATTAAACGACCCATCGCCCGGGATTTCACGGGTTTCAAACACGCGCGGTTTTTGTTTTAACCTGTCCGGCTGTGAAATATCCCGCGCTTGATGCGGCGTTGTTCCCTGCATTTCGTTTAACGCGGTTTCCAGTTTCCGCGGTGAATAAAAGCCACCGGTTACTTCGCCGCGCTTTGGAAGACGGCGCATTGCGTCTAACACAGCCGCGTTTTCGTCTGTGACAATAAAATTCGCCGCGTTTGACCACAGTCTTATGTATAAATAATAAACCGCAGTCTGTGAAGATTCATCATCTGCCGCGGTTCTTTTAACAGTGATGCGGACAATTCTGTCATCATCAAGCTGAAGCGCCTGCGTAATCCAGCCGTTAACAATTTTTGAAGATAGAAACTGCGCGAAGCGAAGAGGCTTCTCGCTCTTTGGAACGGCTCGGAAAGTTTCGTGTATTCTGCAAGCGCCGGAACTTAAGCTTACAAGCACCTGTTTTGTTACGCCTTTTTTATGGACACGCATAATTATCACATCAAATGCGCTTTGTACGGCGCTTTGAATTTGCGAGCCTTCAAGATCAAGTTCTTCGAGTATTAAATTGATTTCCTTCCAGTTAAGAGACATGCTGTATTTTAGCATTTAAATATGCTACACTTCTATTATGTCAACAGATGATAAAAAAATAATTTATACAATGTATAAAGTCTCAAAAAAACACGGGACAAAACAGGTATTAAAAGATATCAGCATATCTTATTTTTACGGCGCGAAGATCGGCGTAATCGGTCTTAACGGATCGGGAAAATCGAGCCTATTAAAAATTTTCGCAGGAGTCGACACAGAGTACGCAGGCGATATTTCCTTAAGCCCTGGGTTTTCAATCGGCTTTCTTGAACAGGAGCCGTACCTTGAGCCGGGAAAGACAGTAAAAGAAATTGTTTCAGAAGGTGTAAGTGAACTTGTGTCCCTCCTTGAAGAATTTGACAAGGTGAGCGAAGCGTTCGGCGAGCCTGATGCGGACTACGACAAACTCGGCGCGAAGCAGGCGCAGCTTCAGGAAAAAATTGAAGCTGCTGACGGATGGAATCTTGACAGCCGTCTTGACCTTGCGATGGAAGCGCTTCGCTGCCCTCCGGCTGATGAAAAAGTCGATCATCTTTCAGGCGGCGAAAGAAGGCGCGTCGCTTTATGCCGCCTGCTTTTACAAAAACCGGACATCCTGTTACTCGACGAGCCGACCAATCACCTTGACGCTGAAACTGTAGCCTGGCTTGAACACCATTTAAAAGATTACACCGGCACTGTCATCGCCGTAACCCACGACCGCTATTTTCTTGATAATGTCGCAGGCTGGATACTGGAACTTGACCGCGGCGAAGGAATCCCGTGGAAAGGAAATTATTCCGGCTGGCTTGAACAGAAAGAAAACCGCATGGCGCAAGAAGAAAAGGGCGAGAGCGACAGGCGAAAAACGCTGCAGCGCGAGCTTGAATGGATACGAATGAGTCCCAAAGGCCGTCACGCGAAAAGCAAGGCGCGTATATCAAATTATGAAAAACTCTATCAGGATGATGAGCGCGAAAGATCAAAAAATTCCGCGCAGAATAATAAGATCACGATTCCTGCGGGCCCTCATTTGGGAAAACTTGTTATCGAAGCGGAAGGTTTATCAAAATCTTTCGGGGAACGTTTGTTATTCGACAATATGAGTTTTATAGTTCCGCCGGGCGCGTGCGTCGGGATAATTGGACCAAACGGCGCAGGCAAAACAACGCTTTTTAAAATGATAACTGGAAGCGAAAAACCCGACTCTGGCTCATTAAGGCTTGGAGACAGCGTGATGCTCGGTTACGCCGATCAGATGCGCGGAAAACTAGACGGCGAAAAAAGTGTATGGGAACAGCTTTCTGACGGACAGGATTTAATAAAAATAGGTACAGGCGCGGGAGCAAGAGAAGTAAATTCGCGCGCTTACTGCGCGTGGTACAATTTTTCAGGCGCCGATCAATCTAAAAAAGTGGGCGTGTTATCAGGCGGAGAGCGCAACAGGCTTAACCTTGCGATGATGCTAAAGGAAGGCGCGAATGTTCTGTTACTCGACGAGCCGACAAATGACCTTGACGTAAACACGCTGCGCGCGCTTGAAGAAGCGCTGGATACATTCGCCGGTGTGAGCCTTGTAATCAGCCACGACAGATGGTTTTTGGACAGGATCGTAACTCACATACTCGCCTTTGAAGACGGCGAAGTTATCTGGTACGACGGAAACTGGTCTGAGTACGCGCAGTGGCGGCGCGAAAAACTGGGATCGGCGGCGGACAGCCCTCACCGTTATGTGTACAGAAAACTGGAAAGGTAGATTTTAAACCTGTCCCGCCAAAAGTTCGGTGTCGGCTGTGTCGATGTGCCTGCCGTATAAATGCTCGAACATAAAACGGGTGTCCTCGGGCTGCATGTTCATGAAGCGGCAGCCGAAGTAGCCTGCGGTTTTGTCTTTAAAGCGGCGGACGATTTTTGCGATTACATTGATGGTGCGGCCGCTTGTTTCGATAATGACTGTAAGCTCGGCGTCAATTAAAAGAGTGGTAAGAAGACTTGCGCCTAACGGACAGGCAAACAAAAGACCGGAGGCGCTTATATCGACAACTTTGCCGGAGAAGGGCTCATTCTCCATTTTTCCGTGATCAAAATAGCCGTTCTCCTTTAAAGCGAAGGCAAGCACCTTTGAATACTGATAAACATGATCGAGTATGCTAAAATCAAAGGGAAGCCGTCCCTGTTTGTCAATCCAGATGTGAATGTAGCCGATTACATATTCATGAAATAAAATGGGGACCCACGCGTCAGAATAAATTCCGTCTTCAAATTTATTTTTTAAAAAGCGGGCGCAGTTGTCGTCCAGGAATGTAGTGCCGACGCCTGTGGTTTCTAAATAGCGCTTAAATAAATCTTCTGTGATTATTCTTTTGCGCGGGTAAGGATCTGTTTTAGGCAGAAAGCCGACAGTCGTAGGAATAAAAAGAGTTTTGCCGGTTTCGGAGACAATGCGCTCTTCGGTTGTTTCCGGTTTCTTTTCCTTAAAGTTGACAATCTTGTAACCGTCGGCGAATTTGCTTAACAGCGCTTTTATCTGCTTTATAAGCACAGAAAGGTTGCGGTGATCAAAGTTTCTTACAGCGTCTTCTGCGGCGATATTTTCATACTCCATAATTTTCGGGAATGAAAGATTATAGCGATCACCTTTAAAAGTAAATGTAATATTCATATCGGTCGGAGTATCGACCCTTAAATAATTGCGATCAAGATTCTTATAAAGAATGTCAGGTGTTTTACAGAAAATAACATCGTCTTTTACCCTGAGAATTTCAGCATGAAAATCAATAATCTGCCCGCGGACATTAAATAAAAACGCCGGCTTTGCGTTGTTTTTAATTTTTCCCAACGGCCTGTCAGGCCGCAGGACAAGCTCTTCTCCCGCGGGACGATCGAGTGTCAGTGTATACTCAACCTTATCCTTTACATATTTAACCGGAAGTTTATCGTCATATAACACTTTGAAAAGAAATTCTTTTTCTATTCGTCCTACAGGTGTCGCCATAATTAATAAAACCTTTCATATAAAAAATAATCGTTTCGGTTTACAGCCTGCTGATTCTCAACATCGCGATCTCTGGCTTCTTCAAGATACAAATCTTCCAGCACCCAGCTGCTGACAGCGGAAGGTTCGCCGCTTTCATCCGGCACCTGCCTTGTTACATACCTTATATACATCTCGCCTGTTATACCCTGATTAGGACCGATAAATCTTACAAGAAACGAAACAGCGCCGTCAGCTTCTTCCCTGCCCCCGCCGATTCTGTAACTTCCAGGGTTGATAACCCTTAACGCTGAAAAGTATCTTTCCCTTAAGGCGGAACTAACAGACGATAATGCCGGGCTGTTCACCGCGCCGGATGTTAAGGCTGACGCGACCGAGACAGCAAAGGAAAAGGCGGCTTCCGACGCGCTTGCTCTTCCAAGGCTTCCGATAACCACATCGGAAGGATAATACGGCGCTTCGCCTCTTACCGGGCGGAGCAGCTCTTCAGGGATTGAGCCTCTGTAGTTATCTGACTGCAGACTGCGTTCCTGAGAAACGGCAAAAACCGGAATGAAAATAATTAAGCAGCCTGTAAAAAAATTACGCATAATTTTGGAAATACATTATTCCTATTATATATTCTAGCAAAAATAAATTTTTTTTTCTATAATAATGACGAAAATGATTAAAACAATAGAAGCTTCTTTAAATGAGGATTATACCCGCCCTGTCAGAGATGTTCTTTGGGGGCATATTTATATGACAGATAAACTGGCGCGGCTTACAGAATCAGCTCCTTTTATGAGGCTGCACAGAATTTTACAGCTTGGTCCTGTTTATCTTGTGTATCCTGGAGCAACGCATACAAGAGCAAGCCATTCAATCGGCGTTTACCACCTTGGAAGGCGTCTCCTGCAAAATCTTGTTCAGCGCGGCGCGGACTGGCTTACATCTGACGGGGTAAAATCCTTCCTTGCAGCGTGCCTACTTCATGATCTTGGCCATTTCCCGTATACGCACTCGCTTAAGGAGCTTGCGCTTTCTTCCCATGAAAAATTGACAGGCGAAATTATTTTAAAAGAGCCGCTAAAAAGCCTTGCAGGATCAGCCGGAGCTGACCCTGTTTTAACAGCGGCAATTATCGATAAAGACAGCAAAGCCCCTCACAGCGATGAACTGCGCTTTTACAGGAAACTCCTTTCAGGCGCTTTAGACCCTGACAAGCTTGATTATCTTAACCGCGACGCGCGATACTGCGGAGTGCCTTACGGAGCTCAGGATGTCGATTTTATCTTTTCAAGACTGTATCCCGATAAAGAAAGAGGCGTCGATATCGAATCTAGGCTGATTCCGAATGTCGAATCGGTGCTTTTTTCCAAATATTTGATGTACCGTACCGTTTATTGGCATCATCAGGTAAGAGCCGCAACAGCAATGGTAAAAAAAGCGCTGATAAACGGCATAGATTCGGGGAAACTGGCAAATGAAGACCTTTATGGCCTTGAAGACACAAGTCTTTTTACGCTTTTAGATCAAAAAATCGGCAGCCCGCTGACAGAATCGATCCGGGAAGGGCGAATTTTCTTTACTGCGGCGGAATTTTCACACGAAATAGTTGATTTTCAAAGCATCCGAGGGATAAAAAACCGGGGGGTCTATGAAGAAAACCTCGCAAAGAAGCTAAGAAAAGCCGGTTTAGAAATTTCAGGAGAGGACATTATCATCGATATACCGGAGCCTGTATCGTTTGAAACAGGTCTTTATGTCCTTGATGAAGAGCGGAATTTCAGCAGCAGTTCCAGCGCGTTCAGGCAGGAGACGATTAACGCTTTTATTAATACTCTGTATTCCATAAGAATTTTTATTAATCAAAAATTTAAAGAAACTATAAAGACAATTTCTAATTATTATAGTATACTTAATCCAGAGAACTGGAGGAGTTAAAATGGATATTCATAATACAAACGAAGACCTTGTATACAGCGTTGTACAGACAACTTTTGACGAAATTCAAAGAATCGGCAACCCGGAGAATTACTGCCTCTGTTATCAATGCCGGACAGATACAATTTGCTATACGCTTAACAGAATCGAGCCGCATTATATAGTATCAAACCGCGGTTTTACGCGCATTGAACAGACAAGCATTAAACGCCAGCAGATCGAGGCTGATATTACAACCCTCATTTATAAAGGGCTGCGTCTTGTAAACCACAATATGCGCCCGACAGCACCCCATGATGACACTCCCATTTCTCCCCAGAGGATTCACTCTCCTGTGTATGACATCCCGACAATATCAGGGCGTTTATTTGACGGCGTAAGTTTTGAGCCTATTGTGGATGTTCAGGTAAGTCTTCATCTTGACGGCGTGCTTACCGGCATGAGAAACAGCAACTGGCAGAATCCGTACATGATGGTTCCAAGCACCCCCGGAGCGTTCAGCTTCTGGCCGGCTCCTATAATCGCTGATATTCCCGATTTGACAAAAGAATTTAAATTTTCTATAAGGGTAGATTCGCCGAAGTATGAAGAGCTGCATCATTTCTTTACAATATCAACTACAAGCAAATTTCATAATCCGCAGTCGTATGCCTTAAACCGCACTTTTAAACTCCCGGATTTATACATCTTCCCGCCGGGCGAAGCTGAGATGAACGAACAGCCGTAAAAGTAAGCGCTTGTTAAATGAAGACACTTTTCAGGAAATTACTTGTGTCATTTATTTCAATAATGATGCTAATCATAGTTTCCGTGCTTATCGTATTCTATGTTGTATATTCCAGAAGTTATGAAGAACAGATATTTTTAAAAAATGACAAGAACGCTCTTGTTATGGAGCGGTCGCTTGCCTCATATATCAATTTAGCCGCAAAGGAAATAGAATCCCTGTCTTTTAACAGCGATATAATTTCTATGGAAACTGAAAGACAGACTCCCGCGTTTATTTCATCAATAAAAAGAAACGATGTCTTTGAGCTTATTTACGCCCAGGGGATGGACGGAATGCAGACTGGGCGCTCATCAGGTACGCTTGGCAACAGAAAGGAACGCTGGTGGTTTATAAGGATGGAAGAGGTAAGAACCAGCTTTATTTCAGAGTCATATTATTCAGTGGGAACGCATATGCCCTGCGCGTCGATTTTTTATCCAATCTGGGAAAACGGACAGATGATCGGAATTATGGCAGGCGATATAAAACTGGCGGCTCTTCATGAATTTGTCGTAGAAATCGCGGAAAACGGTTCATACACATATATTCTGGACGGAAAAGGCGTTGTTGTAGCGCACCCCGATGAATCATATCAGGAGCAGCTTTACAATTACGCGAACACGACAAGGACAGTTACATTAACAGACGATTCAGGAAGACCCAGACTGGACGCGTCCGGAAATCCTGTTACGCAGGAACAGCGTTTTGAAATCTCGCAGTCATACAAGGCGGCGATAGAGGACATGATGAAGGGTCATTCCGGCTCTTCCAAATTCACAGAGAACGGAGATACTTTATACATCAGCTACCGCCCTGTAGAGATGGAAGGCGCGTCTGACCCCTGGTATGTAATTTCAGTGATGGACGGCCGGATTGCGATGCAGTCAAGGAATACTGTGATCATCGCGATCATTATAAGTTCCCTTGTTATATCGATGATAGCGCTTGTATTCATTTTCTTTATCGGGAAGAACATCAGCTCCCCGATAAAAAATGTTCATTCGGTTCTGGAAAAATTCAAGGAAGGCGATTTAACACATTATGTAAAAGTAAAGTCAAAAGATGAAATCGGCGAGATGACAAATCTTTTAAATCAGACGCAGGAAGGAATCGGAAGCCTCATTTTAAAAGTGAAAGAACACTCAGCGTCATTATATGACATCGGAAGGGAATTTTCGCACGCTGCGGAAAACTCAATGGAAATGATTAAATCGATAACGCAGCAGACCGAAGGGATGAAAAATGTCGCGGGTTCTCAATCGGTAAGCACAAAGAAAACCAACAACGCGATAGAAGAAGTTATCGCGGAAATAGAAAAATTAAACATGCATATTGAATCGCAGTCAAAGAGCATTTCCGAATCATCATCGGCGGTGAATAACACCATCGTTCACATAAATTCTGTAAGCCAGACGCTTCAGCAAAACGAGCAGAATATTAAGAACCTTGCGGCGGCTTCCGAGAAAGGCCGCAGCGGCTTATTCTCAGTGACCAGGAATATTGAAGAAGTGGCAAAAGAATCCGAAGGACTTCTTGAAATCAACAAGGTGATACAGACAATCGCAAGCCAGACAAATCTTCTTTCTATGAACGCGGCGATTGAAGCGGCGCATGCGGGGGAAGCAGGCAGAGGTTTCGCAGTCGTAGCCGAAGAAATACGCAAGCTTGCAGATTCATCAAGCGCGCAGGCAAAAAATGTCGCCTCCGCGCTTAAAACGATGAATGACTCGCTGTCAAAAATAAGCGGCTCGGCAGCCGTTGTTATCGGAGATTTTGAAAATATAGACGATGCTGTTAAAGTTGTAATGTCTCAGGAAAAGCAAATCCGCAGCAGCGTTGAAATGCAGGAAGAAGGCATCCGCAGCCTTGCCGGTTTGACGGAGAAATTAAGAAAGTTAACAGACAGCGTAAGTACAGGTTCATCGGAAATGCTGTCGGGAAGCCATGAAATTACAGACTGCGGAAATATTTTGGAAGACCTTACGATTAATGTGCTTCAGGGCGTTATGGAAATCTCCGCGGCAATCGCAAGAATCAACGAAGAAGTCACGCATATACAAGAAATCAGCCAGCAAAACAGATACAGTATTGATGAATTAATTAACAGTGTGACAAAATTTAAAGTTATAAGGGATTAAGGTTTAATAATTGAGGCTGTTCTAAAACGAGGTTAAAATATATATTATATACTGCCAATACAGCTACGCGTAAATCCTTGCTGGCTGGATAGCAGAGTTTATTACAGTGTTTTGTTACGAGTCCGCCGCTCCCGTACAGGCAGCTTTATTTAATATCCATTATTAGAAACTTTATCCGGCATTATATAGAACAGCGGACTTGGAAACACAGCTATTGTTAAAGCAGCCAAATTCGCCATCAAGGCTTTTCGCGTATGTTGTAATGGCGACTTAATCAAAAATATTTTTAAAAATATTTTTGATTTGCTTCAATTAATAAATATTAAGGAATAAAATCACCAATGTGACGCGGCGTACCATTTACAATTATTTTATGTATTTGATGTAATAAGCTTTTTACAAAACTCGGTTTATTTCGGAACACTTATTTTTACTTACTTTGTAATATGCTTAATTACTCTAATTCTATACAAAATAAGGAATTACGTCAATACAATTGTTATCAACGAATACCTAAATATCTCGATTATTATTAAAAATTTATGTCATATTTGATAACATATTTTGCTAGGCTCAAAAAGCATGAGATAAAAACGATATTTTTTAACATCACTGAACATAATGAAAATACCCCCTAATGTAGCTTATCAGCCCGTAGCACGTTCCCAAATCCCATTACCGTATCATTTCGCTACAAACACTTTCAAAGCTCATTTAAAGCCGTTTTCGCTGTCTATTATATGTCGCATAACGTGCTAACATCATTATACTAAATTATCACTTTTTGACAGTTCAGGCTTCGCCCAAAAAGAAAGATAAACGGACAAAATTGCTCCGCTTCGCTACGCAATTTTCCCGATAAGAAGCAGCTCTTTTTGTACCGCAAATATTCAAAAAGGTTTATCCCAATTTTGCCTTGCGTCCTGTAAGGCAAAACAGAAAAATGTTGGCTATTCCTGCACGCTAATATTTTTCTGCAAACTTACAATGGCAAAAAAACAAAAGCGATACAAAAACCCCTGCAACCACACCCCTTGCAAACTGTTAAGTTTATCCGCAAACCAAAGCCCGTGGGAACATAAATTCCAAACGGAACGAAGGGCTTAAATTCATCGGTTATGTAGGCTATTATCAGCTCTCCCCCTACTGCACATATCCGGCGGTTTGCGGTTCGGCTTCGCCTCACCTACATTCCAGCTTGCAAAAATTCAAAAATGAAAGCGTAAAACAAAAGGCAGTCTGGAACGTTGCAAACCTTGCGGATATGTGCAATAGGGAGGTTTGTAAGTGATAAATTATTAGGTTCTCGAAAACCCACCGTTCCGGTTATCTCCCAAAATCCCACGGCTGACGTACAGTATCTTTGCGCGATAGAAAGCGTAGAGCAACGGATAGAGCGAATTGATCTGCAAATAAAGGAAATAGTAAAAAGTCCGCGATACGCACAATGGGTGAGGAGATTCCGCGCATTTAAGGGGGTGGATTACATAATCGCCCTGTCCTTGGTATGCGAGATTGGGGACTTCAAACGTTTTCCAACAGCAGGGGCATTTATGTCATACATCGGCCTTGTACCAAGCGAATATTCAAACGGGAAGAAGCGGAAGCAGGGAGGAATCACTAAAACAGGTAACGAGTATATACGGAAACTGTTAATAGAAGCAGCGTGGCATTATGCCCGTACCGCTCAGGTCAGCAAGAGGTTGGCAGAAAGGAGAGTCGGGACAGCGGAACCGGTCATTGTTTATGCGGACAGAGCCTTTGCCTGGCTGCACGGCAAGCATGTTAAATTGCTATTTGCCGGGAAATCAAAACAGGCGGCGTTAACAGCAGTGGCCCGTGAACTGTCAGGGTTCCTGTGGGGTGTGATGACATCCGCAGCGTAAAAGGAACATTGTTGTATGGTGGAATGAAAAGGGAAATTTATTAGCTACAGGGCAACCCTCGGCACCTTTATAAGGCACATGGCTTAGGCCTGACCCATGCTTTTAGACTGAGTCTCTCCCCAGCGAACAAAATGTCATGCGGTAACCAACCCGCGAATATCAGACTGGCAAATCGTCGCGTAAAGTTTCCCTTTTCATTTCACCATTTTATTTTTTATTCTTTCAAAAAAAAGAAAAAAAGCTCTGTTTTGATCTTGACAGGGTGGCACATCATATCAGAAGTTCCCTATCCAAAATTGTCTAATAAAATAATCTCCACGAATGGGTAGGAGGTAGTCTTTTCCCTCGGGAAGTAAAGGGAAGAAAAAC
>Ga0209755_10006739_pt1 | contig 12605 bp, 12 predicted proteins | sample TergutCo191P1_FD_187301 | JGI IMG/M metagenome (GOLD analysis project Ga0209755, IMG submission 187301) | Cornitermes sp. P1 segment gut microbial communities from Petit-Saut dam, French Guiana - Co191P1 (SPAdes) (version 2) | ecosystem: Host-associated > Arthropoda: Insects > Digestive system... | reverse complement strand
GACAGGGGGCACATGGCGCCTAACGCTGATTTTAACGATACTTACGAAAACGCGCTGATGACTTTTTTTATAGCGAATATCTGGCCGCAGCTTCCGAATATTAACAGGGTTGAATGGCTCAGGACAGAGAACGAAACAAGAAGGCTCGCGTCAGAATATTTATTGGTGAGGGTTGTTATCATTGTCGATGAATTTACCGAAGGAAAAGTCGCCGGGATAACGATCCCTTCTTGTTTTAAAAGGCGCGTATATGATTTACAAACCGGTGATCTGATTTATGAAATTGACGTTTATCAGGGACTCCTGTTGGGAGAGGACGAATAGATAGTCCGATAATCTGTTTAAATATGCGCCCGCCTGAGGGCAGAGCTTCCCTGATGCGGATTGCGGCGATTTATCGTTTTTTACAGCGAAAAAAAGACGCTCCGCTCTTCTCGCCACAGCTCTTGTTATCTGAATTTGAGCTTCGATAATATTATTTCCGGGAATAATCAATTCATGCTGTTTCGGAGTATTTTCAAGCAGCCTGTCGATTTCTTTTTCAATTATATTCACATCGGTATCATTAAATAAATATTTTTCGTTTGTTTTATCAGAAATATGCGACATTAATTTCATCAGGTTTTTTTGAATCTTTAAAATAAAACTACACGCGGATTTCCACGCGAACTGCCATGTATCATCATTTGAAAGCATGGCTTTTACAAGTCCTAAATAGGAATTAAGCTCATCGAGAGTTCCTATAAGATCAATTATAGGAGAATCTTTTTTAATACATTTTCCGTTAAAATCAAAAGTTTCGCCGGAATCGCCTTTTCCTGTATAGATTTTCATATATGATTCAATATATTAAATTATCATTAGTTTGAAAAGGCGTTATTTAAGATTACAGCGATTTTTTTAAAGCGTGTCAGGAGAATCAAGCCATGCAGGGAGCATCATGCTTGTATCAAGATAACCCATCCGCCTTTTTTTTACGGAGATTTCAAGCAGAGCAAAACCTTCTTCTTCCATTATGCGCAAACGGGAAATTGAAACGGGATCGTTTTCTGAAATGCCAGCTTCGTCAGCGATTGAGCCGCGGACAACTCTATCAACCCGGAAACTTGTAACAAACATATTATTTTGCAAAGGAGTGAGCATCATGCCGAAAAGAGGAGCGGCGATTCTTTCTCGCCTGTCAATTTTAGCGGCTTCCAAAAGAGGAAGCTCCGGGCGAGCCGATGTCATTAAGATACGCTTCTTTTCATTATGGTCAGCGTCAATAGTAACAACCTCGACAAGTTCACCTGGACCGCATGAGAAAATTTCCTTTTGCAGAGCGGGAATTAATCCTCCCTGAGGAGCTTTAACGGTTTTTCCATTGATTGTTTTTATTATTAAGCCTTCTTTTAAACGATGATGAGAGGCGGAAGTATTCGGAGACATATAGATTATCTCAGCGCCGGAAAAACTTTCGCATAACGTCAAACCAAGCCACGGACGCTGAGCCTTGCCGCCCTTAATCATCGCCGGAAGAGCGGCAACGAGCATTTCCGCGGGGATCGCGAAATTAAGTCCCTGAAGCTGATCGATGCCGGCAAAGACAATCCCCACAAGACGCCCTTCGCCGTCTATCACAGGACCGCCTGAATTACCGTGATTAACAGCGGCATCAATCTGATAAACATCGCCAATCTGCAAAAACCTTCTGCCGAGAGCCGAAACAATGCCTGATGTCACTGTTTTCTCAAACCCTACGGGAGATCCTATGGCGATTACGGTATCGCCCACTTTTGGAATAACGCAGTCCGCGACAGAAAAAACATATTCAGGCGTCATCTCTGTTTTAATAAGCGCGAGATCAAGCGCTTTATCCCAGCCGATCACCCGAGCGGGAATTCGCGGGCTTGTAGAATCACCCATGCGGATAAAAAGACGCGAGTAACCTTTGTACTTGGGATCAACTTCGCTCGCGATAACATGGTAATTTGTAATTAAAAGACCGGAAGTATCAATAAAAAAAGCGGAGCCTAAAGCCCTGTTCGCATAACCCATGCCTCTTTCAACTTTGAATCCCATATCAACAACAACAGTAGCGACTCCCTTTATCATATCGGAATAATTATCGCGCCCTGACGCGTATTCGCGTAACGCCGGCGTAATATTTCTGTTACCCTGAGCGGCAGCAAGAAAAAAAGCCGCCGACCGCCGCTGTTTAACTTCCGCAGCTCTCTCAAGAAAAAGCAATGCGCTCTCCGAATCCAGCGGCTGTATCCCATGAGATCTGACAGCCGCTAAAAACGCGCCAAGCGTATTTCCCTGCGTGAGCTTTTTCTTCGCCTCAGCAAGCAAAAAAGCCGCTTGTTTTCCCGAATTAGGCGTTGAGGCTCCGGCATTGTTTATCGATCTGCCGAGCGAGACGGCGTCTTCCCACCGCTCTTCTTCAATTGCCTCTGTCTGCATGGCGCATAACCTGTCAACGGCAGATTGTTCATATTGATTAAGCGCGTCCCAATCGGCGTTTTCGCTGTTGCTGCCGGAATAAATTTCTTTATAAATAAAAATTAAATTGAGAGCAGTGATCGGATTTTCTTGAATTTGCTTGGCGATATTTTCAAGCCTGATTGCGCTTGTCGTCCGCGAAGGCGTGTCGTCATAGTCATTTATACTTTTGCAGCCGAACAATATTATAAAAAAGCCAATAATTATTAACCACGAACCGCACGAAAAATACGAACCTTTTGTCCAAAGATTTTTTTTTGTTTGAGAAAGAAATAGATTAATTGTTCGTGCCCGAACAGAAGGTCCGAGTTCGCGGTTGAACCGAAGGCTCAAGTTCGTGGTAAAATTTCTTCTTTTCATCGTTCGTTCCCGGTTTCTGAGTAATTAAATTCTCCGCTGCCGTCTATGTCAAAAGAATAAACAACCGAACCGTCCTGACGATACACTTCTCTTGTAATATGCCGCCCGTCTCCCGACCAGTCGCTTTCAGAAGACGCGATAAGTAAACGGTATTCGCGGAAATCCCAACCGCTGCCGAGAAATAAAGGGCGGTGAAAACGGCGCGTCGTTTCTTTTCTGCCGTCAATATCCAAATCAATATGCTGAATTACGGGAAGCCCTCTCTCAAATTGCGTTACAGAAATTGTGCCGTTAACGCCGGATATTCTTTCCTCAGATTGAAGAGGAATTCCCCTTTCCATCAGAAATGTTTCCATTCCATTTTCAAACTCGACGCTTGGACGGGTAAGGCGCGAACAGGCGAACACCAAAGCGCGGCGTGTTAAATCAATATTAAGAGGAGCTATAACAGGATACAAAGATGCGGAAATATTTCTGCTGCCTCCCAGCTCAACAAATTTCAAAGGAGCATATTGAAAATCAGCCGGGCGGAAAAAATATTCTTCATCGTTTAATACCGCGTTTTTTACAAAAGGATAGCGCTCCCAAAAAATACGCGCATTTGATTTATGACCTGCGGCAAAAGAGACTGCTTTTTCAGGAACTCCTTCTGACTGAAAAACAATATTAAGATCATATTCAGTATCCTGATTCTTATCAAGCGCGAAATTTTTTATTATTCCGCTGTTGTATGAAACGATTGTGTCAACATATCCGTCGAGATCATCATCAGAAATTATTTTCCCTGTAAAGGAAAGAAGTTTTCTTGTAAAATGTTCCCGCCCTTCTTCGCTTCTAAGCAGACTGTACACCTGAGTGATAATGTCCCTGTCAAGAACAGGATTGCCGTCGGGGACGATTTCGTGAGGAAGCGGATTATTGAAACTGACCTTTCCCGCGAACAATTCGTCCGAGGCTTCAATGTCACCTAACAATCCCAGATTGAGAGCAATCGCGGCAGAAGCGGGATGAGGCATAAAATCCCTGTTCCTGATATTTGGTATGCCCCCTGACCGGTAGGATGAGATAAGCCTCCTCGCTTCGTCTAAATTGCGTATAAAAGGAGCCGCCATCCACGCAAGCTCAGGATCGGTTTCCAGTAAAAAAGGAAGGCGCCTTAAAACGAGCTCCATTAAATTTAAATCGCTCTCTGTCAGCTCGCCAATAATTGAAAATTGCGGATTCAAAATCGAATACGGTTTTTTGTTACGCGCATATTCAAAAAAGATGCGAAGCGGGCGCGGATCGCGGGGAAATATGTCCATGGCAAGCAAAATCCGGCTGCGGAACCGGGCAAGAGCGGAAACATTGCCGCCTGCCGCCATACCGCGCAGAATGACAAGGCGCAGCATCTCGATCTCAGTTGTAGTGTGAGATGTAACGGCTGTCCCTGTCTGCGTTTCAATTTGTTCAAGGCAGGAAAGCGCTTTAACATATTCACGCATAGCGGAAAGCATTTGTGCTTTTAAAAACAGCGCCTGCGCCGCGTCATATTTTACCCACTTGCCGGTTTCAATCGCCGTATCAAGCGCGGCCAGCACAGTAAGTCTTGTTTCGTTTTCAGAAATAAAATGTAATCGCGTAACAGCCAAAAGAAACGAAGCGTCCGATGAAACATTGGAAAAATCCGACGCTCTGTTAAGAGCGGCAAGCGCTTCACGCATTCGCCCCTCATCAATCGCCTGCTGCGCCCACTTTACATAAAGAGACGCGGCCTCAGAATCGTCCCGCCCGCCGGCTCTGTAATCAGGCTGAGAATAGAGCAAAGAGCAAAGAACAAATAACAGAGAAAAAAGGATAATGAATTTTAACTTCAGAGTTAATTTCACTACGCGGCTCCGTTAGTAAAAGCCGCAATACTCTCCTTCTCCGGAAGTCCCAGTATCCGCCTCACTTCTTCGTCAATGAGCGTTTCGCGCGCAAGAAGAGCGTCGGCAAGTTTTTCAAGTTCGCCCTTTTTCTCCGTAATAATTTCTTCGGCTTTTTTAAGAGAGCGATCCAGTATATCTCTGATTGCCCTGTCTATGCGCTGCGCTGTCTCTTCGGAATAATCCTTGTGACGCGCAATTTCCTTCCCAAGAAAAATCGGCTCGTCTTCCTGTCCGTAAGCGACAGGACCTAGTTCATCTGCCATGCCCCATTCGCAGACCATGTTACGCGCCATTTCAGTCGCCTGCTGAATATCGTTTTTGGTGCCTGTAGTTGTCTCGTCATAGAAAAGTTTTTCGGCAAGCCAGCCGCCGTAACAAATCGCGATGCGATCCTCAATCCAGCCTTTCGCCCTCGAGTAGCTGTCTTCTTCAGGCAGGGAAAGCGCCATGCCGAGAGCCCGTCCGTGGGGAACAATAGTAACTTTATGCAGAGGGTCGGCGTTTTTTAAAAAGTAGTGAAGAAGCGCGTGTCCCGCTTCGTGAATAGCGGTCATACGCCTCTCTTTATCGGAGACAACAAGCGTTTTTCGCGCAACGCCCATAAGCACTTTGTCCCTTGCCTCTTCAAAGTCGGACATTAACACTTCAGATCGATCCTTTCGCGCCGCGAAAAGAGCCGCTTCATTCACAAGGTTGGCGATATCCGCGCCGCTCATTCCCGGCGTCGCCCTCGCGATGCGAACAAGATCGATTTCCTTATCAAGAGGAATTTTCGCCGAATGGATTTGTAAAATCGCCTCACGCTCCTTGATGTCCGGCATCGCGACAACTACCTGTCTGTCGAAACGGCCCGGGCGGAGAAGCGCCGGATCCAAAACATCAGGGCGGTTTGTCGCCGCAAGAATGATAACGCCGTCTTTTGAATCGAAGCCGTCCATTTCAACTAACAGTTGATTTAATGTCTGCTCACGCTCGTCATGACCGCCGCCGTAACCCGCGCCGCGCGTTCTGCCGACAGCGTCCAGCTCATCAATAAAAATTATACACGGGGCGCTTTTGCGTCCCTGTTCAAAAAGGTCTCTTACCCTGCTCGCGCCGACACCGACAAACATCTCGACAAAGTCCGATCCGGACATATGAAAAAAAGCGACGCCCGCTTCACCGGCAACAGATCTTGCCATCAATGTTTTTCCTGTTCCCGGCATTCCGACAAGAAGCACGCCCTTCGGAATCCGCGCTCCCATCTTTGTAAACTTCTGCGGATTTTTTAAAAACTCAACAACCTCTTCAAGCTCATACTTCGCGTCCTTCTGACCCGCGACATCGGAAAAACTAACCTTCTTCCCCTCTTCCTGATAACGTTTGGCTTTACTTTTTCCAAAAGAAAAATTCTTCATTCCAACACCCTGCATATTTCTGATCATAATGAAGATGATAGTAAAACCGATAATCCACGGTAACATTCTGATAAGAATATCCAGCATACTGACTTTTACAGGTCTGAATGAAACATCAATTCCTCTCTCTCTCAGGCTGTCAGTATAATTAGTATCGATAAAAGGATTAAATGTTTTAATCTGAGCAGAACCGCTCTGATTCACTCCTTTTATTGAAATATCAATCGTGCCGTTTTGATGAATAACTACCGCCCTGACATCATTCTGTTCAACCATACGCGAAAATTCCGTATAAGATACATCCCTTACAGGCGTAGAATTCCCCCCCTTGAAAAAAAACGCTAAAAAAAAGCCGGCAAGAACAAGAAAAAAGACAAGCGCAATCCCGCTGGGCCGCCTTGCCCCAGGCATATTCCCCTTATCAGGTAAATTATCATTAGGTTCGAACATCAGCGCCTCCGGCAAAAAATTACAATATATGGTATATAAAATGAATTTTACGGTTTTTTCGGCAGATGATCAAGTATGAGGATATAGATGAAACACAGATTATCACGGAACTTCAAAGAGCCCGAAGAGCAAAGGTTCCACTTGAGTATATTGGCTAAGGTTCAACTAACTGTCGTGCTGCATAATCTTAAATTTTCTAGCCGAGGCTATCCCAAAACTGAAGTTTTGGAACAGACACCGTGGCGTAAATTATATTTTTATTATCTGGCAAGAATAGACGATCTCAAAGACGTAGCAAAGTCAACCAATTCATCTCTTGCTGCGTTATATATTGATTGTAAAAATATTTCTTCTGGCTTTCCAACACTTTGACCTGCTGCGTCAGTTCTTTGCAAAATTGTATCTGTAAACCTCATTTCCACTCTTGCGTCATAAACATCAATTGTATAATTTGAGGTTACATAATAACTTCGATCAGTTCTTGCAAAACATCTGATAGTACCTTGAATCCTTCCACGATCCATGTTTTCAGACTGAACAGTTATCCTTCTTCTTTGAGTATTATCCTCAATCCAATTAATTGCCCATCTATAAATATCATTTCGAGTAGATCCAGGTTTTGTGAAATTTTCAGAATGAGTAAGCGGCTGTGGCATTGGTTCGGTAGTAATAACACTTGCTACATAATAAAGAAAACAATCCCATATTGTTCTTTCTCTTGTAACAGCAGTACTGCTTCCATCGCTGTTTCTTACATAATCTGTATATTCTTCTTGACGAGAATTAGTAGGAACATGTCTGCCTGTTCTAGCGCTTCTCATATCAACTGTTTCGTTTGGATATTGCCTTTTTACTTCATGAAGCAATTGATCCAAAATAGGTTCATGCCTATGCCTTTCAGACGGTGCTGTTGCTTCAGCAGCTTTTTCTCTTGTTGTAAGAGTTCCGCCTAATTGATATGTTGCTCCTAATTGCTGCGTAGCAGTGATATTATGCGATGAATCACGGCATACAAAATGGGAAGAGCCTCTTAATCCAACAGAATCAATAGCGCGTTCGTTACCAGTTGGCGATAGTATGTATTTTCTATAATTTGGTCCTAGCTCAATCTGTGCTGTTGGTGTTGTCGCGCAAGCCAAACCCAGTACAATAAAAACCACAAACGATACTATCACAACAATATGTGGCAAGCTTTCTTTGTTCATCATAAAATCCTCCTATCAATGAACAGTTTAAAAATTAAGCTTTCTATGAAAGCAAAAAAAACCATAAATACGAGATCAAGAACATCAAATGTTCCGGGAGTAATTCCATGTATCTTTAGAAGCACATATGACATTACGAAAACGAGAAAAACACAACAATATATTGTTCTCCACTTTCTATTTTGCAACCAGACAGAACGTACAAAAAATAACCCGGATAAACACCACAATCCGTAAGGCAAATTATAAATAAACATATTTGACCATATTGATTCTGTTTTTATAGGGCTATACAGAGAAACCAGAAATTGCGGTTTAGGGATAAAACGAAATAAAGTCATATTATTGATGTTTCTAAAAAACGCATAAATAGCAATTCCAACAAGAAAAGTCGAAAATGACACAATAATATATCCAAATTTGAGACCTTTAATGTGTTTTTCTTTAAGTTTTTGGTTGTTCATTTTCTTTTCCTAAATTATTTCAATAATCAACAAAGTATTGTAAAACAATACTAAATTACTGTCTATCACATAGAATATACTGTGTAATAGTCAGTATGTCAAGAGGGTAAAATAAGTAATTATTATAAATATAGATAGAATATGAAACGATTAGGCTCTATTTTTATTAAAAATTTGAAGGAATACCGAAAAAAAAACGGTCTTACTCAGGCTCAACTGGCTGAAAAGGTAAATGTAACCCCTCATTATATAGGTATGCTTGAAATGGGTCGTAATTTTCCTGCTACTGATCTTATAGAACGCATTGCTAATGCTTTAAATATAGAAATGTACGAATTGTTTGTTGAATCTCTTTCTCCTGCAAAAGAGTTAGAAAAATTACGGCATGAAATAATGCTGGAAATAAAAAAAACAATTACAGAAACAGTTATTGAAACAGTAAGAGAAGCATTTGATGAAAACATTAAACGTTGCTTTCCTAAATCAAAATAGACATTCCATGATTATGTTTCATTTTTCCTTAAAATTATTTGCCAATTAATTCGTCAGTTGATTTTTTCTCGAATAGATCTTATCGCAATTATATCATAATTTTTGTATATTATCAAGATATATTTCGACCCCTCTCCCATCCAATCTGTGAAAATCCTTATAATCCGTGGTAATCTGTGTTTTTTCCCATTCCTGTTAAAGTTAAGAACATCGGCGCATTATTTCAATATTGTACTCAGTTTCTCTTTCCAATCGTCAGTTTTCATGATAATCGTTTTAACTCCGAGCGCTTCAATGCGTTTGTGTTTCGCGGCTTCGTCGCTTGAAGTTACGGCGATTATGGGAGTTTTGCCGGGCAAGGTCATTAGACGTTTGAGAAACTCCTCGCCGCTCATGTCGGCAAGTTCGAGACCGGTTATTATAAACGAGGCTCTGCCTTCAGCTACGGCGTTTACTGCGTCTTCGCCTTTATCAAAACTTTCGGATTCAAGCCCTTTTTCAGACAGAAATGACTTCATCAATTTGCGGAAAAATTCGCTGTTATCTACATGGATTACATGTTTCATATTTACCCCTTTTTTTTATTTTACATCAATATGAATAATTTGTATATAATTTTTTCTTGACTTATAAATTAAAAAACGATATTTTATAACTAGATATTATGCATCTGAAATTACATTGCGGGAAACGGCTTATAATCTTTATTTTTGCTTTTTTTATTTTGACTCATCTGATTCCTGCTCAATATAGTCATGATAGTCATGATAGTGATGATCTTGACGTGAAAATCGCGCTGATTGGTCCCGGAAACAGAATTTATTCGTGGTGGGGATATGTAACATTAATTATAAACGATAAAAAAACGGGACAAAGCATATCATACGATTTTGGTATATTTTCATTTGAGGATAAAAATTTAATAAAAAATTTTATTTTTGGTAAGCCTTTATTTAATTGCGGCGCAAGCCCTTCGGAAGATAATATCAACAATTATATAAATCTAAATCGTGATGTAACATTATTTACTTTAGATTTACCGCCTGAAAAAAAAATGGAGATTCAAAAAATCGCAAAGAACAGCATACTCCCGGAAAACAAGCAATTTTACTATCATTTTTTTAAAGATAATTGTTCCACTCGAATTCGCGGCATAATAGATACAGTATCAGGCGGACAGTTAAAAGACCATTATTTTGATAAAGAATTTCGTTTTACTCTGCGGCAGCAGATACGCCTTCATACTTGGTTTTTACCCGTTGCAGACTGGTCCCTCTGTTTTTTAGCGGGAAAAAATACTGACAAGCCGAATACATACTGGAACGCGATGTTTCTTCCTTCGGAATTGGCAAAAAATATTGATAATTTTGTTTTTACCGATAAGAACGGCGTTTCCAAAAAAATGGTATCAAACATAGAAACGATTTATCAATCGAAAGGCAGAAAGCCGGTACTTGATGTTCCCAACAAGCAATGGCCGCAAGGATTAATCACCGGCGCAATAATCGCATTAATTATCGTTTTTATTTATTTCATTCAGGCAAAATATCCGGCAGCCGGCAGAAAGGTGTTAGGTGCAACATATTGTCTGTGCGGCTTTATTCTCGGCACGGCAGGGTTAATTCTCTTTTTTATGCGTTTTTTCACAAGCCATGATTTTACATTTAACAATGATAACCTATTATTCATCAACCCGCTTCTTCTGGCTTCCATTCCGCTTGGCATCAAGTACGCGGCGGCGGAAACTTACGACAAACGTATTTTTATTGAATTAGCGCTGCGTCTTCTCTGGTTATTAGCAGTATTAGGCATAATTGTTTCAATGATAATTAATTTGTTCCCCGCTCACTATCAGGATAATTTGCCTTTTCAATTACTCGTGCTTCCCATTGCGCTTGCTCTTTCACTCGAACCGAAAGGCTTAAAGAAAATGCTGCACTGTTTTTTTTGGCGCTGGCAGTGAGGAGACACAGATTGATCGCTGTTGATAAAAGAAATATGAAAAATTCTTTTTACATAATTGTTTTATCATCTTTTCTTTTAATGTGCCTCTTATTCACCGGCTGTTATACGCTCAAACAGGGAGCTGCTTTGCTCGGTTACCTGAATAAAGCAATCCCGCTGGAAAAAATTAATGATAAGGACTTCGTCCGCCTTGTAAACGATATCCGTTCTTTCGCGATGGATGAACTGGGACTTGCTCAGAGCCGGAACTATACCAGTTATGTTGAAATCGATCGTGATTATCTTGCGGCGGTTGTCTCCGCTTCCGCAGATGATTCGTTTACGCCGCATGAGTGGAATTACCCCATTGTCGGCAGAATGCCGTACAAAGGTTTTTTTAGTCCTGAGGATGCGCACAAAGAGCGCGTTAAACTGGAAAAAAAAGGTCTTGATGTAATGATTCGTCCTGTCGAAGCTTTCAGCACTCTCGGCTGGTTCAGCGATCCGCTTTACTCTTACATGCGCGATTATTCTCCGGCGCGGCTTGCGAATCTAATCATTCATGAGCTTGTTCACTCCACAGTTTTTATAAAAGGGCAGTCAGATTTTAATGAAGAGTTTGCCGAATTTATCGGTACCGAAGGCAGCAAGCTTTTTATCGAGTCTCGTTACGGAATTGACTCTGCACAGTACAGCGAGATGCTGGCTTACGAAACAGACAGCAAAAACTTTATCGCTTTCATTCAGGAGTTAATTTGCGAATTGGAAATCCTTTATTCAGGCAGCCAAACCCGAGTGGAGAAGTTAAGTGAAAAAGCACGGATAATTAACGCTTCTAAAGAGCGTTTTGATGCCGAATATAATATCCGTTTTAAAAGTGATGAATACCGCGGTATCTCCGAATTACCGATCAATAATGCCTTCCTCGATCTTTACAGATTGTATTATACCGATGACAATTTTTATGTTAACTTGTACGAAGCATCCGGCAGAGACCTTCCCGCGTTTATCGCCGCGGCAAAAACAATCAAAAGAAAAGGCGAGCCGCGCGCTCAACTGGAAAAAGCGCTGCTGCAATGATATAATTACCCTGAGGAGAAATGTTATGGCATGGTTAACCGGCGAAAAGAAATTCGGTCAGTACACATACGATCACTGGTATGATGACGAGCATCAGGAGATACCGCCTCAAAATGCCAAAGATGAATCCGCGCAGGCGGCGGATGATAAAGAAGAGCCGGAGCTGAATCATGAAGATGGTAAAAAGAGGTAATGTAAATTTAAAACACTATGCATATGCAGCAGAGCACGGCAGCATACGATTAGTGATAAACTTTACATAACACATAAAGGGAGTTATGCGAAAGATGCGCAGGGTGTGTAAACAGAATATAATAATTAAAATGGTGTACTTTTTCTTACCTCTAAAATGCATTTTTTATAAAAAGTATACTTTTTCTTACTTGTTTTTCGTTAAATTTGCACTATATTTATTGTATACGTTCTTTTATATTTAAACCGGAGGTTGTTATGATTTATGATATAATCAAAAAATTACCAAAGAAATTATTGGCGAATGTAATGGTACTTGCCACTGCATTCTTAATAATGATTGGATGTGCCTCAATTGAAATTAGATTAGGGACAAATTTTGATGTTGAAGCAGTCGGAAAAAACGAGAATTTTATGATGAGCGGAGGTCCTGTTTTTGTAAATACCTATGAAATTGGATTAGGTTATAACAAAGAGGATATGCTCAATGTAGCGGCGTTTGGCAATGTTGGTCTGGCGCTTGAACTTGAAAGTCCGGATTTTATTTACGGCTTTGGTTTACAATATGAACACTTCTTTACCGACACCATAGGAATAGCCGTAAAGGTAGGGTGGAGAACCAAAATT
>Ga0209755_10006738_pt1 | contig 12605 bp, 9 predicted proteins | sample TergutCo191P1_FD_187301 | JGI IMG/M metagenome (GOLD analysis project Ga0209755, IMG submission 187301) | Cornitermes sp. P1 segment gut microbial communities from Petit-Saut dam, French Guiana - Co191P1 (SPAdes) (version 2) | ecosystem: Host-associated > Arthropoda: Insects > Digestive system >... | reverse complement strand
CGGATACCTTAGGGTATTGGTGGACAAGCAGAACGCGCTTCCCTATGGATATTCACCCCCGGACTTGGTCGAGCTGGTGGACGGCGCGTACCGTGTAAGCAGGGCAGGGCTTATGCTGCGGTATTCAGCCGCAATGTCGCTGGCGGAAATGGCGGAGGCCGCCCGCGCCGAGGGTGTCACTCTGGTCGCCTCCTCCGCGTACCGCTCGTACCAGCACCAGACGCAGGTTCACAACCGGCTCGTACAGCAGATGGGCCGGGCCGCCGCCGAACGTGTTTCGGCAAGGCCAGGGCACAGCCAGCATCAGACCGGGCTGGCCCTTGACTTCGGCGACATCACTAACGCTTTCGCGCGGACACCCGCCGGACGCTGGATGGAAGCCAACGCGACCCGTTTCGGCTGGTCGCTGTCATACCCCTACGGATACGAGCATGTCACCGGCTATAGCTGGGAAAGCTGGCATTTCCGCTATCTGGGCAGGGAGCTTGCCGCGTTCAAGGACAAGTACTTTGGCGGCATCCAGCAGTTCGCCCTGCGCTTTCTGCATGAATGGGAGCTTCTGGACCAAAGGCCCTACTAAAGACCCTAGTGAAAACTTCCCCAGCGTTTTCCCGTTTCCACGCTTACCCGCAGGGGAATGCTTAGAGCCATTGCCTGTTCCATCTCGGCCTTTACCAGTTCCACGGTTTTGTCGGCAGACTCCTCCGGGCATTCAAGAATCAGTTCGTCGTGTACCTGCAACAACAGGCGGGCGGAGCTTTTCTCGCGGGCAAGGCGTTTGTCAAGGCCAAGCATCGCGGTTTTAACGATGTCCGCCGCAGACCCCTGGATCGGCGTGTTTACCGCTATGCGCTCGGCGGCGGCCTTTTCGGTTTTGTTCTGTGAGTTTATCGTTTGGATATAGCGTCGGCGACCCAAAATCGTGGTCGCGTAGCCGCATTTCTCGGTTTTCCCGATAAGTTCCTCTATAAAACGCCGCACCCCGGAGTACGTGCTAAAATAAGCGTCGATAAACTTGGTTGCGTCCAGACGGCTAATCCCAAGCTCGTTGGCAAGGCGGAATGCGCTCATACCGTACATCACCCCGAAATTGATCGTTTTGGCAATACGTCGCTGGTCGTTTTTAACCTGAGCCTCCGGCGTGTCGAAGATCAGGGCGGCGGTGCGGACGTGAACGTCGGTTCCGTCCCGGAAGGCGGCAAGCAGATTTTCGTCCTGCGAAAGGTGGGCCAATATTACCAGTTCTATCTGGCTGTAGTCGGCGGAAATCAGGAGGTTTCCGGGGCCGGCGACAAAAGCCTCGCGGATGCGGCGGCCTTCCTCGACGCGGACGGGGATGTTCTGCATGTTGGGCTCGCGGCTGGAAAGGCGGCCAGTCGCGGTTCCGCACTGGTCGAAATTGGTGTGCACCCGCCCCTGTGCGTCCGCCATGCCGGCCAGAGTGTCAACGTAGGTAGATTTCAGTTTTGCCAGCGTGCGATGTCTTAGAATCAGCGCGGGCAAGGGGTCTTCGCGGGAGAGTTCCTCCAAGGATGCCGCGTCGGTTGAGTAGCCGGTCTTGGTTTTTTTTCCGGGCTTTAGCTTGCGTTCGACGAACAGCACTTCCTGCAACTGCTTCGTGGAGGAAAGGTTGAATTCGCGCCCCGCCATTTTCCAGGCCCGGGCCTGAATATCCTCCAGATCGGCCTCAAGCTCCTTGCCGTAGCTTGTCAGTACGTCCGCTTCGATTTTTATTCCGGCCCCTTCCATTTCGGCCAGAACCGGCAGCAGGGGCATTTCGATATTTTCGAAAAGCGGCATCGCGTTTGCCTTTGCAAGCAGGGATTCGAAGTGCCGCATAAGCCTAAGGCAGATGTCGCTGTCCTCGGCGGAATAGTTGGTCGCCGTTTCCAGCGGCACGGCATCGAAGGTGCGGCCCTTGGGCACGATGCTCTGGTAGGAAACCGGCGTGTAGTCGAAGGTGTACGAGGCAAGCGAATCCAGCGAGTAATTGTTGCGCTCCGGGTCGGAAAGCCAGGCGGCCACCATCGTGTCCCAGATTTTGCACTTCCAGCGATCTATACCCCAACCCCGGCTTACCTTGTAGTCGTATTTGGCGTTGTGGGCGGCCACCGTCATTTCCGGGTCGGCAAACAGCTCCGCCAAAAGCCCGCGAACCTTTTCCGGTTCGTTGTGTCGCGGGTCGGATGCGGTTCCGTCCTCGCCGACACCGTGCGGGGAGATAGGTACGTAGTATGCCTTTTTGGGTTTCAGTGCCAGCGAAATGCCGATGGGTCTGGAATTCCATGCGTCCAGGGAATCGGTCTCGAAATCTATGGCGATTAGCTTCTGTTTTCTCGCTTCCGATAGAAGCGTTTCCAGTTCCGCAACGTCAAGGATAGTTTTGTACTCGCCTTTTCCAAACAGGGACTTGTCGGCGGAATATGTCGCATGTGCTGAAGCGTCCTGCCGTTCGGTGGTTTGGTTGGCCTCCTCTCCCGTTTCCGTTGTCCCCGCCGATGCCGCGCCGGCCTCCGGATCGAGCTGTTTCGCGCTCTGGCGTATTCCCTCGCGGAACAGCATCCGCGCCGCCGCCTGTCGGTTAAGGCTTTGCGCGGAAAACCCGTCGAGTTCCGTAATGGGAAGGGGTACCGCCGTCTCCAGCTTTATCAGTGATTGCGAAAAGTACGCGCTTTCCTTTCCTTCGGCAAGTTTTTTGCCTTTTGCCCCAGTAATACTGGCAATGTTCCGGTAGATTCCGTCCAGCGAACCGTATCGGGCTATAAGCTCCGCTGCGGTTTTTTCCCCGATGCCCTTTACCCCCGGGATGTTGTCGGAAGCGTCACCGCAAAGGGAAAGCAGGTCGAGTATTTTTTCCGGCAGAAGCCCCCACTCGGTCTTTACCTGCGAGGGTCCTATAAGTTCCCACGTAGGGCCGGTCTGTGCGGCAGGTTCGCCTTTTGCCGACTTTACCGGGCGCAGAGCGTAAATGCCGTTGCCAACCAGTTGCAGAAGATCCTTGTCGGAGGAGATGATATAGCACTGCCGTTTTTCCTCCGCGCATTTTTTCGCCAGCGTTGCGATTATGTCGTCCGCCTCGTAACCGTCCGCCCGCATACTTGCAATACCCAGCGCGGCAAGGAATTCCTCCACCAAGGGAACCTGTGCATGGAGATCCTCGGGCGTTTTCTGCCGCGTTGCTTTGTACTCGCTGTACATCTTATGCCTGAAAGTGGGAACTCGTGAATCGAAAACGGCCGCCAGAAGGGCCGGCGGTTTGATTGAAACGGAAAATTCCCCGCCGCCATTGTCATCCGAAGTGGCCAGGGGAGCGCCCTCGTTCAAAAGGCTGACTACGGTACGGGCAAAACCAAACAGTGCGGAAACGTTTTTTCCCGCGCTGTTTCGCAGGGGGCGCGTCAGGAAGGCAAAGTACGAACGGTAGATAAGACCGTATGCGTCGATTAGATATAATGGTGAAGGTTTGTCTGTCATGATACAGCATAGCACTTTGTCCGAGCGGGGTAAATGGCATCAAATATGCGGTTGCCCGTGCCAGGGCCGCAGTAACCGCATATTTTTTTTTGATTTGAAGCTGTTTTTCCGCCATTAGCATGTTTTTTACTAGACTAGTTGCCGATCTTCTGTTACCATCATACTGTAGCTTCGTAAAGCTGGTTAGGTATTTACGAGTGCGTTCTACAATCCATAAACTTTGAAACGGCTGACAGGCAGTCCGTTACAAAAAAGGAGAATTCATGTCTAAAATCGTGCAGTCCCCCGGGGAATTCCTTTCGAACATGCTGGAAAAGCATAAACTTTCCATTTTGAAGCTCTCAAAGGACATTCAAATAAGCCAGTCTGCGGCAAGATTGATTGTTAGCGGGAAAACCAGAATTTCGGTTCCGGTTGCGCTAAAGCTTGGGCAGTACTTTGGCACGAACGCTGAGTACTGGCTGAATATGCAGATGCGCTGGGATCTCTTCGAAGCGGCTCAGGACAAAAAACTGATGGATGTCGTAAAGAAGATTTCCAAGTTCCAGAAGGATCCCGAGGCTGGCAAAAAAACGGCCGCGAAGAATGCTACAGCGGGAAAGCCTGCCGCAGCGAAAAAGCCCGTTGCCGGGAAAGCCGTTGCTAAAAAGCCTGCCGTCAGGAAAGCCGTTGCAGGAAAGCCCGTCGCGGGAAAAGCTGCCTCGGCGAAGGCCGCGCCGGCAAAAAAGGCCGCGTCCGCAAAACCGGCTGCCGCTAAAGCAAAAGGAAAACCCGCGGCGGCCAAGGGAAAACCGGCTGGCAAGCGTTCTTCGGGTAAACCCTCGGCGGAATAAGGCGAAATCCTTGAAGGTCAAAGTCATAGAAGACTTCGGTGTTCCTGAGGGGGCTCGTCATGCGGGCGTAACCCTTCGGGGGCACGGGCTCCGGGTGTAAAGGCCCGGGGTCAGGCCTTCGATTCCGTCATGCTTCTGCGATACACCGAAACCGGATTTCTTGTTATCCTGCCGGAAGACAACCCGCACAGGATTGTCGATGCCATGCTGGAAACGGGCTATGACGGGGATTTTTGCGTCTCGTTCGATTTTGATCCCGATTTTATAGCCGGACTCATGGAAGCCGGGTTTCTTGTCATGTCGGGAAGGTTTGGCGAGGACGATGTTTTTTATCTGCCTCTCCCGAAACTGCATCTGGTTCGCTCGGCCCTGTTTTTCGACAACCTTCACGTAAAGAAATCGATCAGGCGTTACCTTGATCGCTATGAGTTGCGCCCGAACGCGGACTTTGACCTTATTCTGGATCGATGCATCGGGATTCACGGCGATGACTGGCTGACTCCGCCTTTGGTTTCCGCCATCAGGGATATAAGGCGGCACCGGCTTCGCGGGGTGTACCCTATGTCGTTTGCCCTTTATCGAGACGGAAAGCTGGTCGCGGGGGAATTCGGGGTCAAGGTTGGCAGGGTTTACACGTCTTACTCCGGGTACTATGACGAAAGCAACTGCGGCACGGTTCAGCTTATCCTTGCCACGCGCCACATGCGGGAACATGGTTACGCCTTCTTCGATCTGGGAATGCCGCTGGATTACAAAAACAGCCTTGGTGCCGTTGACATAGGCCCGGATGAATTTGTAAGGCTTTTCCGTCTGGCACAGAGCTAAGGCCCCGAAAAACCCTCTGTCTGCCTTCCTTGCAGAAAACCGCCAATCCGGTGTACCATGGGCACGAACGAGGAGGAGGAGCCTATGTCCGATCTTACGAATCCGCACTCCGATTACGGTGTGTCGCCCACCTTGGAAAAGCCTAGGGTAAACAGACGGGTGCTTACGGATACCATGTTAGCTCATCTTAACGGAGCCGCTCCCTGGCTTCGTTTTATGGGCGTACTTGGCATAATTCATTCCGGGATCATAATTATAGGCGGCCTCCTTTTTTTCTTTCCCGTCATGGAGGGAGTCTGGGACGGGATGTTGGGTTTTGGGTTTTCTGAGGTGATTTTCGCAATAGGAATATGGTGGGGGGTGTTTTATGTCGCGGCAGGGCTTGTCGTGCTCATTCCTTCCCTGCTTGCTTTTAGGTTTGGGGGTAAAATCCGCAGTTATTCCAGAACCGGCGAGGATAGGGACTTGGAAATCGCTTTCAAAAACAACAAATCTATGTGGAAATTTTGTGGTATTCTTTGCATCATTGGTATTGCCCTTGGTATCCTGGCCACGGTGCTTGGCATATTGGCAGTAATGGCCCTTGGTTTGGAAGGATTTTTGTAAATCCGCACATTTATGTTGCGCTTTTTCTTAAACGCGGTGTATAATTATGGAAGAGGAGATTGAGCCATGACAATCCTTATCGTCGATGATTCCAGGATTATGAGAAACACGGTCAAAGGTGTGTTTTCTGGGATAGGAATGCCCTTTACGTTTGTCGAGGCCAGTAACGGCGAGGAAGCGCTTGCACTTTTGGAAGCGTTTTCCGTGGATCTGGTACTGCTGGACTGGAATATGCCAAAGCTATCCGGAATCGATTTCCTGAAGGCGGTTAGGGCCATGGACAAATACAAAAGTTTGCCGATTGTCATGGTTACCAGCGAATCCGCCAAATTCAACGTCATAGAGGCCTTGAAAAACGGTGCCACTGATTACATTACCAAGCCAATCAGCTCGGAAACCTTTAGGGAAAAAATAGCCAAACTACCACAATTTAGCGGTTTGTTGAGGAGGTAAGCTGCCATGGATGTACTTGAACTTTACGTGAAACCATTTGTGAAATCCACGCTTCACACATTCAAGGACTTTGTCGGTTTTGATCTGGTCGCGGGCAACCCGCATTTTTCGGGTCGGACCTTGGACTTCGAAAGGGATATTTCCGCCGTAATTGGGCTCTCGGGCGCGGTCCGGGGCGCTGTTGTAATATCCATGCAGAAAAGCTTTGCATTAAAAATTACCGACGCTCTTGTCGGAACCTCGCATGACGAGCTCGATGACGATGTTGTCGATGCCATAGGTGAAATAGTAAACATCGTTGCCGGAAATATCAAACAGCATGTGGAAGGCGGCGAACAGATTGTAATCTCGCTTCCCACGGTCGTAAAGGGGAAGGATCACAGGTTTGCCTGGCCGGGCAAAACCACAAGGATACTCTGCATTTCCTTTAAATATGGTGACGATGCGTTTTTCCTGCTCGCGGACATGGAGAAGGCAGAAGGTTAGCAGGTGTCGATTATTACAAGGGACATCCGATGAAGCATGTGTTTGTGATAGAGCCCGATGCGTTCTCCGGACAGCAGTGGAGAATGGACGGTCTGCTTGACACTATAGGACAGTATTTCAGGACTCAGGAAAAGCCCGATTTTACTACGGTGGTTTCAAAGTTTCCCAGGGAGGCCGTAGGGCCTATACAGAAACAGGTGGTCGAGGCCGAAGGCGACACCGTGCGCGTTTACGCGGTGGGCGGGGACGGTGTTCTGTTTGACTGTCTGAACGCTATCGTGGGACAGTCCAATATGGAGCTTGCGGTAATGCCGCACGGGGTAAACTCCTTTATCCGTTCCTTTGGGGACGGCAAGGCAGATGCGTTCAAGGACATTGCTTCCGTTACCTCGGCTCCGGTTATCCCCACGGATGTGATCGCGGTTGGGAACACCTACGCCATTTCCGGTTGCGCCGTGGGTTTTTCCCCGGCCGTGGCCATGAAGATAGGGGATATTGGCGAATCGAAAATCGCAAGGGGCCTTGGCCGTTTTGCCATTAGGTTGCGGCGGTTTTTCACCGGACTTTCTTTTATCTTTGACAGGAATATGATTACCCGCCAGTACAAAATTTTGATAGACGACAAGGACTACAGCGGGAATTACAGCTTGGTCAGTATAGTCAACGGACCGCATTTTGGCAGGAAGAAAATGGGTCTGCCGGAAGTAAAACTGGACGACGGATTCCTTGACGTGATACTTTTAAAGTCCGCCAGTATGTTGACGACGTTAATCAATTTCAGGAAGTTCTCCCGAGGAAAACTGCCTTCCGGCTGTGTCCGCGTGAAGGCAAAAAAAGTGGAAATGCGATCGGACAAACCTATGTGGATACAGACGGACAGTGAATACCTGATGGATACCAATATCACCTTTGAGGTGCTCCCGGGGGCAGTACAAGTTGTTGCGATAGATAATCTGACGTATCAGGAGTACTGAAAACATGGGGACGAATAAGGTCAAGGCTAAGGCTGTAAAACGCTACATTGTTGCGAATACGGCCGCGATTATAATGACCGTATTTCTGGGTGGCATTTCCCTTATTGACGTCATATTCGGCGGGGGCGAAGGGATAACCGCAGCCGAAAGCACGTTGCTTGCCATCATACCAACGGTTTTTATTCTCTTGATATTCGTCCTTAAGGTCGTAAGCGATTTTTCCAAGCTGGCGTTTTTTGTTCCCACTGTCCTGTTCGTGCTGAATTCCATGGCATTGTCTTCGAACGTGCAACATGCCTACTTTTATTTGCTGGCCTGCTTTTTTATCTGCGGTATTAGTTGTCTGTACACCAATTTTGTCCAGACCTTGCTTTATATCGTTTTGCAAACATTCGCGATCGCGGCACTATATCTGCTGGGTTTTCCAGTCTTGGGACACAGCGTGTCACTGACTGGGTTGCTTGGTATAAGTTTCATTTTTCTGTTTTGTTGCATTTTCCTTGTGGTCATTACCAAGACTTCCACCATTGACCTTAGAAAGGTTTCCGAGGAGGCAAATTCCTTCAGGACATATCTGGCCACCACGCAGAACTACCTTGCGATGCTTGACAGCTCGAACAGGATTGTCTACGTAAGCAAGCCAATGTCGAATCTGGCCCGTATTGAAGACCCGGAACTGACCAAGGGCCGGCCTTTCATCGATCTGTTTCCGAACAGGGAGCTTAAGCTTTTCGCGTATAAAATGCTGGGTCGCAGGGAACTGTACGAGGAAAACTGGGAATTTACCCTTTACAGGCAGAAACGCTACTTTAAGGCGGTTTCCAGCGGCATGGTGGAAGGCAGTCGCGGCGGAAATCTTGTTACGATGCTTGACATGACCCACTTGGCGGAAAGGGATGAAATTGCCGCCATGAAGGACAGCCTTAAAATCGGTATTTTCTTTATGGATCGCGGGTACCGCATACAGGACAACTACTCGCGATATTTGGAGGAATTGCTGTCGGACGGTGATCTTAAGGGTAAATGCTTTACCGACGTTATGGCGGCCTCCGTTACGGCCAAGGAAATGGAAGCCATCAAAGACTACTTTGAGATGGTTTTTGATCGGACTTTCGATCAGTCCACCTTGCAGGAAATAAATCCCCTCAACGAAATGCAGTACGTGGATCCTGCGGGTCAAAAGAAAATATTTCACTGCACGTTTCTGACGGTCGAGCTTGGAAAGGAAGATTCCCTTATCTTAGTAACGATCTATGACGTTACTGCCAAGGTTGAACTGGAGGAGCGGCTCCAGAAGGAAGAAAGAAAACGGCAGGAAGAGATGAGCAATCTTTTCGAGCTTTTGCAGGTGGAACCCACAACGTTCAAGGCCTTTCAGGAAGATGTCGAATACGAGTTCAGCCGTGTTGATGGTATTCTGGGCAACGGCAAACTTTCCAATCAGGAGATACTGGTGGAAGTGTACCAGTCGGTCCACGCGATAAAATCCAATGCGGTTACCCTTGGGCTTAACAACTTTGGATCCAAGGTGCATGAGGTGGAATCGGAGATTAAAAGGCTTAGGGACTATGAGGGGGAGGTGCCCTTCGACGATATGTTGCACCTGACCATAGAAATCGAAAGGCTTGTGAAAGAGAACGAAAGTTTCAGTGTCGTTCTGGATAGGATAAATTCGTTCAGGGTTGACGGCGAGGTGCAGAAAAAGTCGGATGAAAGCTTTCTTATAGAATCGCTTAGCAAGGCTGCGGATAAAGCTGCCGTGGACCTGGAAAAAAAGGTGCGTTTTGTTGCGGCGGACATAGATCCCGAAGCCATAGAAAAGGGCCCCAGGCGCGTGATGAAGGATGTGCTGATGCAACTGATTCGTAATTCGGTCGTGCATGGTGTAGAACCGCCTGATGAGCGTGTTTCAATGGGAAAGAGCGAGACCGGGACCATACGGCTTTCCATCAAGCATTCCGATCAGAGCATCCACATTAGGCTTGGGGACGACGGGCGGGGTATTGATTTTGATAAAATTCGCGAAAAAGCCCTGCGTATGAATCTTGTCAAAGAGGACGAGGCGGGCAACAAAAACCAGTTGCTTAAAGCCATATTTTCTCCAGGGTTCAGTACCGCCGATGACGAGGAGGGGATTCACGCGGGACGTGGTATCGGTCTGAATTTGGTCAGGGATCGGGTGCGCGATGCCAAGGGTACCATCAAACTACAGACCGAATTTGGCAAGGGTACGGTGTTCAACATTGTCTTCCCTGTGGGAGATGCCGAAGCTATGGACAAGGCTTCCTAACTACTATGGCGAGGGCGTAAATTATGGAAATGAGCAAAATCAACAATGCAGGACGTTACACAATCGCTAACGTTTCCGCGGTTATGATGACGGTATTTCTTAGCTCCGTTTCCGTTTTTGGTGCAATGGAAGGTCACGGCGCAACCGTAGCTGGGAGCGTGCTGTTCGCCACCATTGTAATGGCGTTGCTGATTTTTTCTTTCCAGACCATAAAGGACTGTTCCAAGCTGGCGTTTTTTGTTCCCTTTGTTCTTTTCGTGCTTAACTCTGCGGTGCTGGCTACGAATGCGCAGCACGCCTATTTCTATCTGCTTGCCTGTCTTTTTATCTGCGGAATCGGATGCCTGTATACCAATTTTGCCCAGACATTGTTTTACGTGTTTTTACAGACGGTCACAATTCTGGTGCTTTTCCTGCTGGGTTTTCCGGTTACCGGACAGGATGTGCCGCCCGCCGGGTTGCTGGGTATTTTCTTTATTTTCATGTCAAGTTGCCTGTTTTTGTTGATTATCACAAAAAGCACAACCACCAGCCTGAACAATGCTACCAACGAGGCAAGCTCTTTCAGGACCTACCTGTCCACGACCAAGGACTACCTTGCTATGCTGGACAGCTCCAACAGGATTGTCTATATAAGCAAACCCCTGTCGGATATGGCCCGCATAGAAGACCCGGAACTTACTAGGGGACGGCCTTTCATCGATCTTTTTCCCGGCATGGAGCTTAAGCTTTTGGCGTACAACATGCTTGGCCGGCGGGAGCTTTACGAGGAAAACTGGGAGTTTACCCTTTACAAGCAGAAACGCTATTTCAAGGTTGTTTCCAGCGGTATGGTCGGGGGGGCCAAGGGCAATACCCTTATCGCCATGCTTGACATGACGCACCTTGCCGAACGCGACGAGGTTGCCGCGATGAGGGATAGCCTTAAAATCGGCCTTTTCTTTATGGGGCGCGATTACGTAATACAGGACAACTACTCGCGGTACCTGGAGGAAGTTCTATCAAATAATGATCTCAAGGGAAAATGTTTTACCGATCTCTTAAAGACTTCGCTTGCCACCAAGGAACTGGAGGCCATTAAGGATTACCTTGGGATGGTCTTCGATCGCGCGTTCGATCAGGCGACCTTGCAGGAAATCAACCCGCTTAACGAGTTGCGTTACGTGGATTCCTCGGGTGTTCGCAAGATATTCCGTTGCGAATTTACGACGGTTGATGTCGGGAAAGGGGAAACCTTTATTCTTACGACAATTTACGACATAACAGTAAACACGGAGCTACAGGAAAAGCTTAAAAGGGAGGAAAGAAAGCGGCAGGAAGAGATGAGCAACCTCTTCGAATTGCTGCAGGCGGATCCCGCCACGTTCAAGGCCTTTCAGGAGGATGTCAAAGAAGAGTTCGGTCGCGTGGACAACAGTCTTGGCGACAGCAATATGTCCAGCCATGAGATACTTGTGGAAGTATACCAGTCGATTCACGCAATAAAGTCCAACGCCGTAACCATTGGGCTTAGGACTTTTGGTTCCAAAGTGCACGAGGTGGAGTCCGAAATAAAGAAGCTCAGAAACATTGAGGGTGAGATACCTTTCGACGATATGCTGAGTCTGACGATAGAGATCGAAAAACTGGTGCAGGAAAACGAAGGGTTCAGCGTCATGCTGGAAAAGATAAACGCATTCAAGAGCGGTAGCGGAACTCAGGTAAAGTCGCATGAGAATCCCTTTCTGGAATCGCTGAGCAAGACTGCGGAAAAGGTTGCTACCGATACTGAAAAAAAGGTGAAGTTTGTTGCCACGGACGTGGACTTGGAGGCTTTGGAGAAAGGTCCCAGGCGGGTGATGAAAGAGGTGCTGATACAGCTAATTCGCAATTCCGTGGTGCATGGCGTGGAGGCTCCCGAGGAACGTGTTTCGGGGGGGAAGAACGAGACTGGGACGATACGGCTTTCTATAAGGCAAACCGGCGGTAACATCCACATCAGGCTTGGCGACGACGGCAACGGGATTAACTTTGATAAAATTCGCGAAAAGGCTGTGGGCCTGAATCTGATTGGGGAAGGGGATATTGTCGATAAAAACCGTTTGCTTAACGCAATATTCTCACCAGGGTTCAGTACTGCCGACGACGAAGAAGGGATGCACGCCGGCCGCGGTATCGGCCTGAACTTGGTTCGGGACTGGGTGCGTAATGCCGGGGGCACGATAAAGTTGCAAACCGAATCTGGCAAGGGTACTGTGTTCAACATTATCTTTCCTGTGGGAAATGCCGAAACGATAGACAAGGCTTCCTGACAACTACTGCGAGGTTACAATGAACGAACGACTCTTTTCCATGTTGAAGCGTTACGAGGAACTGTCCCTGTTGATACAGGATTCCGACCTGACGAAGGACCAGAAACGTTACCGGGATACCATGAGGGAATATTCGCAACTTAGCGAAATCGTTACGGTGCGGGACGAAATCGAGGATTTGACAAAACAGCTTGACGAAGCGAAGACCATTGTCCAAGAGGAAAAGGATCCCGGAATGCGGGAGCTTGCCCGGGAGGAACTGCGGGAACTGGAAACTAAGTTGCGCGGTTCCGAGGATAAACTAAAGCTGCTTCTGGTTCCCAAAGACCCACTGGACGAAAAAAACATTATCATGGAAATAAGGGCCGGAACC
>Ga0209755_10006737_pt1 | contig 12605 bp, 13 predicted proteins | sample TergutCo191P1_FD_187301 | JGI IMG/M metagenome (GOLD analysis project Ga0209755, IMG submission 187301) | Cornitermes sp. P1 segment gut microbial communities from Petit-Saut dam, French Guiana - Co191P1 (SPAdes) (version 2) | ecosystem: Host-associated > Arthropoda: Insects > Digestive system... | reverse complement strand
GAAAATGCGCGGCACCGGAAGGGTACGCGGACGAGCAGAAGCGGCGCAACCTGACCTTTCACTGCACCAGGCACACTTTCATCACATTGGGAAGGCTTGCGGGTATAAGCGATCTTGAGATACAGGCACTGGCCGGGCACAAGTCAGGGGCGATGATGGAAAACTATTCCCACGCCGCCCAGGTACTGGACTTTGCCACGGCCAGGGAAAAGCTTGAAAAAGCCGTGGGGGGTTAGCGCGAAAACCGTATACTATACCCCTTCCAGTTCAAGAATGTCCTGGCAGTGGTTAATCCCCTTTATAATAAATTCGTTCGTGTCACATAATCGACGACCGTTTATTGCAATGTCAACCCTTACCCTGTCCAACAGCTCGAAACGCGAGGTATCCACACCCACCGCAAGCCTTACGGTTGGTTTCATGGCCGTAAACCTGTCGCCAAGGTTTCCGGCAAATTGCAGGGCATCGGGGCAATTTGTTATATCGGTACGGAACTCCTTTTGCACGTTTCGTCTGTATCTGTTTACGGCATCCGATTCCCTTTCGTTAAACAGGATGTGTCTTTCCCTTACCGGGTGTGCAATGGTCATGCCATGGGGTCTTATATGTACCAGGCAGCTACTGAAATAGTTTTCCCGTGCGAAGCGATAGTTGATTTCCGGTTTCTGTGTAATCACCCACGGTTGAATCGTATGGACCGCATAGGGACTATTGGATACGGCGACGGTATACGATCTAAGGGTAAGCCTTCCGTCGTTTTGCTGGATTAAATAAAACTGCCCGTTCCGCAAAACCGTGTTTATTACGTTCCTTACGTTTCCGCCCGTTATCTCCATGGTGACAAAAGTTCCGGATATTCTGTCAAACTCACTTACGTTAAAGTTCGTGTTGTCGAAGGACAGCCCCGTTCTATTGGTAAACAGCCACCGTATGGCATCGCCAACGTCAAGGACGGAACTTTCCAACAGTATTTCTGCGGGAACAAAATTAGGATTGTTGCGGTCTATGGTAAAAACCCTGTTACGAACATTCCACACCCACACATGAGCACCGCCCCCTCCGGACTGATTCCCGTTGTTGGGATTAGGGTCCAGGGTACCGGGTTGCAATAAAACCCCGTCGCCGGTTCTTACAGCCCTAATTCTGGCAGCCGTTTCGTGTGTCAGATATTGACGATCATTAAGACGGACGGGCCTAACCCAGTTAAACCCCACGAACCAGGTATTAGGGGTCGATCCCCGTGCCCGATTCCCAAAAAACACCGGTGCCGGTGTTCCTATAACCTCCGCGTCAAGACTGTTAAGTACGGCATTTGAGGGAACACCGGGAATATCGGTAAACATATCCATTGATATGGGGATATTCGCGGGATTGTCCATACCCTGCAACAGGTCCCCTATTTCCAGTGTAACGGTATCCATTGTAATTATGACGTTGGCTATGTGCCCCCTCCTGATTTCCCTGAAGTTTTCATGTCGCGGATTGGGCACCGTTGACTTTTTCAGAACCACGGGATTGTTGATTACGCTTTCCGTAAAACCCAGATCGAAACGTCCGTTGTTATTGTGAAGGTTTACGGAAAAACCCTGATGTAGGGTTATTCCCGACACGGCCTCGCTAAGTCTCACGTTAAAACTGGGCACCTCCAGCAAGGTTAATGCATTGACACCGTTTATGACATTGTCCGGGGGATTAGCAGGATTGAGCGAGTTTGACAGGAAGTACAATATCCTTTCACCGTTCGCGGCGGTTTCGGTAATTTCAAGTAAAAAGTTTATCATTAAAACCTCTCCTCAAAATTCCACCTTCGGGAATACAGGAAATCCCTTACACCGGATTCGAAACCGAAATTCTGCCGGTTGGTGTCTATGGCGTACAGCCTGTCGAAGGGAAGCTTATACGCCTCCGTTTCAAAATTAATAAAAAAGGGAAAGCCCTGGGCTATGAACGGATACCCGTCTTCGAACTGCCGCATTATCCTCTCCGTAATTTTGTATCTGCTGTCCAGGGACACCCCCCTAAAATTATATCCCCCCCTCCCTGGCAGGACACTTCCGGAAAGGGTTGTTCGCGGCGTGGCGGTGGTATTGAAAGACGGTTCCTTTCTAACGGATGTGGGAATGTCGATGGCTTCCCCTAGGGCGATCCTGCCAAATGTTATGGTCTCCACTATATGTCTTCTTGCGATTATTCTAAATCTTGATCCAGGCGTTACAAAAAATGCCCTGGGAAACATGTACAGACCGTTACGGTGTCTTCCCTCAACCCTAAACTCAAAAGATCCGTCACCGCCGCCAAGGGCCCCGCTAAGTTCAATTCCTATCGTCTCTGCGTTGAAATTCCCCAAGCCTATACAGTTTATTATAAGAGACGGAATGCTAAAGGATAGATCAAGCACCATGCCGGTTCCGCCTGGGGCCGCCAGATTAACACTGTCCGCCAATGAAGGGGTTCTCAATGTGTTAAAAGCCTGGGCCATAATGGATGTTGTGGATGCAAACTGCATAACGTCGTTTACTAAAATATGCATTTCAAAATCCCCCTTAATTATCCCAGATTCGCGGCCGGCTCGAATACGTGTATGTCGCCGGACCTTCCGCCCCTGTTCACTATGTCAAAAATAACACTCTCATTAACCTTAAAAATAAATTGGGACGTGTCGCCCCTTCCGGTCATTCCACGGGGAGTAACGGAAATCTCTTCCCCCGGGTTCACCCTCATTATGGAATTATCAACCCCCCGTGAAGGTGGAACTATGAACCTTCCGCCGGTTTCCCCGCTACCCGCAACCATCGTTCGCGTGATTTTAGTAACCTGTGCGGTACCTTTGAGGCCGTGACCTATGGCCTTTACGATCCCCACGGGGCCCGGAAAGTCCGCGAGAGCACGGGTTACGGCAAGGGCCGTGTTTATGGTGGCCATAGCGATGGCGTTAGTCCGTGAAATAATGAAATGTCGCCTTGTATTCCTCGTGGCCTCATTTAACAGTGCGGTAAGGCCCCCGAAAAATACGGAATACGCCTGTAGCATGTTGCCGGCCGCTTTTCTTGTGTTTTCAGTGTTTCTCTCTGTAAGACTTTCAATTGCCTGATACATGGCCCTGTGTATGGCTTCCCTTTCGTTCGCCGTAAACTGTTCCTGTTGAATGAGGTATGCGGACATCCTGCGGATTTCGGCCTCGCGTTTTGCCCTGTCATCCGATTCCAGTTTGGCGCGTTGCAGAAGAAACGCCCGAACGGTGTTTATGTTAATGTTTTTTTCCTGATTTGCCGTGTATTCAATGGCACCAAGTCTTGTCCTTAACGATCTCTTTATCTCATCCGTCGCGGACTCGGTGGCACTGACCGCTTCTTTGGCTCCCCCCCATGCCAGGCTCGTCAACGCCACGTCCAGATCGGCTACATCCTCGGCTAAAAAATTGAATTTGGAAAAATCCATTTCACTAATGGTATCGTCAAAGTCCTCTGCCGACTCCCTTGCGTTTCTTATAGCCCTGTTTATAGCAAGGATGGTCGCCGTGGTAGTTGCTGCGGCAGCGGCAAGTTTGCCCCATCCCACTGGCCCTGCAAGTGCAAGATACGCGGTCTTAGCAGCTTTAGCAGCGGTTTTCGCGATTGTTACCGCCCTTGTCATAAGTTTTAGGTTTCTAATTGCCGCAACCATCGCTTTAATATAGGTCGTTCCTTTCATTACCGCGACAAATGCGGCAACCCCTCCCGTAGCACTGGCAATCACAGGAACAAAATTCTTGACTGTACCTATAACCCCCTGCATCCTCGCCCGAAACTCCCCGAATCTTTGCACGGCGTTCGTGACCCTTATAACGACGTTGGTCATCGCGGGCAAAAGCCGGGCGGCCAGCTCGTGGGTCATCCCGTTCGCGGCCATCCTCAGCCTGTACATGGCATCATTGAACCGCATGGCAGCCTCGGCGTTTTCGTTCGATATTATGCCGAGCGACCGCGCCTCGTCCCTCAGTTCCTGTATACCCTCCGCACCAAGCTCGCTCATCATCACCATCTGCATTCCGTTTCTGCCAAACGCGGCCATCGCGAGTTCGGCCCTGGCGAAATCGTTAGGTGCCCTCGAAACCGCATCCATGAGCAGCGTGAACCCCTCCTCGGTGTTTTCCACGCCCTGTAGCTGCCTGAGAAGCTCATAATAATTGTCTTTAAGAAATTTGGTTAAGGTGCCCGTTTCGTTCCTGACATCAATTACGGATCTGTTAAGACGGTTAAGCATATACTCGCCGTTTTCGATACCGTTCATTCTCATGGCAAAATCAAGCTCCTGAAATGCCTCGGTTGTCATGCCCACGGTGCGGGCGGCGTTGGCGAAGCCGTTCGCGGTGTCCGCCGTTCTTTTGGCGAGGGCTATCATGCCGGTCACCACGCCGGCCATCGCCACGGCTCCGGCTTTAAGGGCCGTTTTTGCCGCCTTCATTGCTTTCGTTTTTCTTTCCTGGGCGCGTCTGCTGTCGTTAATCCTTCTCTCAAGGCTTTCCTGTTCGGCCCTAAGCCTTCTGACGGCTTCGCTGTTCGGGGCCAGCCCGTTTCTGATAAGGCGTTCTATTTCGCGCTGGTAGTTTCGTTTGGACTGTTCCAGTGCTACGGTTTCCCCTCTGGTTCCCGTCATTGATGCCTGTAACTGTTTCTGCTTTCTGTTGAAATCGTCGATTTCTCTTCCCGTTATGCTGCCGGCGAATTTCTCCATCTGCTCGCGGGTTTCTGCGGAGCTTTCCGCCAATTCCTCAAACGCTTCCTGCGCCTTGTTGAAATTCGCGTTTATACGTAACGTTAAATCACCCAAAGCCTTACCCTCCTGTTTTAGTTAGCCGCTGCTTTTGGGCATCTGCCAGTGCTCCCATTCCCTTTCAACCTGTTCGAAAGAGTCATACAGATCCGTCACCCAATGGGGTGCGTCCAGCCATGACGGATAGGGCAACCCAAACTGTTTAATCCTTTTGTAAACGCCGATGTAATGGAAAACGTCATTCGTGAGATAATCGGCTATCTTTGTGTCGAGTATGGGGTTTGGTTCCCCGAAAACGTCGACGGGATACGGCTCTTCTTCAACGGCGTACTTCCTTTCCGGTGTCGCGTGTTTTACCACAGGGTGCGCCTCGGTCGTTTTCGACATGCGGTACCCCATGGTAAATAGCTTGAAACCGAGTACTATTTTTTTTTATCCTCAGCCTCGAAAACATCCCTTTCCGTGGCGTAAAGATACGCTTCCTGGGCTATGGCGTGGGAAGCCTCCGTGGGAAGGATTGCAAAAAAATCACCGGCCGTTTTTACTTCCCTGCCGTCATAGATTAGGCTGTCCACCCTTTCGACGCATTCATCGAAGAACCTTCTGAGGTCAATCTTGTTTGCCATCATGTTCTCAACCATGTTTTCGATGATGTGATCCACAAGGGCCTCTCTGGACTGTATGCTTTCGTCAAGGTTTTTCAGCACGGAGGAGTCCATGACCTTTTTCTGGTTTGCCACGGGAAAATTTTCATCTGGGAGGGGGAACCTCGAAAAAATTATCCTTGCCGGGTTTTCGCTTTCCGTGTTTCCAAACGACCCGAACGTGAAATCCCTGGATTTCTGCTTGAGCGATTTCAGTATCATTTTTTTCTCCCGTCTAAACCGCCGGCACCCGGTAGATTACCGGGGAGCCGTGTCCTAAAGTGAACGAAATATCCTTGCTCTGCGGGTCGGTGTGGCCGAACGAAAGACTCAGGGACGTTATGACGATGGGGGCGAAAAGCCAGTTTTCAAACTGCCCCGTCGTGGTGCCGCTGTTGAGCTGAGTGAGTATGTAGGCCTGCGAGCCGTCCTTTTCGTGTACCGTGTAGGCCCCGTTTCCGGAATCGTGAACCACGGTCATAAACTTGTTAAGGATGTCCTGGGTCACGTTCTCGAATTCCTCCGTAACCGGGTCGTACCTGAAAAGTCCGGAAAGGGAACCGGAAAAGGCGGTAACACCGTCCGCGATGCTTGATGCGGGGTGGCAGTCGTCGCCGACATCTACGGCCCCCTCGCTTAGCTCGAAACTTGCCGAGGTTTTGCAGAAGCGGTCCTCGTCGATTAGGTAGATCCTGTCGCCCGCCGTAAGGGTAATCTGGGTACCCGTTCTTGGGCTCTGGAACATCATTCCCGCCGGCACGGGAAGGTTGCTGTTTGGGCTCCTGTCCATCACAAAGTATTTAGTGCCGGCGACGGTGCTTCCCGAGGTAAGTACCCTGGAATTACCGCTGTCAATAAAAACGTGGGCCTTTTGCCCGGTGTACTTGTTTACCATTATTTGTCTCCTTTCCCGGTTTCGTTCGCGCCGCCCTGTTGGATCTCGCACGACACGTTTGTTGTTCCCGGCCTGATTTCGCACGACGGACAGTCCGTCTTTTTCCTGACAGGTTTCGGCCTGTTTTCGTGTTCCTTTCGCGCCTCGTCCGAAACGCAAACCGTGTAACCCTGCTTCATCTCTCTTGTCCTCCTGACATATTAGTGATTTTTAGTAAGCTGCCTCAAACTCCAGCGTGAATTTGGACGCTACCAGATTCTTGTTTCCCTCGACATACTTGAAAAAATCGACGGTACGTACCGTTAGGTTATCCGCGATGGCGAGTTTTTCCCTGTGGAGCTTTTCATTCCTTAACAGTTCGTACAACGCCGTGGATGCGTCCATTAGCTTTGCGTCAAGGTTTTTTACGGTGTCGTTTCTAAACACAAGAAATATGTCGCACAATATCTTTGCTATCGCCCCGCAGTCGTCGGCATAGGGGCTTGGGTTAAAGTTTATGCTATCGAACTCCAAAAACAGCACAAAGTCGTTCCTAAAGCGGTCGAAGTCCGGAAACTCCGTGGTGACAAACGGATCCCCGATGCCGTACCCTTTCAGATGTTCGGGATAGTGCGTCTCGACAAACGCCGTGATTTTTTCCAACTGTTCTTTAAAACCCGTCCGCATGTTATACCAGCTCCTCCACCATCTTCCGTTGAAGGGCCTCGGCCAGTTCCCTGTAGCCCTTTGCCTTTTTGCCGCTCCAGTACTCCCGCCATGTCGGCATGGCAAAAGGCTGTGCCGGGGTTCTTACCCCTGTCCTGCCGGTTTTGCCGCCTGTTTTGGATATTCTTCTCCATTCCCCGTTTACCCTAAAGGTGATAAACGGCCTGTTTCTCGGCTTTATGTAAGCTCCCCGTTCCCTTGCCCATGCATACCACACGTTGCTTGCGCCAAATCTTTCCCTTGTCGTAAGTGCTCCCTTGTTGTCATTGGCGTTTGTCAGAAAATTTATGGATGCCAAAAGCCTGCCGCTCCTGTTTCCAAAAGGTGCCCTTGACCTTGCATCCATGGACATTTTGTCGCCAACGTCCTGCAGCAGTTCGTTGTAAAAATTTCCCAGCCCTGCGGAAAATATTGCCAGTTTGTTTTCAAATTTTCTGGAATCCAGTGACGCGCTGACCATATCAGATCCTTATCAGCTTATAGCCGCTAATCGGGCTTAGATACTTGTCAAAGTTCGTAAAAGAAACGAAAGTTCTGCTCCCGCTGTCCCCGAATGATTTTCCGGTAATGCCTATGTTCCCCTCCGCCTCCGTCTGCAGCAGGGCGGCTATCCTTAAAACGGTGTTCCTGATTATTTCGGGAAGGTAGGTGTTCCGCCCCTCGAACAGGGCACTGCCGCCGTCAAGTATAACGTCGAAATCGCTGTCGGCGTGGCCGCCGTCAAGGAGATTTTCACCATCGGGGTCAAACACGACGGTCTTTTTTTCGTCGAAGCCCGCCTCGTAGACCACGCGCACGTTTCGGGTGCCCGTCGGGAACACGCCGCCCGTGCGGACAAGAAATTCGCCGCCCGTCTCGAAGTGATGCGCCGGTATGGCCGCGTCGTCGATGATTACCCGCGTCACGGTCTTTATCGGTCTTGCCCTAAGCTGTATCTCGGCGGTGCCGTTGCCGTCTAGAACCGTGTTATAGGTTCTAAGGGCAAGGCCGTAGCCTAGGTAGTTCTCGACTATTTCCGTGGCGGAATTTACGTATATCTCAAGAGACTTTTTATCGTCAACATGGGTGCCGGTGTATCCCTGCAAATCCGCCACGGAAATAAAGGCCATCTATTTGATTTCCTCACAGTCGCTTTTTAGCACCGCGTAGACATTTGCGGGCAGATCGTAAGTCTTCCCGCTTCGGTAGCTGCCAAGACCGCCCATGTAGTCTTTCTTAAATTTGACCTTTACGGTCTTGCCCTTTTCCGCCTCCACACCGGCGGCGTTATTCGCTGTATTGCCATTGCTTCCCATGTCCGACTCCTTCTGCGTGATTGGGGGAGGAGGTGCCTCCCCCCGTTGTTTTTATACGGCGACAAGCCCGTAAAAATTTTTGTTGACTATTTTCGTGCCGCTGCCAAAAACCGTCGCCTGAAAGTACGTGTTGGTGTCGCCGACGCGCTTGATAGGCTCGATGTTGATCTCGCTGGCAAGCCCGAAACCATAGTCCTGCATCCTTCCCGCAACCGCGACGGTCGCGCTCGCTGAAAGGCTGTTGGGAGCGTAGCCGGTAAGAAGGACGCTTACGCCCTCGATGGTCTTGCTGCGGATAAGCTCCTCCTTGTAGAGTTCCGCAACCCCGGTCGTGGGATCCGCCATGACGCGGGCGTAGATCGCAGGGTGGGTTACGATTACCGCGTCGTCGGTAAAGTCCCTAAGTGTAAGCGCAAGTTTCGCGAAATCCTCAACCCTCGGGCCGCCGGTCGCCGCGCACTGTATCCTGTTGTCCGTGACGATGTCGTTAAACAGGCCGTTGAAGTTAAGCCCCGTGCCGTCACCCTGTACGACCTGCCGGGCAAAACCGTCCGCAAAGGCTTCCGCGAAAATCGCCGGGAGCTCGCTTTCCAGGTTAACGCTTCCCAGTGTCAACGCCTCGGCGCTTACAGGCAGTATGGACACGAACGCATGTGGCGTTATGTTTTTTATGCTTATCCTTGCCTGGTCGTCAGGGGTTATATTCGTCGCGCCCTCGGCGTAGGCTCCCGGAACGGCGAGGGTCGGGCTAAGCACGGGTATGTTCGTAGCGGCGTTGGGGCCGTAGAAATACCGCACCAGATCCAGAATCCTCTTTTTTCTGGCAAGTTCCTTCGCAAGGTCCCTTATCTGGCTGATCGCGCCGGTCCCGTTCAGGGTGATGGCCCTTTTTTCCATCATGGCCCTGGTTACGTCCTCCATGGCGACAACCTCCCTGAAGGAAGGCGCGTCGGCCCGTGCCATGCTCTGTTCGATGTCCCGTTTCCGGGTTCTTAGCACGTCAAGCTGGGCTTTCGCGTCGTCTGCCTTGACCGCTCCTTCCTGCACCTTCTCGCTAAGGCCGCGCAGTTCTATGTTGACCGCCGCAAGCTCGTCTCTGAATTTGGACATGTTTCTTCTCCTTATCTGTCAGTGATTTTTAGGCGGACACTTCCGCCTCTATTGCCAGCAGAATCCCGTCCGTGTCCTCCGGCGTTTCGGAACCGCCGTCCCTTTCCGGAGTGGCTTCCGCCGGCTCCGTTCTGGTCCGTTCCCGAGTGGCTTCCGCCGGCTCGGGATCGCCCGATTCCTTTCCGCCGAGAAGCCCGGCAAGCGACTCCGCCGCCCTTTTTATGATTTCCCTGTCCTCCTCCCGGAACTCGTCCTTTTCCAGGGCCTCTCCCAGTCTTTCGATGTCGATGCCCCTTTTCTCCAGTCCCCGCATGTACGTCTTGGACGTGGATTCCGGGTACGCCGGGTCGCAGACACCGAAACTGACCTCATGGAGATATACCTCCTTAAGCGTCCGCGTGTCGCCCTCGCGGTCATACGTCCATTTAACGGGGGTAAAACCAAAGCTCATCGCCGTAACGTCCCCGCGCTCTATAACTATATAGAGATCGTTGGCGTAGCTCGTGTCCGGAAGCTCGCACCTGCACACAAGGCCGTTTTCGGTGTTTTCCAGCGTCAGGGTGCCGGATTTCGTGCTACCCAGGACATGGCTGTGGTTGTGGTTCCACAGTGCCCTGACCTCGCTCCCGTCGGCGAGCGTTTTTTTGAAGGCCGTCCTGCCGATTATCTCGGTAACGCCCCATATCGGCACGGACTTGGAGTCGTAGGGGATAAGGCCCTCGACCGTCTTTTTTCCGCCCGCGTCGAACGATCTTACCCTGATGTTCCCGAAGAACATGCGGTTTTCCTTTTTCACGGTGCCCTTACCTCCTCTTCCGCCCTTTGTCGTGGTGCTTCGACAGCTTTGCCAGCAGCCGCAGTACCTTTCGAAGTATCTTTCTTGCCTTTTTCGCGCCCATGTCCGCCCCCTGCATATTAGTGATTTTTTTGTCTAAACCTGTTCCCGTGTCCATGCCGTACCGTCAAACAGGTAGGTCCCGGCCCGCCTTCCGTTGCCATCATAAAGCGCACGGAAGGAAGCTCCGTTAATGCCCATAGAGAAATCGTTACCAATCGTAACATTGGCACCGATTGTTATATTAGTAATGTGGTTATTCTCAAATGACGAATTAAGAATCTCCCTAACAGTACCTGGAATTACAACACTCGTTAGTTTGTTATCTGCAAATGCGCGTGTCAATATGAGTGTAACGCCGTCACCAATCGTCACGCTGGTTAGTTGGTTGTCCGAAAATGAATAACCTCCGATATGTGTAACATTGCCTGGAATTGTCACGCTGGTTAGTTGATTAGATTGGAATGCGCGTGTCCCTATGATTGTAACGCCGCTGCCAATTATTACGCTGGTTAGTTGGTTGTTCATAAATGAATTACCATTGATGATCTCGACGCTATCTGGAATTACAACGCTGGCAAGCTGATTATTCAAAAATGCCTGACCATCAATAGCTACAACGCCGCTACCAATTATTACGCTGGTTAGTTGATTATCCCTAAATGCTGCCATATCGATATGTGTAACACTATCTGGAATTGTCACGCTGGTTAGTTGGTTGAAAGCAAATGATGAAAGACCGATACGTGTAACGCCGTCACCAATCGTCACGCTGGTTAGTTGGTTGCGAGAAAACGTCTGCATCCCTGTACTTGTAACATTGCCTGGAATTGTCACGCTGGTTAGTTGATTAGAGTGGAATGCGTATGCCCCTATGATTGTAACGCCGCTGCCAATTATTACGCTAGTTAGTTGATTAGATTGGAATGCCGCGCCTCCGATGAACTCGACGCTATCTGGAATTACAACGCTGGCAAGCTGATTAAATCGGAATGCATTGTGTTCTATCCCCCCCACGGGCCTTCCGTTTATCGTTGCTGGAATGATTAAATCGGGATTACCGTCCCCTCCCCCGGTGATGGTGATTAGGCCAGTATTGATGTCGAATGTATAATTGAACGGTGACTCATAAGCCATCAATATATTCACGGACGCAGCCATATTTTTCTCAATTGAATATGCCGTTATGACTGCTTGCCCCTCATTGAGTATGGTTACCTTGCCTTCAAATGTGCATACTGCGATTTTTGGATTGCTTGAAACCCACAGTAACCTTCTTATGGTGGCATTCTGGGGCTCGATGCGCGGTGTCAATATCCGGCTGTCCCCCACTCTCATGAATATCTCCTCCTCTTGAAACGACAACCCGGTCATTGGTGTAAACGTCTCGGGTACGTACAGACCGTTATCGGTACCCGATGTCAAGACATTCCCTGCGTCATTGGATACAAAAACATCTTTATCCGCACCAAACACCTGCCCGTTGTTATCGAAAATGGCAACCTGTCCATTGACTGCGGAGGGTACACGATCCATTTTGCCGGTAATATCAGAGGCGTAAACTATGTCGAATGTCCAGGTTATAGTACCGTTACCCGCAATCGCGTCAATTATGTAACGCGTGGTACCGCCGCCGTGATTTTCGTCATTACGGATGTTTACAAAATCGTTGGCGGTAGGAACCAAAGGCGCGAACGCGCTCACATTGTGCGGCAGTACGGAAGAGGTGTCGAAGGTGCCAATGTGTTTCCCAAGATTGGAAATGTTTCTTATTGCCGTTTCCAGCGCATTGGTTATCTTCTCAAATTCGTCCCTGGTGATATTATCGGGATTCCCGCTGGTGGTAATGGTCATGAAGGCGTATGCATATCTTGTGCTACCAAAATAAATTGAAATGGTTCCGTCCACATCCGAAATTAGCGTTCTGTTTAACACCGGCGATGCAACATCGGGGAACATTCCATTCCATTGGGGAAACGGAATTTCCGAATAATTTCCGATTGTTTTATCCAAGATGAAACCATCGTCTTCAACCCTAAGAACGGATGGTTGCCCGTTGACCCACTCGCGAATGTCAGTTTCAACGCCGTCAATCCGTTCGCCGATGGCCGCGTCGGCCTGTTCGCGGGCTTCCGCCTCGCTGGATACGGCCTCTGTAATCTGCCGGTCCCGTGCCTCGGCCTCGTCCGCCAGTTCCTGCCGGATGGCCGCGTCGGCCTGTTCGCGGGCTTCCGCCTCGCTGGATACGGCCTCTGTAATCTGCCGGTCTCGCGCCTCGGCTTCGTCCGCCAGTTCCTGCCGGATGGCCGCGTCGGCCTGTTCGCGGGCTTCCGCCTCGCTGGATACGGCCTCTGTAATCTGCCGGTTCC
>Ga0209755_10006736_pt1 | contig 12606 bp, 12 predicted proteins | sample TergutCo191P1_FD_187301 | JGI IMG/M metagenome (GOLD analysis project Ga0209755, IMG submission 187301) | Cornitermes sp. P1 segment gut microbial communities from Petit-Saut dam, French Guiana - Co191P1 (SPAdes) (version 2) | ecosystem: Host-associated > Arthropoda: Insects > Digestive system... | reverse complement strand
CCGCAAATGCAATGGATTCAAAAAACATATACTGATATTTGGCAGGATAAAAGCGATATACTTTTTTATTTTATACATAAAGCATTAGAAATATCAAAAAGCGAAGTAGGTTATATTGTTTCAAATGCGTTTCTATTTTCAGATAAAGCTGTTAAATTAAGAAATCATATATTAAAAGATGGGCGATTGGCAAAAATAATAAACTTTGAACAATATATGGTTTTTTCAGATGCAAGTATTACTTCAGGAATATTTATATTCAACAAGCTGCATAAAGGAATAAGAGCAATCCTATTAAAAGATAAACAGTATATAATTGATGAAATAGTTTCCATAATTAACAATAATGATAATACTTTTACGGTAGAATTTAATGAGAACGATGTTTTTGCTTTATCATCAAACAAAATAGCCGCTCTAAATAATAAAATAGACGGGAAGCATAGTAAATTAGAAACACTCTGCCATATGGGAAAAGGAATGGAAACGGCAGCAAATGATGTGTTTTGCTTTACAACTTATCCTCATCAATTTCCCAAAGAGTTTATAAAAAAACGCATGGTAGGGGAAAATATTGAACGATATAAATTAAAACAAAGTAACGACTATATACTTTATTTTGAGAATATAAAGAATTTTAATGATTTACATATAGGTATTCAACAACATTTAAAAAATAATAAAATGTTTTTAGAAGGAAGAGCGACTGTAAAAAATGAAGGCCGTGCATGGTGGCGCTATTCACGTCCAATGCACAAAGAATATTATCATTTACCAAAAATATGGTGTTCATACAGAAGTAAAACCAATGCTTTTGTACTAGATGAATCAAGTGACTTTATTGGATTGACAAATACCACAGTAATTTTTGGAACTAATTCCGATTATTCATTAAAATATATATTAACGTTATTAAACTCAAAACTGCTAACATTTCGTTATAAATCAATAGGCAAACAAACAGGAAACGGTGTTTATGAATATTTCGCAAACGGTGTTGGAAAATTACCAATCCCAAAAATAAACAAATCCGATCAACAGCCATTTATTGAGCTTGCAGATAAAATGCTTTCTTTAAACACTGAATTACAAACAAGCCGAGAACGTTTTTTCAGACGATTAGCCGATAATTTTTCCAGTATTAATATTACCGGAATTCTGGAAGAGTTTGAAAAACTTGATTTTAAACAATTTGTTGCAGAACTGAAAAAACAGAAAATATCTCTTTCTCTAAAACTACAAGACGAATGGGAAGAGTATTTTAATGATTACAAAGGTGTTTGTTCCACTGCTGTAAACCATATTGAGGCTACGGATAGGGCGATTGACCAAATGGTGTATGAACTTTATGGGCTGACGGAGGAAGAAGTGAAGGTGGTGGAGGGGTGAAATTTGTTACCAGGAGTAAATATGAATAATAATTCTCGACAAAATTTTATAGTTGATAAAGAAATAGACTTAAATGAATATGATTTCTTAAAAACCAAGATATATTCAGATAGTTTAACTCAAGTTATTAATAGCGCTAATGAAAAGAAAGTATTTACCATAGGTCTGTTTGGTAATTGGGGAACTGGTAAATCATCAATTGTAAAAACATCAGAAAAGGATTTTAACGAAAAAAAAGTAAAATTTATAACTTATGATGCATGGCAGTATTGTAATGATTCTTTTAGAAGGATGTTTTTAAGAAAACTAAAAGATGATTTAAAGTATGAAGAAACAGATTTAATGAAAAATTTTTATGAAAATGAATCTATTGATACTGGAGAATCATATAAATTTAATTGGAAACATTTTCCTTTAGCAATTGTAATTTTAAGTACACTTTTTCTTGGTTTTATTTTTATAATTCAATTTTTAGATACTAGTCTATGGAAACAAGGTATTTCTTTTTTGGCTATCATAAATTTAATTTCTTTATTATTTGCCTTGTTTCAAGGTTTTACGCAAAAGTTAAAAATATCCATAACAAAACCTCATATATTTGCACCAGAGCAATTTGAAGACTGTTTTATAGAAATTATTTCAAATTCATTAATAAAAACAAACTTCATTGAGAAAATAAATAGATGGATTAAAGGAAATAATGCTATTAAAGATTTAGAAAAATTGATTATTGTTATTGACAATATTGATAGATGTAGTAATGACATTGCATATAATTTATTAACTGATATAAAGACATTCCTTTGCACCGGAGAATATAATATCATTTTTATAATTCCTGTTGATGATGAAGCATTATGCAATCATATTTTAAACAGAAACAATGAAATAAATATTAATTGTTATAAGGAAGAATTTTTACGTAAATTTTTTAACGTTGTTATTCGAATAAAACCATATGGTGAAACAGATATGTATTCTTTTGCAAGGAATATTAGTAAAAAGGCTGGTATGGATTTTAAAAACGAAACTATTAATTTAGCTGCAAAAGAATATTCAAAAAACCCGCGTAGGGTTATTCAATTATTTAATAATCTTGTAGTAGAATTTTCTTTATATAAAAACGAAAATTTTGTTAAAAATAATGAAACCTTAATTTGTGCTGTATTAATACTGCGTGAAGAATTTAACGATCTGTATAAAAAAATAATTAATCATCCGCAATTATTCATTGATTGGAAACCAAATGATAAAAATCTAGAATTTAATAGATTTATAAGAATTGTATATAATTCCATTGGCACAATAGAGCTCTCTGCATTAAATGAAATACTTACAAATTCCTATAACATATTTTCTACAGAAATAAGAAACTCTGTTGATACATTCGATATAAAAACAATATTAGAATTATTTCCAAATAATAGGAATACAATTATTGATTATATTATTGATAGAATTATATTTGCAATAAATAATTCATTAATAGATAATGAACTAACTGGATTATTTGATCTTATTTATAAGATAAATGTACAACACAATTTAGAAAAACATGAAAATTTAAGAGTTATTGAAAAATTAGAATCGTTCTATATTGAAGGTATAATAATAAATAGTAAAGCAATTAATGAATTATGTATATATGCGCTTACATTAAATGAACAAGGCATAGATTTATATTACAATTATATATTAAATATTCTCAAAAGAGATAAAGAACATCGTATATCAAATTGGAAATCATTATTTAATGCATCTCTTAAAGTCTTTAATGATAAATCATCATCAGAAAAATTAAGCGACATCTTCAGTGTTGAATATAACGAGGTTGAAGATATAGAATTTTCATCTGAACAATGGAACTATTTATTTACAAACACTTTTATACAAAATTTAATTAATATTTCTACAGATATTAAAAAAGAATCTGATGATTATGAATCATTAATTTATATATTCTCAAATAAAAAAAATATTACAAAAGATACATATATAATATTCATTAATAAAGCTAAAGATATAATTGGTGATTTAAGAGGAAAATCGAAAGAAGATATTAGTATTTATATAAAGTCATTAAACCCTTTATTGGAATTAATTCCTAACGGAAAGTTATCTGATGAATTAAAAGTTATTTATGATTTAGTTACTAAAAATCGTAGAAAGCCTCATCAAAGCTACCCAACTCAAAAACAATATGATTCTGAAATTAATTTTATTGACGAATGTCTAAAAGAGAATACTTTTATTTCAGATATAATTACTTTTGCAATTAATATATACCGAATAACCAATAATAACACTAGTACAAATGATTTAATATCTAAATTATTAATAAATAATAGAAAAGAGCTTAACGAAAAATTATTAATCTTAGTTAATAATAATTTTACCTTAATTCCAATTGTTTCTTTATTATTACAGGATAAAGATTATAATAATGAAAATACAATTACCTTATTAAAACATTGTTTCAATATAAAAGACAAAGAAGGTAAATCCGGTTTATCAGAAACAGATATGATTTCAAAACTAGAGGAATTATTAAATTATGCATATGATGAAAAATCCAATAAAATATATGATTTTCTTGAATCTATATATAACGACAAAGATATTAAAGATATATTAAGTAGTATAATTATTAAGAAAGATAGTAACTTTATTAATAATTTGCCAAAAGCATTTCTAAACTTAGCTGTTCAAAGTTTTACTGATGAGAATTATAGTGAATTCTGCAATAATTTTCATTTGTTGTCTATAATAGCATTACATGGAAGCATTTCACAAGGTGAATTATTAATTAAATTGTTAATTCCAAAAATTGACAATAATGAAAACATAGAGAATGTATTACAAATTATTAATTTAATTGAAAATATTAAAGACATTGATCCAGATGGTTTATTAATAACACATTTAAAAAAATATAAAAGAGAAAATAAAGACAATATTTCTGAGGAATTAGAAAAACAATTCGAACAAATATTAAAAAAATTAAAGATAGATATAAAATTGGATGAAAATTTATAACATAGTTAAGTGTTTTAAAGGACATTACAAGAAGTAAAAGTTAAGTTAAGAAACAGTTAGGCAATATTTAACAACCCAGAGCTAAAGTCAGAAGACTATGATGTAATAATAAACGATCTTGTCAGAAAAACAAATGCCTCCGATTACATCCCTAATTACTTTTTAATACTTGCTTTAATTATAGAAAAGGATAGTTCAGAAAAAATTCCAAACTTATTACTAACGTCGTAATTTTAAATATTCTTCATCACACCGTCCTCAGCATCGCCTCTCTCAAAATAGAGTTCATCCGTTCCTGAACCTCAACAGTCTTTTTAAGGGTTTATAATTTGTTCTGTTCCAATATTAAGAAGGTTTCATCAGATAACTAGTAATGAAAAAGCAACAATATAGTGATATAATATAACAATATAGTGATTATATATAATGAATTAAAATTATTATCTATCTTTTTATTAATATATTACAATATATAGATTATAATAATCAAAGGGATATAAGACATGGGAATGGCAGAAAAGATTCGTATTCTATTAATTAAGCGTGGGAATATATCAGAAGCAGAACTTGCCAGACGACTAGGTATGAGTACAACGAACCTATATAATCGCTTAAAACGAGATAATTTTACAGAAAGAGACTTAAAACGGATTGCCGATGTTCTAAACTGTACTTTCAAGGCAGAGTTTACCTTAAATGATAACGGGGAGGAGATGTAGCCCCAGAAAAGCAATACGGGGAGCTTCATATAGATAAAAACTAATGGGAATAGTGCAATTTGACGATAATATAAATATTAAAGTAATGCAAAAAATATAAAGTAAACACTATACAAAAAAAGTGATATGTGTTATATTGTCATTGGAAATTATATAAAATAGCGCATGAATAATTAGTAGGGCTTTCCAGTTCGTTTGATTTTAGGAGGACGCTGGAATGACTTAGCCCTTAGCCTGCTTTTGCAGGTTAAAAACTACCCTCCAATCTAAGGGTGGAAAGAATGTTTAATATTGAGAAATTAATACAAGCTTGTAATTACTTAATAAAAAAAAATAACTCCATACTTAACTATACAAAATTGATAAAGTTGTTATACCTTGCGGACAGAGAATCTTTGCAACAATCAATTCAAACAATAACAGGTGATACATATGTGAGCATGGATAACGGTCCAGTATTGAGTAGACTATACGATTTAATAAAAGGAAAGTATCGTAATGAAGCTGATCAATCTCTCTGGAATAGCAGATTTATAAAAGATGAGTATTTCCTAAGAGTTGCAACCGATAATATACCACAAGGCGAGCTGTCAATATTTGAAATGAAAATACTGGATAAAATTGATGAAAAATATAAAAATGATGATTCGAGAGCTATGATAAAGTATGTTCATGAAATCTGCTCTGAATGGGAAAACCCCAACGGTTCATCAATACCAATTAAACCAGAAAAAATACTAGAGTGCATTGGTAAAACAAAAGAGGAGATTGACTGGATACTCTCAGAAACAGAAGGTTTTGAAGAAGAAGAGCGAGCTTTTCAGTCTTTAGCAGTATAATAATGGCAAAAGGGCAAGCTTTTCTTAATGTACCAGACAAAACTAGCCGTGGAAATATTCAACATCTTCATATTATAATAACAGAACCTGACGAGGATAATAATGTTCTTATAGTCCCAATATGTAGCTATCTAGAAGACAATGGAGTTCCACGACAAGGACAGGATGAAAGCTGTATATTAAAAGCAGGATGCCATCCATTTATTAAAGTAAAATCATATGCTCGATATCTCAACGCTAAAGAAATGAATCTCATTGATATTTTTAACGGAATTCAAAAAGGAAAGCTTAAAAAATATCAAGATTTTGATAATTCTTTTGTACAAGATATGCAAAAAGGTGCAGAAGAATCTATATATCTTCCTGTAAAATTTAAACGTTTTTTTAATTATTTTATTGAACCTTATAATTCATATCAATAACCCTACCCCTGATTCTAGCGCAGGTTCAATAACAATAGATAATATAACTCTTATTATTGAACCGCACCTGAAAAATAGATACAATCAAACGATGCCCATAAAGATTTTTTTCGACTTCAAAAACTTGAAAATTTAATTATTAATACATTTTATTGTGTAGATGAAAAAGTTGTCAGATTTTTTATAAATCATGGCTTTTCCTCACATTTAAATGGCAGAGAAAAATTAACATCAATGCCTGACAAGTATTATATAGAAACTTATATTGAGCTGATTGTAACCAACATCCCAATTATTAATTTTTTTTAAAAACCTAATTCACTTCCATATTCTATATTTTTATAGATGGTATTCTATTCACATTACTGATATAATGATATTTGATATTTTAACAAAGAAATAAGGATAAATCAAAATGAAAAAAGCAAAAAATATAATATTCTCATCTATTGGATTAATTGGATGGATATTTTTAATTTTAAAAATATTTAAGTTTATAGAATGGAATTGGATTATAATTTTAATTCCTTTTATTTTGGTTGGGTTTATACAGGTAATAATATCTGATACTGTGTTAGGATTTATAATTATGGCGAAAATTAAACCCTCTACAAAAACACAGCCCTAACCGAAAAGAAAATCATTAGTCCGCCAATAATTAACTTGGCTCCTGTTCCCATTATAAAAGCTAAAAAAGCGCCGAGAGCTGCGAATAACGCTTTTTCATTTCGAGCGGTGATGTTAACAGCTTCGGGTTCTGGATTGCCAGGGGTTTCTTTTCTGAGGCGTATGGCTTCGGTTTTGCTGTGAATCAATTCGCCTACGAATGCGCCGAAAAATGGTCCTGCTAATAATCCTATCGGCGCGAAAAACATTCCGGCTATTAAACCTATAACCGAACCGATGATTGCCTTTTTTGATCCGCCGAATTTTTTTGTCATTATTGCAGGTAAAAAATTGTCCGTCACCATTACGATAACGGTTATTCCTGCCCATATAATTAAAAAAGTATAGCTAAAGTCCGCCTTTCCGCTCCATTTAAGCAGCCATAAGCCCAAATAACCAATAGGCGGACCCGGCACTGCCGGAATAATAGAACCCGCAAGTCCCGCTAAAAGAAACAAAAAAGCCAATACAACAAGAACTATTTCCATTAGGCTGTCTCTTTTGTGTCGTTATGCGCAACAGGATTTGGTCTTTTGCTTTTTAATATCCAGCTTATTGCACATCCGGCAATTAAGGGAAAAGTTACAATTATCAATTTGTTATATTCAAACGCGTCGGCAAATTTAAAATGCAATACAGACCACACCGCTCTTGTCGTTCCGCAGCCTATACAATGTTTGTCAAATAGTATTCTGGACAAACATATGGGATACGAATCGCCAAGATATTCCTTTGGTATCAGGAAAAAAATCGTTCCAAGAAAAAGTAAAATAAAAATTTTGATTAAAAAAATCCTTGCTGTTATATTTTTCAACAACAGCAAAGGTTTTTTGCGGCTAAACATCCTGTTTAATAGCATTTCCGTTTGCATCGGTAAATCTTCCGCAGATGATTAAAATCAAGTCAATGATATACCAAATACCGCAGCCGCCGCCTGTAATCAATTTTAAAATACCGGTTCCGATTTTTCCGACATAGAATCGATCTACGCCAATATAACCCAGAAAAATCGACAGAAGCACCAACACAAGCCATTTTGTGTTTACATCCAGTTTTGAGGCAGGCGGTTTTTGCCTTACGCCGCACTTAGGACAAATTTCCGCTTCTCTTTTTATTATTGCTCCGCACGAAAAACAAAAAACATCATCAGGGGATTTTTGCTGAAAATCACTCATTTTTTTCTCCTTTTTATTTATTTCTGCTTATAATGCAGCCGCTATTTCGACATCAGCGTGTGCATTTTTTCGCCTAACGCAACGGCTTCATCATGCGTCGGTGTCGATGTCTGGATAAACACACCCTTGCGCCCGAAGAAGTCAATCAGCTTTTTGGAATATGCCGCTAAATCATCAACACCGCTGAGACCATCATCGAGGTGATCCCAGTAAAAATGGCGCAGACACAGCGGGGTCTTACCGCACACAGCATCGCGCACTTTTTCCCAATTCTGCACCTGCGGAATTGTAAAATCAAGACCTTTAAGCCCCGGAATTTCCATCATGGCTTCCGCGACATTTGAAACATCACCGCAGGAATGAACGACAATACCTCCGAATTCTTTTGCAATCATTGCGTTGTATTTTAAGCCGAACTCGCGGTAAAGGTTAGGTGAAAGAAGTGCTGCAGTATCATCGCTTACGCGGATACCCATTTCTTTTGGCACATACCAGAACTCATGGCTTACGCCGTAAAGGTTTGTTATGCGCTTAAACATTTCTTTTATATAGCCGATTGTCGCCTCGGTAATTTTTTCCATGAGTACGTGTACCTCATCAGGATAAACAAGCGTAGCCTCAATAAAACCTGTGTACTCCCAAATAAGCGAAGCTGTAACAAGCGGCGAAGGCACGTTTACGACCCTCAGAGGAATTTTCGACTTTGTCTGAAGCGCCTCGACATGTTTCCATGCCTGCTCAAAATAAGGATTATTTACAGGGTCAGGCACTTTCAATTTATGAACATCGTCAACGTTTTCTTCACGGATAAGACACTCAACCCAGGGGTCGGCTTCGTCGTTGGGCTTGCACTCGCAGCCGAACGCACCCGCAACGATATTGATGCCCTGATTGGGTTTAATGTTGGGGAAGCCGTAGTCACACACGCCCTCGCGCTTTTTAGCATGGTCTTCCGCCCATGCAATTTCCGCGTCGGGATTATTGTAGAACTCTTTTGTCCCCATGTGCATATGACCAACCTCAACGATATACGGCACTTCATTTAAATCTTCCATGCGCCAATTGGCTTCGATTAGTTTCTTCTTGGTATCGATAGTGAGTATTTCAGACATATTATTCTCCTGTAGATATTATAGCATGGAATATGGAAAAGGGTATGCCTAAGGTACTGCATTGCATTAAATATGAAATATTGACAAGTACATGGTAAAATAAATTTAAATAAAATTATAAAAAAGGTTAGACAGGAGACGGGTTTACGGCAGCCAGTGTAACAATTTTATATATACACTTAAAATCCTAGCCGCTCTGCTTTCGTCAAAATCTCCTTCAGCCTTCTCCCTTCACTTTGCGACAAACCTGCGCGCGCAATAACATCATGTAAAAAACGCACAGGCTCTTCGCGTTTTGGATAAGCAAGCGAATCCACAAGTGCGCGGATTTCTTCCTGATTCATGGCTGTCCATTCGCCCTTGACCGGACGCTGCTGCTCAAGAGCCAGAAATAACTCATAGGCATAAATCTGTACGGCATGGGAAAGGTTGAGGGAAGGCTGGGCATCACAAACCGGGATATGGGAGGCAAAATTACACAGTTCCAGCTCGGCTTCCTCAAGCCCCGTACGCTCGTTTCCAAAGACAATGGCAACGGAACCTTCAGCCTCCCCTGTGCTTTTTCGGCGTTCGGCAAGCCAGGCGGCAAGGTCGCGCGGAGTCATGGAGACGCTTTTTCGGTCTGCGCCTCGGCGGCGGGTAGTGCCCACAACAATCGAGCAATCTGCGACAGCAACGGATAAATTGTCAAAAATTCGGGCATTTTCCCAAATATCCCAGGAATTAACCGCAAAATTGTGAATTTTCTCCAAAAGAAGCGGTGCAGGAGCGGCTAATCTAAGCTGAGAAAGCCCCATATTCTTCATAACCCGGCAGACAGCCCCAACATTTCCGCCTTCTGATGCCCGGCTAAGTATTATCCTGATATCTTGCAAAAACATTGTGAATTATATCACGCCTTATAAATGCCCAAAGCAGAAAACGGGATAATTTAAGAAAAAAAATTAATTATTTTTTTAGGCTCCGGGGAAGTTGACAAAAAAAGATAAAATTTTTATAATTAAGGGTAGTATTCTCTTTTCATTTTACGAAGGGGATAAATTCGAAAGGAAGTGACATGGCTAACAATGATATTGTCGCCGGGTTCGATGACGAGAAAGATGATAGTCTCAAAATTAAACTCGAGAAGGTCGATGAAGCACCGAGATGTTTGCTCTTAACATTGACCGGGTATATTGATACATACAACTCCAATTTCTTTCAAAAGAGGGTTCAAAAGGCCATTGAAGGCGGATTTGTAAGGTTAATATTCCAGTGCGGCAGTTTAAATTATGTATCATCCACAGGTATTGGGTCTTTCACAACCTTCCTGAAAGCGGTAAAACCGCAAGGCGGAGACCTTGTTTTACTGGACATTCAACCGAAAGTTTATGAGGTTTTCCAGCTTCTTGGCTTTTCTCAGTTCTTTAATATTAGGGACAGCCTGGATGATTCAATTCACTTTTTCAACACAGATCAGACACGAGATAAACCTTCTATTTTCCCAAAAGTCGTTTCTTGCCCGATATGCTATAAGAAATTGAAAGCGGTCAAGCCGGGACGTTTTAGGTGTTCAGAGTGCAAGAGTATCCTTGCAATCGATGATGCCGGTCAGGTTTTACTGGGCTAAACAAGAGTTAAATCTAATCAAAAATATCAAAATATCCGCAAAAACAGGAAATAAAAGCCCCGGTTTTAAGGGGTTTTTAACTAGTTTTCCACAAGCTGCGAAATTAGCACATTTTTAGTATTTCGATAAATAATCTGAATAACTCCAATATTTAAAACAGCTAACTCCTTATACTGTAAGGAATTAGCTTGATCTGTTATTTGTATATATTTAAACAATCCCAAAACCGAATAAATATTAATGTCCATATCCTTTTATTTTGATTAAATACACAAGTTTTCCACATGTCAAATAATGCGTGTACAGCGTGTTATTATTCACAATTACTTGTATTTATTTGAATATCTTGCTATTCTCTACCATACATAAGCAATATTTGTAATTTTCCGACTGATTGCTCGAAATGGTCAGTCATGGATCTGGAACAAGGAGTATTTAGAAAATGAGCACAGACATCAGCAAAATGCGCAATATTGGAATTAGCGCACACATCGATTCAGGGAAAACTACCCTGTCCGAACGCATTTTGTTCTATAGCAAAAAAATTCATGCTATTCACGAAGTCCGCGGCAAGGACGGCGTCGGCGCAACTATGGATCACATGGAACTTGAAAGAGAACGCGGCATTACGATTCAATCTGCGGCGACTCAGGTAACATGGAAAGATCACACGGTTAATGTTATCGACACACCCGGACACGTTGACTTTACAATCGAAGTTGAGCGTTCTCTTCGCGTTTTGGACGGCGCAATTCTCGTGCTTTGCGCGGTCGGCGGCGTTCAGTCTCAGTCAATAACTGTTGACCGCCAGCTTAAGCGTTATCATGTTCCGCGCATCGCCTTTGTTAATAAGTGCGACCGCACCGGCGCAAATCCTTTTAAAGTGCGTATGCAGCTTAAAGAAAAGCTCGGTCTAAACGCTGTGATGATTCAAATCCCCATCGGACTTGAAGATAAACTCGAGGGCGTTGTCGATCTAATTCAAATGAAGGCTGTCTACTTTGACGGTCCCCAGGGTGAGGATATTCGTCTTGCAGAAATTCCAGCGCACTTAAAAGCAGATGCTGATAAATACCGCGAAGAAATGCTGGATGAAATTTCGATGTTCTCTGATGAGCTTGCAGAAAAAATTCTTGAAGGCGAAGATCTCCCGGAAGATATGATTCATGCGGCAATCCGCAAGGGAACCCTTGCAGAGCAGTTTGTTCCTGTCATGCTGGGCTCAGCTTACAAGTTCAGAGGCATTCAGCCGCTTTTGGACGGCGTAGTAAATTATCTTCCCAATCCAACGGAAGTAAAAAATTATGCCCTCGATCTTGATAATAACGAAGCGCAGGTTGAGCTCGACAGCGGCGAAAAAAATCCGACAGTTGCGCTCGGCTTTAAGCTTGAAGACGGTCAGTACGGACAGCTTACCTATGTGCGCATTTATCAGGGCAAACTTAAAAAAGGCGACGAGCTTCAGAATACCCGCGCGCGCAAGAAATTTAAAATCGGCCGTCTTGTGCGCATGCATGCGGACAGCATGGAAGATATTAACGAAGGCGATCCCGGCGACATTGTCGCGCTTTTCGGCATTGAATGCGCGTCTGGCGACACTTTCTGCGGCGGCGGCTTGAATTACGCGATGACTTCGATG
>Ga0209755_10006735_pt1 | contig 12607 bp, 10 predicted proteins | sample TergutCo191P1_FD_187301 | JGI IMG/M metagenome (GOLD analysis project Ga0209755, IMG submission 187301) | Cornitermes sp. P1 segment gut microbial communities from Petit-Saut dam, French Guiana - Co191P1 (SPAdes) (version 2) | ecosystem: Host-associated > Arthropoda: Insects > Digestive system... | reverse complement strand
GCATGGTGGTATTTGTACCTGTGTTTCTGCTCTTAGACAGTTTTTGGCCAACATACATCGGGTGTTTGAAGTGTGCAGATATGATTAACCATCTGAGTTCCACCATTAGCTGTGTGAACCACCCTCTGTAGCATTGCAAGCCATCATTTTACCCACAGCATATTATGTATTTTGTGTGATTCTTGGAACAGATCAGTTTAACACTCACAGGTCCGTGCATCGCTGATACATTCTCAGAGTACAACCAACAAGATGCGACATTTCTCAAATTTATTTATTTCTGTCAGGCGCTGCACATGTTTCAGGCAGTTTTCCGTTCATCATCACAAGCTCAAAACTGCACCTACAGCGTCAGGCATTTGTCAGACTGTTACTGCCGTCTGCTGCTAGCCTGGCCAGGCTAACAAGGTAGCAAGCAGTAACGGTCTAACAAATACCTGACGCTGTAAGTGCAGTTTTTAGCTCATGATGATGGACGGAAAAACCGTGCGTCTTACAGAAATAAATAAATTTGAAAAATGTCGCATTTTGTTGGTTGTACTCTGAGAATAGATTATCAGTTATTTCTGGAAATAGCAGTAACTGATTTGTGTCTTTGATGGAGACATTGGTTTTTCTGTTTGAGGTAGGAACTGAAATTTTATTCATAATTGAGGTGAAACCAAAGGCTTCCAAAGGCAAGTACAATGAAATGTACAGTCTGATTCACATAGTACACCTGTGTCATTTAGGCCTGTAATTTTGTAACATGTGCACAGAATGCATGAAAGGCAGGGGACACATACATGAATTTATGGTGAACTGGATGACATGAAGTGAAGTGTGTAAGCAAGTTCCTTCTGCTTGCAATGATTTGTTCAAGAATTACATACAGAAGTAACCCAGGCTTTCTGTATGAATCACTGTATTTTGAAGAGCAAGGAGGAATATTCTTGAAGTTTCTTATGTAAATATGTTGTATTTGTGAAGCTGAGTAAGGTAACTGGCCACAGACCAAGAGTAGATATAATTACTACACCATAATGTGTAATTCTCTAATAGGGCGCTGTGTGTGCCAACCGGTGTCCATCTGGAAGTTGGGGTGAGGGCTGTAACCTGACCTGCGACTGCTATAATGGGGCGTCATGTCATCATATCACAGGCCAATGCGAGTGTCAGCCAGGCTTCCAGGGTGACAGAGTGAGTGTCAATAAGTCAGTCCCCTTGATAAATATAAGTGTGATCAGAACTGTGGTCATGGAGTGTCTTTGCTAGCTTAGAGCATTTCAGCTTATGGTATTAGAAACTTCAACATGTCATATTAATTCTGTGCTCTAAATTTGCACAAAAGCGTACTCTGTAGACTTTGTGGTCTTTTGTTGTTTAGTTTTTACCATGATCAGTTCGGCAGGGGGTCATTATACACATGAATGTTTGCTAATGATTTCTTGTTGTTTTTTGAGGACTTGCAGTTCCCCGTTCTATACTATATATACACTTTCGTCTGTTGCTTATATACATATTCTTCAGCTATTTGTCCTGGTAATTTTCATTGACATACCAGCTTTCCCATTCTTATACACAGCACAAATCACCCATCAGTGGTGAAAATCACAGCCACTAGATCTTACTGATTTATGGCCACCCCTTCCAACGCCTATACAGAGGCACGAAAGTCGTGATAAATTTGATGTATGTTTGTCCGTGCATTGTTGTATAAGCATAGAGAAGAAAACCAACTAGATGCTCCTGAATGGATTATTGCACTTATAATCTGCTCAACATATTTCAGACACTTATATGCCCATCATCAGGATCCTGAGGCTATATGTGTGTTATTGCAGGCTATGCATCCGGGATGAGGGAAAAGCTGCTTGAGCAGCTTCCCTCTTCCCATCCCAGACGCATAGCCTGCTGCCCTGCTCCTGACCGTCACCAGCAACCAAGGCATTACATGCCATATGCGGCAATAACATGAGTATAGTCTCGGGCACCTGATGATGGGCATTTAAGTGCCCCAAAACATGTTGAGCAGATTACAAGTGCAATAAACCATTCAGTAGCATCTAGTTGGTTTTCTTCTCTACGCTAATAGTCATGATAATCTTAAAAAAGCAACGTTTAGCTTTTCCTGAAAGATTTGTGACTTGAGTCAATTACTCACAACACTTAATCTTAGAACAGTATCCACTGGCTGTGGGGGAGTAATTATTGATACTTAATAGGCAAAGCCACAAGTTTGTACACATAATTTAATGAAAAATGTGAATACAATGACGTTTTTACTGAATGTACATATGAGTACTAATTGCCTTGATGTGTTTGCAGTGTTTGCAGTCATGTGCAGAGGGAAAGTATGGTGCAAACTGTTCGTACAACTGTACGTGCATGAACGGAGCGACGTGTGATCCTGTGAATGGAACTTGCACTTGCACGCAGGGTTGGACGGGACCTGATTGTTCTACTCGGGCTTGTTCTGACGGATTGTTTGGGCCAAAATGCCTGTCAGTATGTCAATGCAACGTTGATAACACAGACATGTGAGTCCTGTCATGTTATATTTGTACTTCATGGGAGGCTGCACACTGTCATTATACTACATGCCTTACATTCTCTTTAACATTCCGAACAGAAGTCCTGTACCGCTCTCGGTCTGCCCTGTTTGGTTTCTCTTTGTCCATGGTAAAACCTGTCTTAACAAGGTAGTGTGAAAATGCAAACACGTTAACACACTGGAATACCCAACCGTCCGTGAGACGCTGTCATCACATGTGCACAGCCAGTACCTTACCATTTCCTGGACATGTCCCTGGAGAGCTCTGTTATCAACATTGTGGCGTGAGGTGACCAGGTGGCTTGACATTCCTTTCTTCAGATTAAGAGAATCAAAAGATGTTTCACTTTAAGGCCTTGCTCACATTTTAGCTTGTCCGCTTCAAATGCAGTTGGAGACCGAATAGGCGGGTTATCCTAATTTGCTAAATTAAATGGTATTTCACAGCAGTTGATGGGAAGAGAGAAGTGGTATGTGAATGGGGTAAGGTTTTTCTAGAACAAGAAACTGGCCATACCACAGCCGTGGTGGTAGTCGCTGGCCTGTTGTCATGGACAGCCAGGGGGACAAAGGGCAATGAACAGGTTTTTCTCTAAGTACTTCAGTTTTCTGCCATCAGTATTCTGCAGTGCTCGATGCTCATTTGCCATTGACAGTACATAATCTTGGCTCTTGACATCATTACACAAAACACTAAAAAAAGAGAGAAGCAAACAGTCTTTTCTTATTTGTTAATAGATGAAGTATTGTCATTCATGTGCATGCCATGGGGTATAGTGGGCATGGAAGTATAGTGGCACATTTCCTTAACACCAGCACTGGATGGACGAGAATGGCCAGTTTGATGCTGTGGCTACTTTACCCTGGCCAGTTTGATGCTGTGGCTACTTTACCCTGGGAAAGGAGCTTGTGGTTGAGACATTGCTGAAGTGTGTGGAGCCTGCATTTATGTTGCCTTTGCTTGTTGCAGGTGTCACCCCTGGACAGGAGAGTGTGAATGCAAGCCTGGCTGGGATGGGACTATGTGCTCACGACCCTGCCCCTTTTACACGTATGGAAAGGGATGCCGCAACAACTGCAATTGTAAGAACGATGCACAATGTTCCCCTGTCAACGGAACGTGCATCTGTGCAGCAGGTGCGCATCTCAGTGGCTTATACATGCTGAAGCCAAATAATACACTTTACATTTATTTGTGATGAATCTCATATATTTGAAATCTCGTGCTTTCTTGTCTTCTCAACAGACTTTAAGGCAGGGTCATTCTATAAAGATGGCTGATTATTCCCTTGAAAATGTGGCACTGTTCAAATATATTGGACTGCCAACAAATCAGAATTGTGTACACTGGGAGATGAAGAGCAGATTGAATGTGGGGCTTGTCTGCTACCATTTGGTTTGGAAACTTAGGTCTTCATACCTTCTATCTAAAAACATGAAGGTTAAAGCATACTGAACAATTTTGCATGCTGTTTTATATGGGTGTGAAACTTGGTCTTTTACACTGAGGGAAGAACATTGGTTGAGGATGTGGAATGATAGGATGATGGTGAAGAACGTTTGTGGGTGTGAGGTGGCGGATGTGACAGGTGATTGGAAAATATTGCACTATGAGGAATGTCCTGATTTATAGGTTTATTGCATTGGTAAGTTTGTGTGTACATGGCCAAATTATGTAACTGACTGGTGTTTGATACTGAAAGGAAAGTAGAATGATTGGCTGTGCTCATAAGGATATTTGGAGCAAAGTGACATGGTTGGAGAATTTTATGCTTCATAATTTTTATTGTTTATTGAATTTTAGTCAGGTGATTAAGTCAAGACTGGGAAGATGGGTGTGATATGCAGTACTGATACAGGAAAGGGGAGTGTGTATAAAACTTTGATTTGTAAAGACTGCTAATGACTTTGGCATGTGGGAGACAATGGTTGAGTTGGACTAAGACCAGTGATAAGCTGTGGTGGTAATGGATTGTTTAAATGTGTAATTTTTTTTGCAAGTTGTGAGTGGTCACTTACTACGTTTTGATGTATGTTTCTGTGATGATAGGATACCGGGGCACAGATTGCAGTGAATTGTGTCCAGAGGGCACATTTGGTGAGGACTGTGCTCAGAAATGTAACTGCAAGAATGGTGCCAAGTGTTCCAGTGAGAATGGTCGTTGCAACTGCACAGCAGGTGAGCTTGTGCCTGTCTTTGTGTGCTTCAGTCAGAGCAGAGCTCGTGGTACAATTCATTGCTGGCTGAAGAGAGGCTGGTTTATACTGTAACATTTTCTTTGTTCACAAATTCATACCATTCAGTCCACAGCATGTTTTACCTTCCAGCAAGAGGTATGTAGCAGTTTGACAGAACAGTTCACAGTTCAATACTGTAATTCTGATAACAGGTATTTTTAAATTTTTGTACATGAAAAAAGCTGTCACTAAATCACTCACCAGTGTGGTGGGGGTGATCTTTTGTTTTTTGTCCTATACTACCCCTATCACAATGCAGTATATTGTTGATAATAATGTGCTGCAGAATGAGTATGAAGTAACCTTTGAGTCATTGCACATATGGAAATATAGAAATTGGCTGAATGGTTGGCTGCATTCTTGAGCCACCCATTTTGTCATCCTGATGACATCAGGAGTAGCACCTAAGGAATTCATATGCATGGTGCATTGTCTTTATTGAAAGGGTGTGTGAAAAGGGCCGTGGAAATGGACAGAAGTCTGTCAGTGACACAGCTTTCTTTACCGCAGATGTGAAATCATGTTCTTATTCATGACATCTTTTGATTTTCCAAATGAATAAGAAATAGAACATTTTTATTTACTAACACAAGAATTATGTATAAAATATATGAGAAATTATGTAACTAATTTGTTGAAGATCGTAGTATTCAGGTGAGTTAGCAGCAGGTCATACTGCATGGCAGGCTTCCAGCTGCAATCTTACGCTGCAACGAGCATGCCGCACGTCCCACCTCATGCTGTTTGCTTGAGTACAGGATGTTTGAACTTGTGCAGTATTCTGGTTTACACTCATTTTGTGCAGCTTCACATATACAGAGAGATGAACCGTCAGTGCTTTGGTTGTGGTGACACAGATTTGTGTATTTGTTGGGCCATGCTGTTGTTGCTTTATAAGTAATAAATAACAAGGGTATAGCAAAATTACGGGGATAGCCATTGATGGAGCTCATTGTGTCACGGTTCTACAGTGGTATACATAATACAGCTTTGTTGTGCAGTATTGATCAAACGGCACATTTTACTGCTTGCAACAGGGAAGCAAGAATAATGATGTTGACTGATTCAAATTCCCACCCTATTCAATATACAGCCAAGTGCATTTCCTGGCCATTAAAAGTTTTCCAGTTTTTTTTAAGTATGTGTACTACATAGAAGTGGAAATGTTCCTCAAAAATTACTCAGTGAAGTTGTTTGTCTGAAACGAGAAGGCTTACATTTAAGCCATTTGTGATTAATTACATTAATTCTTGCAAGACATTTTAAATCTTCCGTTCCTTTGTCGACCTAAATTCTTCTCCAGTTATGTAACTGTTACTCTGATTTTGTAGTTGAACCAGTTTTCATTCCAGTTCAAAGTATTGTATGTGTACAGCAAATTGTAGAATTTTCTGAAACGTTAATAGTACTCAACAAGTCACATTGTGATTAAACATTGAAACTTCTTGAAGGTTATGACCATCTGGAATTTGGCATCTTTCAAGTGTTCTGGGATATGGCACTCCTTCATCTGGTAAATAATTGTGGACATTGAATTGTTCTTAGAATGATGAAGTCCGAAGGTGGAGGCATGCTACCTTTCTGAAATATTGGTGTCACTTTACCAATTGCCACAGCACTATATCCTAGAAGACGCAAATCTTGTAAAATATTGCTGTGTGGACCCTAAGTGACACATGACATGATGCATTTTGTATCACACTGCTTGACCATTTTGTCCAAGTAGAGTGTAATTGTGACGGTGTGTTATTGTACTTCATAAAGCAGGAATTTCTTGTCTGGTTTGTTACTACAGTAAACCCCCAATTTTATATTCATACATTTTATGTTTTCCATGGTTTTACACTTTTTGTACGGCCCCCAGCCACATGATAAAGCTGTTGCCCGGAATTGTACTGAACAGTCACATTGATGGTTGAAAATGAAATGTGATTTTAAGTACACAACTTAAGGCATGTGTCATAGCTCTACATATTTTTGCTCAGCATAGAGTTTTGTCACCCTTTGTCAAGCATTTTCTTGTAATGAACTTTGGTTTCGTTAATTGTGAAGAGCAGTATTGAAATTGTCAACAGTTCTGGTCACTCACCTTAACTGGTACTTGAACCATTAGTGTCTCTAAATGCCCACTTTATTACACTGCTACACAACCAGTGCCCCAGCACACCTCTGCACAGCCAGTGTGTCATCACTCTTGTTACTGCATTAGTTCATTAACATATACTAATGGATTTCTCTTGAATGAAATTCTAATGTAATGCATGGCAAATGATTTGTTGTGTTTTGCTTTCCCACATAGGAGTTTGCATGGGCTGGTTAGTTTCTCCCAGTGGATTGCTGGCACAGCTTTAAGTACTGGTATATTATCTGATCTGTAACACTCTCCCCTTGCAAATACAGATCAGACTCAGAAGTATGAATATGTATGCCCTGTCATTTGAAGCTTATGACTTTGTTTTGGAAATACTACCAAAGTCAGTTTTTGTGTGTCATTCTTTGGGCATAATTTTTTTGGCATTACATGAAGGAGCTTACATTGCTCATTGATGATGTAAACAATAAGTGTTTTTTGTCTAGAATGTGTTGTAACATTGAACTGTACTGTTACATGCTTCAGGTTTAATTGATAGCCAAGCTGATAAATCTTGAAAGTTGTGAGGCACATAAGGGCATGTCTTTCATTGACTTGTACTGTTTTTCCTGTACAGGAATCCATTTGATGTAATGCCACTCAGAATGCACATCACACGAGTCTGAAATAAGAAATTTATCCTCTAATGATCTCAGCCTGGACTGACCCCTGTGGTTTTTCTTTAAATTATGTGGCTAAGAAAATATTTTGCAATTTCTGTCTTGCCTTGTTTTCCTGCTCACTCAAAAAATCTTTTTGGACAGTAAACTCAGTTAAGTGAAAAACCATGTTCTGATAGTCACAGCTTTCTAACAAACTGCTGAACACATTAACTGTCTGTTTGGCATTAAAATCTACATCATCAATATAATGAATACCAAGGCTATTTTCCTATCATTACGAGTGCATTCCTGTGCCACACTAAACATTCCAGTCAAGTGTTCATGGTTCATATTTAGTAGGTCCCACATTCAAATCTCGGTCTAAAGACCAGCCATTAGGACATGCTTTTTCTTGGTGTTCTCAGAGCTTCTGACATATGGAAGATCATTAAATAACCCTCTTGCTCTATCTGTGTGTCCAGCATATCATAACCTTTATTGTATCATCCATCTTTGTCCGCTTGCTTCTTGGGTCAAGAAAAAGTATGTCTTCAAATTTTGTTATCCATACCATGCATTTTCTTACATTCCATATTTAAAACGTCTTAAAACACACTTCATATTAGGTACCATCTCCTGTATGTTTCAGCACCAAGGTGCGTCTGACTGTCACGTGAAGTACTTGTTGGATTTACTACCCGTTGCTTTTAATAAACTCCCCGTTGATGGCACCTTTGTGCTGAAAATTGTAGGAGTTGGTACCTGATGTGAAGTGTGTTTTATGATCTGTTCTGTTGCATTTCTGTTAGTACATTTTGATGGTTTAAATATGGAAAGTACTTCTTCATTGTATTGACTCATTTGTTTTTGTGCTTAAGAAGAGATAGTTCGTCAGAATCGTATAAAACAGAGAGTTTGGTATTGCATTAAACATGCAGAGCAGTTGGACGCAGAAGTTAGAAGTTGGTTGACATTTGTTATCACAGTCATGCCAGAATCTGGTTTTGCATGAATTGCTTGTCCCATGCAGACTTCTGCCTTTGCACAACATAGTGTTAGGCTGGTAGCACATGTGTGATTTTTGCTACATATTTTGTTTTGGTTTTCAGACCAACTGTTTGTATTCAGCCCATCTTGGTTGTTATTTTCCCACCTTTTTGTTTTTGGCTTTGTTTGTTGATGTTTTGTGAGGAGCACATGGGGGAATGTTGTCTCGCAGGTTGGGAAGGGCAGCAGTGCGACCGACCTTGCAATGAGAAATTCTACGGCCGGGATTGTGGCTCACCGTGCAGGTGCCTCAACAACGCAGCGTGCAACCCCCAGAATGGTGTGTTTTTATTTTTTTGATGTTTTCTTTCTGTTTTGTTCAGGTGGTGGCAATTTGGTGCTCTCTGTTCATACACCACCATACCCAGCTTTGGTACTATCTTAGCTTCATAACTAATTCTTTGTCTCTGCCTTCTTTAACCAGCTGAGCCCATGTGTTGTCTATGGCTGAAGTACTCTTTGTGCAAAATTTACACATTTCCTTCCCAGAACTATTGCTTCCAAATGTTTGAGGGTCTAAATAGCATGAATTGGGTTTGAATGTTTACACATAATTGAAGTCAGGGGTACAAAAGTCATTGTGTACCTTGACATACATAATGTTTCTAACAAACCGTTTAATTTCTATAGCTAACTAACTTAGCTACCAGTATATAATATTGCTGTCATTGTAGCAAAGGCTTGCATCCTGTTTTTATTTGCTCCATGTTTAGAAATAAAAAAGTCTAGAAAAATGTCTTGAGTGTTTTAGTCTCAAAATTTTTCTGTATAAATTGTTGGAGTAAATATGGTAATTTCTACAGTTTTTAACCAGCACAGTACAATACAGGTAAAGGTGTCCCTCTGCAGTCTGTGACATGAAGCATGTGGGACAATGGAGGTACAGCTGCACACAGTCTTTATCTCGGCACGAGATAGAGGCAAGCGGTCAGCTTCATGCTGCATTCATTTCATGCCCTGGGAAAGAACCAGTGGTACCTATGGACATGGGGGCTTGGTGGGTCCCAGAGCCAATACAGGCTTTGGAAAGAGAGGAAAAAAATGTCCCTTATAAGAATTGAATCATGATCCCAAGTCAACAAACCCACAGCCTAGTCACTATACTGACTGAGCTATAACAAGTCCAATTTACACACTATACTTTTGATGGTAAATTTGGCAGGTGTAAGACATTAAGTTGTGAAAATTGTATATTTTTTAAGATCTTTAGAAGATGTTTCAGTGCTTTTGTACTACTGTTTTTATATACACTTCGGAATTTCATTTCATTGCAATAATTTGTTGTAACAGGACAGAATTAAATTCATTAGGAAACGGTTCTGATGTATGTGGAACATATCATGTGAAGACAAGAAACACAAAGTCATCTGTACCTATTAAACACAGCTGTATGTACCTGCATGTAAGGTGGTAACTTCTTTCATTATTTATCATATGAAAATCGGAGGGTAACCGTGTAATCATGCACAAACTTAAACACAATCTGTACAGATATTTCCATGAAAATTTAAGATTGTGAAGTGGGTCACCATATAGTCCGGTAAATATAGAACTTTAATGAATTCCTCAGGGGGAATTACCGGTTGCATTGCCAAAATGAATTAAAGTGACAGTAACAGAGTAATTTCATCGCAAAGTGCGAGTGTTTTAGTATATTGATCAAACATATCCCTCTTTTTGGATTGCTGTTGGCACATACTGTCATGTTATGAAGGCATAAGTCTGTGTTAATTTAATTATGCTATTTTCAGTTGTCTGGAGTTGTATAGGATCAGATGTAAGGATTATGTGTAAATGATTAATCAAAAAACAATGAGGAATACAGTCTTCCAGGACATGACACCATATTGATTGTTAGTTCATTGCTGACATATTGGAGGAGCATGCTTCCTCAGGCTTCAGGGTAGTCAAATAAATAAATTGGTGGGAGAATTGGTTACCTTGTATACTAGAACAGTTGGGCCATCCCTTTCACCTTCCTTCCTTGTGGCTCACTGTGACTGTTACCTAACCTGCTGTTTCCCCATATAATGCAGCCAGTTCTGCCAGCAACTTCTTGTTCTCTGACTACACTGTTGAAGGAGGCAGCAGAATCCTTTGAAATATTTGTTTTAGACTACCCGTCAACATGGCAGCTTGTCCGTTAAAGACTAGCTTTCAGTCTGTCTCACTTGAACTATCTTGGCATCTGCATGTAGTGACTGAGGAATACCACTTAGGATACTGGGCCTGTAGGCTGAGATCTGAAACTGAGACAGTCAAAATATAGAGGATACCGTGTCATTGAATATTTCATGACATTTCAAAGCATTGTAATGCCCTCACCTTTAGGTGTCGGGCAGCCTAAGAAGAGATATGCGACAGACAAAACAGCATCACGTCCCAGAAGATGTGAATCTTCAATGACACTTCTTCTAGGACCTCATGTCATGTAGGAAGTTTATTTCATAATGAAGTAGTACGGAGAATTCTCTATTCCTTGCCGAATGAAGTTGCACTGATTGTATCCATTGTTGCGTGAGAATCATTTTCTTCATGATGTTGACTTGCTGGTATACTGATGGCTGTGCTCTGTTTGAAGGGACATGCACCTGTCCACCAGGCTACATGGGTGAGCTGTGTGAACGGAAGTGCGAGTCAGGATGGTTTGGGCTGGAATGCAGTCTTGTGTGTAACTGCCATGATGACAACAGCATTGGCTGTGACCCTGTGACTGGAGCGTGTCTGTGTAAGCCAGAGTGGGGTGGGGTGCAGTGTGAGACACGCTGTCCACCGGGACACTACGGGCAGGAATGCAGCAGTGTCTGTGAGTGTCAGAACAACAGTTCGTGTGACCCAGTGACAGGACTGTGTGCCTGTGCACGTGGCTGGGAGGGTGAAGACTGCAACACCCCATGTAAAAAGGGTTACTATGGGCTTGGCTGCAAGGAGAAGTGTCCTGACATGATATATGGTAAGGAAACATAAATGACTCCACAACTTCTTGTAGTGTTATTTTAAGTGTTTGAATGCATTTATCACGGGCTGTTAGTACACATGTCGACCAGTGTTTGCTGTTAAGATAAAGTAAAAGGTGGTCATCCTTCTTCATGCCATGAAGGTGTATGTTGGAGTGGCGATACAGCATGACAGAAGTTATGCAGCGAGGTTTTGTCAATTACACAAGTTATTTAACGTCATAAGGATGTAAGATGGGGAGAGAAATTGCTGCAAAAACTGCAAGTACATAAGTTGGCATCTGAACACCTGGTTGGAATGTAACTGTACCGCAACCGGGTCAACACGCGTATTGAAAATGATTCATCAGTTTTCTCTCGCAGGTGTTGTCTTAGAAACGGGGAGTGTGACATCCAGTTTTCTTACACTGAAAGTCATTATAGTAATTTGAATATGTAAAATGTAAGTGCTGTGCTGTCTGTCTCCTGGGAGGACCAAATACATAACTTCTGAGGCTGTTATTACTCTGTACTCTTGCCAGTATCTACAAGAAATAAAGTAAATGCATATCTCATTTGAAATGGCATCATCTGACCGAGGGTTTAAGCATGTAACAGGCAGGTACACACACACACACACACACACACACACCCATCTCATAACCATGGAAACCCCAGGCTGTAATGTCACCCACAAAATAGAAACATGCTTACCCTGCCTGTATCAGGCACAAGAGTGTTGTATAAAGTAGATGATGAGACTGTGGGTGTGTACTTATTGTACGTACGTGTAAGTAGTACTAACTTTCAAGATTTTTGCTCTTCTGGGATGTTATGCAGAATAGATTGGTAGTTAGTAACTCACGTTTCAGGACAACCAGTTTGTCCCATCAAGAGTCAAGGATTGCTAGAAGAATGCTGGGAATACATAGATGTACAGTAGTGTAGGGAATGTGTGGGTTGTGATGGGTACAGTAGTGTAGGGAATGTGTGGGTTGTGATGGGTACAGTAGTGTAGGGAATGTGTGGGTTGTGATTGGTACAGTAGTGTAGGGAATGTGTGGGTTGTGATTGGTACAGTAGTGTAGGGAATGTGTGGTTTGTGATTGGTACAGTAGTG
>Ga0209755_10006733_pt1 | contig 12607 bp, 20 predicted proteins | sample TergutCo191P1_FD_187301 | JGI IMG/M metagenome (GOLD analysis project Ga0209755, IMG submission 187301) | Cornitermes sp. P1 segment gut microbial communities from Petit-Saut dam, French Guiana - Co191P1 (SPAdes) (version 2) | ecosystem: Host-associated > Arthropoda: Insects > Digestive system... | reverse complement strand
TTTCTTCATCATCTGTGAGAGTTCTGGGTTATGCTATGGGTGGCTTCTATACAGAGTATGATGTACCCAAGTCGCAATCGAATGCCTACGTTCGTCCTGTACGGTATTTCTAAAATTGTTTAATTAAAATTTTTGGGTGTTGGGCAATTGCCCGACACCCTTTTTTTGAGTAAGAAAAATTTACCACGAACCAGCGCACTGAAAAAATCTTCTCCGTATCCTTTGCGCTCTTGCGCTACGAACCTGCCGGTTCGACGTGTGTGAAATTCTTTTTTTATAATTTATTATGGACGGTAAGAAAAAAGCATACAATCAAAATTAATTGACACATGATAAAAAATATGATATTACTGAAAAATGCCGGAATTAAGTCGTTTTTTAGGTATGTCCATAGCCATGTACTTTAAAGACCACAATCCTCCTCATTTTCATGTCTTATACAATGAATTTGATGCTGAAATAGAAATTATGACATTAGCTGTTTTGGACGGAAAATTACCTCCGCGTATATTAGGGCTTGCATTAGAATGGGCTGAAATGCATAAAGAAGAATTATTGGATGATTGGGATTTAATACAAAAGACTGGCAAATTTAATAAAATACAACCATTAGTTTAAGGAGAATAAAATGATTCATGTAATAAAAGCAGAATTAAAAAATGATTATAAAATTAATGTTGAATTCAATAATGGTAAAATGGGAATAATAGATTTTAAAGAAATATTAGAAAAAGATCATAGAGAAATAATAAAGGAATTATTGGATAAAAATTTATTTAAAACAGTAAAAGTAAAATTAAATACTTTATGCTGGGATAATGAAGTTGATTTTGCGCCTGATTATTTATATGAACAAATAGAATTAACAAAAGAAAAAGTAGCATAAATGAATATAGCAGAGAATAGAATTTGAAATAGCAGCGAATAGACGGGAATTTAGGGAATTTAGCGGGATTTATCGGAATAGTAATTGTAAAGCAATTACATATAGTGTAATAAAAAGCGCCGCCGAATTTGGTATAAATTATTTAAAAAAGATGTGATTAATCTACAGGTGCAAACCAGTTTTCAGGGCGCACCTTATCTTCTTCCGCCCATCGTTCAAAAGTAGTCATGGATTTTATAGGTACTGGAGTACCGTTAGCCAAAATAAAGTGTTCATTTTCAACCCTGTCAATTCCGCCAAGTGCATCTGCTATTTCCCGCATTTCCTCGGCTTCTTCACCAGTGAGATATTTAGCTATAATTTCATCATCGCGCTTACTCAATTACAGCCTCCAAAACGATATGGGAATCGTCTTTCTCCAACACTTTAAATACAGTGTTCCGAGGGAACATATACTCGTACTCGTTCTTTTTATATGGTCCTCTTTTATTATAAGCCGTATTTGATCCGATGTAAATGCCTTTTGTACTTTTTGGCGCTTTGATTACTACCATGAAAGGAATGGCTTTTTTGTTTTCGGTGATATAACTTTCCGCTCTGCCTTTTACTGCGGATGTTCCTAAAAAACCTTTTACGGCATTGGACTTTCCAGTAATCCAATCTTTCCAGTATAAAGCGTTATCACCTTTGAAAAACCATGTTTCTGCATCAAGCGTAGGATATTTAGAAATAGTTTTGTCCATAGAATATATTGTTGCCGCCCAAGTACCATTTTCCCAATCAGTATTGTAAATCGCGTTATTTATTTCTGGTCCTGCTCCTTTTGAATAAATCTCCATATTTGCAAATGCTTCAGGACTTTCCTTTTTCAAGTTTTTGAAAAACGGTGTTGACACTTGCTGTAGCTCCGTAGTCCTCTGCCTGTCTGCCAACGTTGGGATATTTTTTGTAACATTCGCATATCTGCGCTTTGCCGCTTCAAGAGCTTCCTGCGCTCCATTTTCTCGGCTTACTTTCCCTTGGTTCCAGTTAAAGGCAGGATCAATTCCTTTAGGAACTGCTTCTAAAGTCATTTTGCGATCGTTTAAAAAATACTGTATTTCATCAGGAGGAGCTTGTGTTTTAATTTTTAGTTTTCCGCCGCCGGTACCGTCAGCTCTTGGTGGTACCGTTATCCCTTCATTCTCATATTTTTTCTTCTGCGCTTCAGAAACTGCGCGAGTATAACATTTACATCCCCACCCGTTAGGAGGAAAATGAGAGTCCCAAAACGGATCATCTTTCGGTAAAATAAGACCATTCCAACCTGCGTGTTCTTCTCGATGTTTAATACTGGGACCTATGCGGTACATTAAATAAGGATGCAAGTCGCTTGCCATAGTTCGATCATATTGTCCTTTTTGATACGCAGAACGCATATTGACGTTGTAGATGGTTTTAAGCCTGCGGTCGCTTCCAAGTTGCGCGTTAACTGTATGACCTGTTAAGGGATCAGTCATTTCCTTACGACCCCACCAGCCTTTTTGCTGTAGTGTCGGTTTGATGTTTTTCTTAAACGTCTCAAAAGACTGCCCGTTTCCGACAGCCTGTTTTACCGCTTCGTGAAAATCTGAAAGTACATCAATCTGCATAGCCTTGGCAACAGTGAAAGAAGCGGCGTGTTCTTCATTCCACACGTCTTTATAACTGAAACCAACTTTAAGATTTTTATTTTTGATATAATCTGACGCGGCTTTTGGAATGAAATCAGCCATTATTTTTTATCTCCTTTTGTAAGGAAATCATCTACAAGTTTTTCAGCGTCTTTTGTGCTTTGATGATTCTTAAAATTGCGTTGTAACTCCCTCATTCTTTTTACGTTACTAATGAATTCAACATGCTTGTCGATTTCGTTGTTCAGGTTATTTATATGTTCAGTTACAGAGTAGATTTGCATATTGCTTCTCCTATTCGTTTACAAGCGATGTTAAAATATATTTCTTCTTTCTCTATCCCTATAAATTGTCTATTTGTATTAATGCAAGCAACGCCAGTAGTACCACTACCCATAAAAGGATCGAGAATAATATGATGTTTGTCACTATAAGTTAAAACAAGATATTCCATTAATTTTATTGGTTTTTGCGTAGGATGTTCTGTTTTATCTTTTGCATTACTTACTACACATGGACAACGTAATATATTTCCGGGATACTTTTGATCTGCATCAAAAACAGTCCATTCTCTTGGTTCGTAAAGCGTACCAAAACTAACATCAGCTCCAGGTCTTTTATTTGTACGCCATTGTTTGCTATTTCCTTTTTGCGCCTGCCTTACCCTATCAGATATTCTTGGCTGCATCTGTGGATTATATATATAATTTTTATTTTTAGATAAAATAATTATATCTTCAGTATATTTTAAATGACGAATCTTAGCATTTCCAAAATTACCAGCACGATGTTTTTCCCATATCAATTTTTCTCTAAAGAATTTACCATTATTATAAATAAGTTCAGAAGTGAATGGTTCCGTTCCAAAAGAAATTAGTAAATCAGTATTATTAAATAAGAAAGATAAGTCTATTTTATTATCCCATTCACAATTAGTTATACCATAAGGAGGATCAGTAATTATAGTGTTAACCTTACTTAGTGTTTTAATAACTTCTAAACAATCACCATGATAAAGGGTGCAGTTACCAATCCGCTTGACTTGCATATTAAACCTTTTCAAACTCCGCGCTTCCCAGCGCTCTCGCTTTGAATGTCGCTACCGCGATACATTCAGCGATTTTATCAGGTTTCCAGCCGGTAACGAGTTTTGTAAGTTCTTTCTGGAAACTCTCAAAATCAGTGGACGCGTCAGCCGCTTTTTCAATTACGCTTGCGATTTCATCAGATACGGCGATAAAACCGTTTTCGTTATCTTCAGCCAGATTGTCAACACTGTCGTTGATTTCTGTTTTCTCCGAAGTATTAAGCGCGATTCTTTTTTCAGAGTTTAATAAATCAGAGAAATCTGTACCCTGTGCCGCTCTGCCGCCTATTACATCATCGCCATCTTCAGGATTGGAAAGCCCGACAAGTGAACGTACTTCATCAGCCTTAACCTTCAAACCTTGCGGACCAAGTTTTTCTATTGCAGAAATGATCTGATCGATATTTTTTTCATCAGGTTTGAAAATATCAATCCGTGGGTATTCGTTTTGTTTGCCATAATTGAGATCGATATAAGGTACTGTTAGCGCAGAGTTAAGTGTATCGACAACCTGTTGAATATCGCTGTCCGCAATATCGTCTCTGACTTTATCGTGGGTTTCGCTTTGCGATCTGCTTGAACCTTCGTCTGTGGTCATGGTCTGACCTAACACAAGTTTGCTTATCTGCTTATCGATCCAGTCTGCCATATTGTTATAGACATTCGACTTCTCACCTGTGCTCTTGGATTCGATTATTTCAAGCTGCGCACTTTCAGGAATAATCGCTCCGAAATCCTGACCTATGGCAGCGACAGCTTTTTTTAGAGTTTTCCGATCATCTTCTGTAAATTTTTTACCGTATTTGCCGATTCGGATCGGATAGCCGTAACGGTCAATGAAAGCAGCCCAGCTTGTAACATCATAAGTTTTTAGCATCCAGTAATAAAGAGCTGGAAGAGCAAGCCCTGCCGTTATTTGTTTTCCGCTGATTAAATGCGGTTCATGTATTACAAATTGAAAAGGCTTAAGCGGTTCAAGATCATTTCCGTACGGAGCGCGGAGCATGAGAGTATCGCCTGTTTCATGGTCATATTGAAACCAGCGCGGATCGCGGAACTTGTATTTTTTAGGTTTCCACGGAATGCCGCTTGTGTCCCAAATTATTTCATTAACAGAAAACCCTTTAGCAAGCGCATCAAGCATATCACGGATTAGAGAACGCAGTTTTGCACTGTGGTTTTTTACAATATCACGTTCGACAGCGGCGGCGAGTTCTACATTCTTTTCATCATCACTTGCAGGGATTACTTTTATATCAAGCCCTGTAATAGCGTCTTTGCGTGTTGAAAGAACGGAGCGATAATGCAAATCCCGCAATTCAATATCCTGCGAAAGTTCCAGATATTCGGCGGGACATTCACCACGCCTGACATCAGCAAGAATTACCGCGAGCCGATCGGGAGTCAATTTATTAAGAATTGAAAAATCACCCCAGGGATGCCGGTTTGTATATTGAACCGCGCTTGCCTGTTCGTCTGTACCTGATGTTTTTGATTCGGATTGTTTGTTAAACCTTTGCTTTATATCCTGTATTATTCCCATGAATCTTTGCCTCCTGTTTTGAAACGGTTTGGAGTTTCTATTTTTTCGTATGTCATCGGCTGATAACCTTTTTCTTCATCAGCGTTTACCGCGTAAGTTGCCATAAGCTTCGCTATCGCACCGTCACCATGCCGCCGTTCGCGGTGTCCGCCGGAACGTTCAAGCACGCAGGGCACGCCTGCTTTTATTCCAACTGTGCGAAAATCTTCGCGGATATGCGCGTCATCGGGAATAGTTGTCGATGAATCTTCCATGCGCTCTTTTAGTTTTGGAAAGTTAGCTGCATACCAAGCCATTGTTATCATTACCTGCTGCACATAACCCGGCCATTCCTGCGCGGCGTATTCGGCGATCATCTGTCCATTGCCGCGAGAGTCAAACGCGCCGCCGCCGAAGTTCGGCACTGTATCCATTAAATACAAAATGACCTGCCACTGCTGGTCAAAAGGCACATTGCGCAATTCAATTACAAGGAAAGTAAGCTGCTTCCCGTCAGGCATAAGTTCGTCAAGGAAAATACAAGTAAGGTCTCCTGAACGCGCGAAGTCTTCTCCCAGATACACATGGTTTGTATGAAGCAGCAAAGTATCGCGGACTTCGTTTTTAAGCCATGCGTCAAACTCTTTAACGCGCTTTTCTTTTTTCTCAAAAGTAAAACTGTCGTCGCATGTTTTACGCAGGACTTTCGCGTTCGGATCGGAAACTGATTCAAGCAGCACTGACGGGAAATAACGGGTTCCTGCTCGGACAGGAATACAAAATAATTCTTCATCAGCGTCTTCGCCGTAATCGTCTATTATTTTTTTGCGCCACGCTTCCTGCGCTTCAGGCGACCATTCTTTTTTTTGAACCAGACAAATCCGTTTATACAACCCTTGCGCGAGAGCTTCATCAAATGTTGTGCGGTGAAGGGAATAATCTTTTTTTCCTTCTTTTATTTCTTTGATTAGTTCGTTAAACGGATTATCATCGCCGTTATGTGTTGATAAAATCCTGACGCAGCCTCCCCACATTAAAAGAGCCATCGCGGCTTTTAATAGTTCACCCAAATCCTCAACAAATGCGGCTTCGTCAATAATGACCCGTCCCTGCTTGGATCTAAGCGAACGCGCCACAGAAGGAAGACACCATATTTCAAAACCTGAAGCAAAACGAATCCGATAGACGGTAATATCCTTGTCTTCGTCTTTTAATACGACTTCCTCAAGTTCCTCTGCGGCGGCGTGAATGTGTTTCGCCCAGAACGCGCAGTCCCTTGCAAACTGTTGTGTCATTTCTTTGGAATATGAAAGGTAATATGACGACTGCCCGCCCGCCTCTTTTGACTTGGCGGCTTCAAGAACGGAAGCGAGAGCTTCGACATAAGACGCGCCGATACGTCTGGATTTCTCCCAAACTTTAACTTTGGACTCGTCTTTTATCCATGCTTTCTGGTAAAGGAGCAACACGTCTTCAGCCATGTTTATATCCCGATAATTTTTCGCTGGATTTCTTCAGCTTTCGTTTTACTAAGCCCCGCCGACTCCGCTTCTTTTCCGACAATCTCGGCGGCATCGGCTAAGGCTTCTTTGCGGATGCGGTCGGTACTCTCGATATTCAGTTTTTCAGCCTGTTCAAGCTCTTTTAAACCGCGTGATATTTTGTAAAGCATATCAGCGGCTTCCACAGCTTTTGTTTCGCCGTCAGCGCGGATTTCGTCAAACTCGCCCATGAGGTCGAATATGGCTACACGCATCTGTTCGTTTATAACTTTGCCGAGCGTCTGCCTGTTTTCATTGCCGTACTTGTCGATGTAAGCGTCCGCGATTTCCTTCGCCTGACGGTTTTTCTCCGCGAAGTGTTTCATTTTCTGCGCGTAACGGTTCATTGACGATTTTGAAATAAGCGGCTCTCCGGCTTCGGCGTTAATAGCGTCTACGATTTCCGCCTGTGTTACAGCGGGATCGTTAAGCATTTCAATAAGTTTGCTGCGGAGTTTTTTCGGCAATTTATCGACAGCGCTTTTCTGCCCCATTTTATACCTCCGGCGGCGGTTCAATGCCGTCGGCTCTCGTGTTGCCAAGCGCGACGTCAAGCCCGGGACGGGTAATATGGACGTTGATAAAACCCGATTCGCCCAGGCGGGTCGCTTTGACATAACCGCGGTTTTCAAGCCAGTTTATTTGTTCGTTGACTTCGGCAATGGAACAAAAATGACATTGATCTTTTAAAAGACGCTGTAACATCTCATTGGAGAGTATACGTCCGGGAGATTTTTCAATACCCTGCAATATAATAATCCGCCTAAGCGGTAAAAAAATGTGTCCCATCAGCCTTTCCCTTTAATGAACCAGTTTTGAATGGATAGTAAAATCGGTTTAATGCCGCGCAGTTCCCCTTCGATAATGCTCAAGCGGTTTTCAAATCCATGAACAACGCTTCGTTCAAGAAATTCGATGCGTTTATCCATGCGTTCCAGGGAGGCGGTACGCGCCTGCGTTTCCGTCTGTACCATCTCTTTTACTGAACTTTTCAGGTTATCAAATTTTTCATCCTGCTTTTTACGCCAGTATTGAAATACTGTGAACGAAAGAGCAAAGACTGATAAAAAAGTGCCGACCGCCGTCAAAATGAATTTTGCAATTTCCATGAACCCCTCCAATCAAGTTATAATAAATTAAGCTGTTATAATATTTCATATAACGGCGGTTATTGCCTTTACAAAATTATCACTAAAAGCAAAATCAATAATATTCCGGCTGCTCCTGATGATGCGCCTATTCCGATCTTCAATCCTTTATTTTTAGTCTTGAGATCCTTGTTCTCTTTCTCTAGCATCAAGCAGTATGCGTTCAGCTCGTCCGAGTAAGTCTGTATTTTCGACAGCGCTTCTCTCAATTCCATCAAGTCCGATTCCGATAGTTCCAGAGAGTTCAATGCTTGCCGTAACTCCGCTTCTTGCGCTGCCAATGTTCTCCTCAAGCCTGTTATTAGATTTGTCTGCTCTTCGGAGTTCGCTCTGGATATTTTTATGATATTCATCAGCTCCTGAAACTCGCTCTCTGTTAAAAAGACCCCTTGAGAAAAACCCGGCGGCGAAAATGAGAATAAAAGCAAAAATGTAAAAAATAATCTTCTTGATTTTAAAAGCCACATTCCTTTTCCTAAATTAAAATTATTTTTTTAACAACCAGCCAACTACCTGCTGATAACCCCAAAACTTAAAAACCGCTCCCTGTTGATTAAAGCCGTCTTGTTCAAACAAATTTATTCTGTTTGCGTCTGCCTGATAACAGATACCGATATGACCAAACCGATTTTCAGGTGTTGCGTCAAACAAAACAACAGCTCCGGCAGGCGGGATCATACCATGCTCGAATGTAATACATTCGCACATTTGTTTTTGAATAGGACGTCCCGCATGGTTATAAAAAAAATCTTTAGCTCCCCCAACGCCTTCCGGCTGCTTTGGCAGATTCCAAACATCCTTAAAATACTGCCTTGCCAGATCAACGCATTGCGCTCCGTAAGCCCCATCAAAATCTACTTTCACGCCTTTATATTTATCTGCAAATTCCTGTAAGGTCATAACTTACTTCTCCTTTTTTAAGCATTGAGAGCGTTTTGTATCTTTTTCAAAATCGCTTCAAAACCAAATATTGAAAACGCGAATATAACTGCACAGTAAAACCAGACCTGATCAGGATTAGCGAAGAAATTGCCAATCTTTAAAGCCATTGCCGCGAAGAAAGAAAGAATCGCAGGTATCCAGACACGATACCCTTTTAGAACGTTCTTTTTATCAAGTCTTTTTATAAGTTCTGTAAGTACAACCACTGTAAGAATCGCGATTATTATGAACACCGGAAAAATATTAGTCATAAAAGACCTCCATAAGATATGTTTTGTAAAAACATATCAGAGCGCGAAGCTCTTTTTACAATAATTCTGATTATTGGAGTTTTTGATTTCTGGTTATGTATATTTAAGCATAGACTCCTTTTGCATAATTGGATGTTCAGACGTTCGGACTTGTGAGCGTCAATATTTTTCAGGAGGCGTAAATGAAACGTGTTTTTCTTTTTGTTCTCATTTGTCTGTTGGCTCTTACGGGAGTTTTTGCAAATGAAGCAACAGTATTTGAAACTGTTTCGTCCGAACAGTCTTTTGAACAACCTTTTGACAATGCGGCTCAATTAGAAGTATTGGCAGTTTCGTCCCAAACGGAACTAAATACTTGTCCTTGTCCTGATTGTCAAAAAACTAAAATTACCGGAATTGGGATTTATTTAAATCCTTCTGGTATAGGTTTCGGTGGTTTGCAGACTGATGGGAAACAAAGTCTTATAGGTGTCAACGAATATTTAAGCCTTTAGACTTTTGGGAGAAAGTACGGCTCGTCCGTACTTTCTTTTATTTATTAATTATTGATAAAAAATGAATATTGACTGCCAAGAAAATAATGATACAATCACCTCAATGAGCGCAGCCGTCCGCGAAGTGATCGATGCTTACCCTGCCGGGCATCAGTTCTTTGGTAATGAATTAAAAGACGATGTTGTGCAAATTTACCCTGAAGCGTTAAATATGTATCCCGATACGATTTTGCGTATGGCTCGGCGGCATCGCAGGAATTCTTTTAAGGTGGTGGATCAGAATAATAGTCTTTATGAAAAGACAAAAGTTGTTTCCATTGATATAATTCCGAAAACGATATCTTGTCCGACCTTGCCGTTACATTGTGAAAAGACTTTGCAGATGGATTTGTTTGTTTTATAATAAATTAAGAGGTGAAAAATGCAAGCGAAAAATAATATTGATTTTACTAAAATAGAATGGGATAAAATTGACAGGGAAAAAGCAGAATTCATTTACAATGAAGCTGTGGAACACCACAAAGGTATCATTGAAAATAATAACCATATTAATGATAAAGCACTTGGAATGCTCTCTTTTTCCATGCCTATTATGACCGCCTTAGCAGGGTATTTCGCTATAACTTGGGGAAAAGTTTCTCAATCTCTTTTTGCGGCGGCAGTTTGCGCAGGATTATGTCTTTTGATAATTGTAATCAACTTGTTGTTAATCCTCATACCGCGCGGCATTAATTTTGCAGCGGGAACTCCGGGAGCATATTTTACAGGCGAATATTACAAGAGAGATATGCGTGAAATATTTATTGGAAATATAACAAACTTGCACAACTGTATTATGCAGGATCGTATAGTAATGAATAAACGGGCATATCTTTTCCGAATAGCTGTTACTTTTTGCGCTATTCTGCCTGTAACCAGTTTTTTGGCTTTTATTTTGTTTTAATAAACATCACCTGTCTTTTTTGTCATTCCTTCGCACATTGTTGTAATCATCAGAACTGTTTAAGTTTTTCTGATCTTCAGGTCTTGGAGCGGATATATCTATCTTTTCCGTTGTTTCCGATTTTGTCGTTTCTTTTTCTTCATCGCTCATGGTTCGTTTTTCCTCTTAGATAATAAAAAATAAACTAAAGTTTTACATTAATTTTTAATGCTTTTGCAATTTTTTTTATCGCATCATTTTGATGTTTCAACATAGCGGTAGTATTTCTTGCTTCCGTTATTCCAAAAGGGGCGCCACAAGAACTGCATTGTACAAAATTTAGTATGAAATTTGATTGCGATGGTGTCACTTCTTTAAGTTCAAACTTTTCATTTTGACAATACGGACATTTTGATTTTGCCATAATATCCTCCTTAATCTCTTTTGTATAATTAATTCTAATTTTGCAAATGCAAAATATAAGTATTACCTTTCTTTTCCCTGAGTAATTTGCCATCTTTTTCAGCGTCTCGTAACGCCCGAGTTAATATTTCAGTTGCCCAGTTGAATTTGGAATAAAACTCTGTCTGTAATATTCCGTCATTCTTTTTTAATTCTTTTTCAATACTTTTCCAGTAGTTTTTATAATCAAAATCACCGTCACTTGCAGCTGCAATTGAAAATTCATAAGGTAATATTTCATCAGGATTATCTTCAGGTAAATATAAACGGTAAGTACGTCCTTCTTCTTTCCTTACAATTTCATTGGCTTTTTGTGCAAAATACAGCACATAAGAAACATCATCTTTTTTATCTGAACATTTCTTGTAAAATTCAGATTGTTTAATGCCATGATATATTTTTAACCTATTTTTTATTTGTTTTAATGACAGTTTATAATTTTCGTCTTGGTTATAAACATACCAGAAATGATACCCGCGCAGACGGAAAAACAGATTCTTAAAAAGCTCTCCATTAATTTGTAATAACCGTTCCGATAAATTATCAATCCCTTTAAAATGATCTCTTGTTGCGGTCTTATTTGTTGAAAGTTGTATAATGCTGGCTACCATTGATTCAAAAGCAAAGTGCAAGCTCTCATACCATTCTTCTTTATCAGTAATATCTTTATATGTATTAACTTTATTTACCGTATTTTCAAAAATATCCTGAACAAAAGGTTCGTATTTAGACAGATCAATGTCTAACATGAATATCTGGCATAAAATATTATGTTGGTTTTTCTTGGATATATTAAAGATTTTCGGTGATGAACCGTCTGCATAAACATAATCAATAAGCGAGTTTATATACTTGTCAACTTCTTCATTAACCTTAATATTTGGAAGAGAAATATTTTTCCCTTCAATTGTTTTACTCGTTTGCTTTCTTACAACCAGAAAAACAATTATTCCAACTATAACAACCGCAATAATAATAAATATTAAAGGGTTTTCCTTAATGAAATTAAAGGCAGCTACAACAACAGCAATAATTCCAATAAAACCATAGCCAAGTAATGATGTTGAACTTGTTTTTCTTCCCATCCCACTACTCCATATTTTTAATCGCGCAATGAACACGCCCTATAATTTCAAAGTCCTGACTTCCTTCAGGTTCTTCCCGAATCGGGTACTTGGGATTGTCGGAAATAATAACGATTTTCCCGGGAGCTTTTGAAAGCCTTTTTACAAAACCCTCGCCGCTCATACGCAGAGCATAAACACCCTCGCCCGACCAGCCGCAGGAATCGCAGACAACCATGTCCCCGCGATCAAGAGTCGGATACATGCTGTCACCATCAACAGTTAAAGCGGCAAGATTTTTTCCGAATTTTGCAAGCCTTGATGGGACAGGTATCAATACAGAGACATCATCGGAATCAGGTAATTCCTGACCGCTACCGGCAGACAGTTTTTGATCAAGAAGCGGGATTACAAATGACTTACCGTTTTTATCGATATCTGTAGGGTTATATATGGGTATATCTGTTCCTGTACCAACTGCTTCAACCAGATTTTTTGTACCAACACCTGTAAAAATCCAATTTAAACTAATTGCATATTTTATAGCTAGATTTAATAGGACTTCCTTCGATGGCTCTCTTTTTCCCGATTCTATGCTACTGACAGTAGTAGGTTCCATACCTAGAGATTCGGCAA
>Ga0209755_10006732_pt1 | contig 12608 bp, 10 predicted proteins | sample TergutCo191P1_FD_187301 | JGI IMG/M metagenome (GOLD analysis project Ga0209755, IMG submission 187301) | Cornitermes sp. P1 segment gut microbial communities from Petit-Saut dam, French Guiana - Co191P1 (SPAdes) (version 2) | ecosystem: Host-associated > Arthropoda: Insects > Digestive system... | reverse complement strand
GGCAGCAGCGCTTTCCACAAGGCGCTCGGCTTCCCGCTGCGGGTCTCGCTTTGAATGGACGGAAATGCCCCGGCACGTCAGCGTTGGCGCGCCGGTGGAGGCGGGCTCGACGGTGAGTTCTTCCGGCGTTATGTCGTCTTCCGCCTTGTCCAGCTCTTCGGCGAGAAGGGGGTAAAGCTGTTTTAGCACTTCCATGTTGGAGGCAAAAAAATCAGGGAGCATAAGAAGTTTTTTTAATCCACCGGAATGGACACAATGAACAGCGTCCCTTTATCCGCTTCGGTACGCAGTTTGATGCTGCCATTTACTTCCTTGATGCGGTCGCGTACCAAATTCAAGCCTATGCCGCGGCCTCCGTGTATCCCTTCCGTGGCCGCCGTGCTGAATCCGGGTGAGAAGATCACTTTTTTCAGGATGTTTTTGTTGTCCGCATCTTCTTCCTTGATCAGCTTGTTCTGAAGGGCCCTGTGTGCAATTTCCTGGAAATCAAGCCCGCTTCCGTCGTCGTTTAACTTTATCTGAATCTTTTTGTTGTCCTCAGCCATTTTGATTGAAAGTTTAATGGAGCCGGTTTCGTTTTTGCCCTTGGCCTGCCGGATATCCGGCATTTCAATTCCATGCACAACAGAGTTGCGGACAAGCTGTAAAAGTATTTCTTTCATTATGCGCCGCGGGCCTTTTTCTACCGCATCATGATCAACATCATCAACCACAAACCGCACCTTTTTTTCCAGGTCCTCAGCGGTTCTTTCCGCGGCTTTGGTGATGGACTCAACCATGATTTTAAGATTTTGGTTTTTGTCAACTCCGCCGCCGTATGACTGGATCTTGTCAATAATATTTTTGAACCGTTCCTTTTCCGTGAAAATTTTCTCTACTTCCATTGCCAGATTGATTCTCTCGGACAATGGTATTTCTTTTTCCGCCTCACGCATCTTTTTTATTTTTGATTCCAGTCCATGCAGTTTATGGCCAAAAATATTTAATCCCAGAATAACCGCATTGGATTTAATGGCATGGACCGATTGATATACTTTTATCAGTACATTATGTGCAGATATGGCACCATCCTTGAATATTTTGTCCATGCTGTCAAACTCATATTCAACGTCTTCCATAAAGTCGCTGAACACATTTGGATCAACCTGGATGAGTTCAAATATGGACTGCATTTCTTCCTGGCGCAGGGCTTCTTCTTCCGCCAGCCGCTGTTCAAGTTCAACCCTGATGGTTATATCGTAAACCGTTACAAGAATAAATACTTCACCCCGATCCCTTTCTATTGTGGAAAAAGCACACTGGAAAACTTTTCTTTCATTTGTTCTGCTGTTCACATAATGCAGTTCGCCCAGAGGATTTATGTCATCCAGCATTTCCTGATCATAGGCGCGTTCCATTACCATTGCAAAATAGTCTTTGATGGATTGCAGTTCGCTGGCGGTAACTGAATCTGAAATTAAATCGGTAAACAATTTTCCAAAAAGGTTTGTTTCTGACAGCATTTCTTCCAGATAGCGTGAATAGTGATCCTGTATAACGTAATTTTTGTCCATGAAGAAAAGGCCAATCTTCATGCTGTCCTTCAATGCAACAATTTCATCACGCTCGGCAAGGTGCGTCATGTCATACAGATTGATGAGGGAGCCGGTGCTTCCGCGCTGCAGGCTTTTTGAAACAGCCCTGAAATACCGTTTCTGCCCGTTCAGCATGAATTCCCAGTTTCCCGTATAGCTGCTTTTATCCATCAGCAGTTCCCCGGCGTACAGCTTAAGGCTTTTCCCCGGGAAAAGATCGATAAAAGGCCGCCCCTGAATCAGCGACGGTTCTTTGGAGTTGGCCAAAAACGACATGGTTTTATTCGCGAAAAGAACTTCATTGCGTTCGTTTATCATGGCAACATAATTTTCTGTAGACTCCATAAGGTCATTGAATGAATGCTGCTGCTCACGGGCGTTTTCCTGCATCATGGTAAATACCAGCATTACTATGCTCGTAAACAAATAGATAAGCCAGTTAATCAGCAGGATATAAGCGGGCGCTCCATATCCGCTGACAGGCGTTCCTCTTGCCAGCAAAACACCTATCAGTATGGTTTGGACAATAATGAATTTCAGCGTCCTGTTTGAATCAAAATACAAACAGCTTATCGCAGAGAAAACCAGGCAAACCAGCAGATAATAATGGGAATACCAGCCGGTTATTTCCATCAGGATTGTGTAAAAGCACATTAACACCAACGGGATGGTAAATGCCATTTTGTAATGGTTTACGCTGTTCTTAATGGTGAAAATGACCAGAAAAAATGCCGTTGCCATGATTGGCCCGACAAAAAGATAGTTTATTACATCCGTGTCACCCAGCAGCGTGTCCACAATAAACATCCCGCTTAAAAACGCAACTGTTATTACAGAAGCAATGTCCGCAGCTTTTCGGGATTTTATGCTTTCACTTTTTTCCTCTTTCATGAACTAACCCTTTCAGAGAGAGCCGGAATTGAGGGGTAAGATGAATCTTTTGCCGCGACTATCTGCACTGCCTCATTAACCAAATCCAGGCTGATTCTCGTGTCCTGGATATATTCACTGTCAAATTGAATCCACATTGGGCTGTCAGATTCAATGGTCATTTTTTTCGCCCGCAGATATACGCAGTTTCCGGGCCGCCTGCCCCGGGAATACATTCTCATTGCAACCAATGCCCGCAAGGGATACGATGATTTGACAAGCGCAATGTCCATTAAGCCGTCATTGGGAGCAGCCCCTGATGCCCCTGTCATTCTTCCGTTATGGTACGGGCCGTTGGCAGCGTGAATAAGGCTGTAGTGCCCCGAGTAATCCGTATCATCAATGGTAATGGAGTATCTCTGGTTGGCTACCTGCCTGTTAAAAAGGGTCAACAGGTAGCTTAACCGTGAACGCGCAATGAAGCGGCCCTGGCGCGGGCTGCTGCTTTTGGGCTTTTTGGAAATGACAGCATTTACTCCAACACAGCATGAGTTTAGCGCATAATAATCGCCCCACTTTAGAATATCTGTGGGGAGCGCTTTTGACTGTATAAGCGTTGGCATATCCCTGAACGCTTCCTGATTTGCAGTGCCAAAAACTTTGATAAAATCATTTGATCCCGCAAAAGGAACGGACGCAAGCTGTGTATTTGGAAAGTGGGCAGCAGCGTTTAAACAGTCAAAAAGAATACCTTCGCCGCCAACGGCATAAATTCTGACAATATCGCCGGGCTTTGCCCTTTCAACCTCTTCCTGAATGATGAGCATGGCATTCCGGCGGTAGCGGGAAGTCTTTACGGAAATATCAGGCTTGTCCTGTTTTCTGAAAAACTGCTGTATGGTGTCCAGGATAAGATCCATCTTCCATTGCTGATTATAAAAAGCTTCAGGGTCGAATACAAAAACATGTTTCATCTTCCCTTCCTTAATTCATTCTATACTTTTCCAGCTCCACAGCTACCATTAGGTGAAAGATGTCGTCTTCAAATGCCTTGTGGGGGATGCACAGCACTCTCGCCTGCCTGCTTGGCCATGCGATTGAATGTTCCTTTCCTTTAAATATTGTAGGAAGCGATATTACAATTTTTTCCCCGTTCGGCACTTTTGGCTTTATGTTTCCTGCTATGATATTGTTGATTTCACCAATAGCGTCCACCACATCAACATCTATTTCCGTATGCGTTGAACCGGTTAGCAGATCTGTCAGCCTTATCGCCATTTCAGATTTCATGGAAATAATGATTGCCCCTTTAACCATGCCGGAAAGACCAATGACCGCAGAAATATCCCATTCAAACCCCTTCTCTACATCCAGAAAGTGCGGGTGCTTTGGGGTGATATCTACGCCGACAAATTCCTTAAACGTGTTGACCGTAACTTCTACGAACGCCTCTACATAGTTTGTTAATTCTACTCCCATGCTCACATCCAAAATAAACGTAGTTTTGCCAGCTTGCTTTTGAACAGATCAAGCTTGATTGGCTTTGTGATATAGTCAGTTGCTCCGTGCTTTAATGCTTCAATAACATTAAATTTTGCGGCTTCACTGGTAACCATGATTATTGGTAATTCCTTGTATTCCTCCATAGCCCTCACCTGCTTTAAGAAATCAATTCCTGACAAGTTCGGCATATTCCAGTCAAGCAGAATAAGGTGAATGGGCTGCGCCTGCAGCAATGTCAGGGCCTCTACGCCGTCTTTTGCCTCAACAAAATTACAGGCGGGTACTACTCCTGAAAAAACACCTTTCACGGTATTTCTCATGATCCTGGAATCATCGACTACCATTATCGTTACACCGGGCATATTCTTCCCTTTCTGCTATAATTTTTATTATAATACTATGGCTTTATTATTTTGTCGACAAAATAATCACGTACAAGCCGGAAATATAACATTAATTTTCGATATTACTCCAATTCCAGGATTATCACCGTGTCGCTGGTGAGGGGCGTTCCCGGCGCGGGGTGCTGCCGCGCTACCCATCCGTCCCCGTGGACTTGCATGCGCAGATCATCCCGCATAAGAAGGGGGACGAGCTGACGTTTGGCCACACCGGCGAAATTCGGGACAATTTCATTCACCGCCGGATAGGGAAGGGCGGGGATGGCAATGGCACCTGAGTGGATGACCTGGGGGTTCCTTCCCCGGGGGATACCCAGGTAGTTGATAAGCGCGTCCGCCGCTTCCCGTATCGGCGGGGCGGCGATTCTGCCCGCAAGGGTTTCGCCCTGGGGCCTGATGATCGCCAGGTAAAGAACAAGCGAGGGGTTGTCGGCGGGGAGTATGGCGATACAGCTCGATATGAAATCTGTCAGGGAATACGCGCCGGTTCTGGGATCAATCATCTGCGCGGTGCCGGTTTTTACCCCCAAAGAGAGGTCTTCCACATAGGCCCGCCAGCCGGTGCCAAGGCTGGAAGTGGTGTCAATCATGTAGCGCCGCATGGCGCGGCTGGTTTCCGGCGAAAGGATGCGGCGGGGAGGCCCGGGCTGGAAGGGCGTAACCGTGCCGTCGGCTGAAACAATGTGGGATATAATCCGCGGGTGAACAAGCACGCCGTCATTGGCAATGGCTGTGGAGGCTTTAAGCATCTGGAGGGCGGAAACGGCGATTTCCTGGCCCATGGAAATGGTGGGCCTCGAGCGCTCCGACCACTGCTCCGGCGGGCGGAGGAAGCCGGCGGTTTCCCCGGGGTTTCCCGCCCCGGTACGCGCCCCGAACCCAAAGGCCCTCATGCGCTCATGAAAGTCCCTCATGCTCATCTGGTCTGCGGCGTAGGCGGCTCCGGCGTTGCAGGAAACAACCGTAATTTCCCTGGCGCTTACCCACCCGTGGGCATGCATACAGCTGATGATGATTCTTTCTCCCCTCGCGGTGATTCGCTCGTAATAACCGGGGCAGTAGAAAAAGGTATCTGAGGTAATGGCTCCCGCATCCAGCAGGGCCGCCATGGAAAATATCTTGAATGTTGATCCCGGCTCAAAGGCCCAAATTGCGGGCCTGTCCATGCGGGAGATATCGTCAGAGTTTCTGAAATTGTTGGGATCAAAACCCGGCAGGGAAACAGAACCCAGTATATCCCCGGTGCGGGGATCCATCGCCATGAACATCACTGCCTCGGCCCTGGTTTGGGTCAATACCCGCTGTGCTATGTTTTCCAGAATGTGCTGGACATTTATGTCCAGGGTAAGGAAGAGTTGGCTCCCGTTCCGCCTGTCCAGATGCCCCAAAGCCTGGCGCGGCCCTGTTCCCGGGGCAAGTTCCCGGTTAAACGCGAATTCCACCCCGGCAAGGCCGCTGTTATCGTTTCCGACAAAGCCGATGAGCTGGGCGGCCAGTGCCCGTTCGGGGTAAATCCGGCCCGGCACAGGTTGTACGCTTACGCCCCGCAAGCGGCCTTCCGCTATGGCACTTTCAACATTGGTCACCAGCGTTTCATTCACCTGCCGTCTAAGGTACATAAAATCACTTCGGGAATTTACGATTCTGTTGTAGATTATATCCGGGGACTGTTCCAGGAAGGGGGCCAATTCCCGGCTGAGCAGCGTGGCGCTCTCCATTGCCGGCCGCCAAAGGGTGATATTCCCCATTCGCGATTCCAGGGCCAGAATACGGCCATTGCGATCCATTATGGGGCCCCTGCCGCCGGGACGTTCCACGCGGGGGGACACGGGAACCTGCTGCGTGAAGAGCATGAGGTAACCATAGCGGCCTATTACCGCCAGAGTTGCCAAAGAAAAGCACACCGCGAAAATAACAAAACGCCTTTTGCCGGTCACCCGATTCCGGTCACTTTCGTTGGAATAGTCTCCCATCATCTGACTCCTAAAACCCTGCCTATTATATTATCCTTCGGCACAGGACCGTAGTTTCGTGAGTCGTAGGACTGGGAAGCGTTATCTCCAAGAGCGAAAAACTTTCCTCCCGGCAGAACTTCCGCAAGGCGCTTAACAGCGACCTCTCCCAGCGGGGTATAAAAAACCACGACATCACCTGTATTGGGAACCCGCCACCGGATAAGATAGGTTGACGCCCCGGGCAGCCTGATTCCGTAGAATACCCTGCAAACCACGAGTATAGTCCCGGGTTTTATCGCAGGAGACATGGAATACCCATCGGCGATCATAAAGTCAAGGATGAAAATTTTTATAAACAGGGCAACGATAAAAGCCAATAAAATAGTTTTTTCTATTGATACTTTTCTTGATGCTTTTTCATTGCCGTGAGCGGCGGTACTTCCCAATACTTATTCCCCTCTTGGTGTTCAGTATAATCATTTCTCTTGATTATGTCGATAAACCAGTAACACTATGAATGATTTTGTGAACAGTCTTTTAGACAACCAGCATATAACAAAGCGGACAAGAACGGCAAAGCCTGTTGTCAGGGATCAGCAAGCCGTTGGTGCAAAGTCTTGCAAAAAGTCCTCTTCCGCATCCAGGCCGGCGTTCAGGCCCAGGGGGTTAACTGCCCTTTCCCAGCAGAACTCCAGGTTCATTGATAAGATACCGCAGAACCCCGCCAAAATTCAGCGCAAGGCTGTAAAGCCGCGCGAATGGCCGGTCAATCCTCCGGTTGATGAAGCTGCGGCGGAAGAACATCTTCATCAGAGCGAGGCTCCCCCCCGGCGGAAAAACATCCGGGAGGCAGGGCCGCAGCAGGAAAGGAGCTGGTCTTCCTTTGCCCTTTCGGTTGTTTCCATTACAGCGATTTTTTTAATCGTTTTGGGCGTGTTTTTTATCATCCACAGCCAGGACGGAAGCCTGGACTGGACAGGCCGTGATGTCATAAGCCTTTCAGGGGATTCAAATGTCCAGCACAGCCTGGCCCTTTACGCAGGGATAAACTTTGCCGAACCGCCCACAGAAGGCCTTGAAATCGTGGAAGCCCTCCCGCTGGATCTCATGGAAACCTTTGCCTGGCAGAACTACAGGGTAAGGCGGGGCGATACTGTTTCTTCCATAGCCCTGGCGTTTTCGGTTTCCATGGACGCCATCATCGCCTCCAACGGAATCACCAACGCGCGTGCCTTGAGGGAAGGGGAAACCCTGCGGATTCCAAACATGGACGGTATTCCCCATACTTTCCGCAGCGGCGACACGCTTGTGGGCATTTCCCAGTCCTTTGGCGTGCCCCTGGAAGCCATCCTGGACGCCAACGACATACAAAGTGATAACATAAGCGCCGGCACGATCCTTTTTATACCCGGCGCGCGGATGAACCGGGACGACCTCAGAATGGCCCTGGGAGACCGGCTTTTTGTCTACCCGGTCAGGGGCGCTCGCCTGACTTCGCCTTTTGGCTGGCGGAACGACCCCTTTACCGGCGTCAGGCGGCACCACGCGGCCATAGACCTGGCCGCCCCCACGGGAACCCCCATCATGGCCGCCAAAGACGGGAGAATTTCGGCCCTTGGCTATGACAGGGTTTTCGGGAACTTCATTATCATGACCCATGCGAACGGCTTTCAGACGCTGTATGCGCACCTTCATACCATTACGGTCAGGAGAGGGGAGCAGGTACGCCAGGGCGTAAGGATAGGAACTGTGGGCAATACCGGACTTAGTACCGGGCCGCACCTTCATTTCGCCATTTACAGGAACAACAGGGCCGTTAACCCCCTTGATTTTTTAAATCCCAGAAACTAGAATAGTAGAAGAACTGTTTCAAAAGGCAGTCTTTTGAAACAGTTGTTATAAAATAATATTCATCGGGACCTGGTTGGGGGTTGAGTTTCATGCGGAAATTAGTGTTGATTTTGATCGCGTCTATCGCGATTGTAACTTTTATAAGAGCATTTGATTATACATCTGTAATTCAGGCGGCTGAATTTTCAGATTTGCTGCCATGATAAACTATGGCCTGTGAGAAAAGCCTGTGATCATAAAATGTGACTATGATTTTCTTAAACCATCTTTTGAGGCTGTCCTGGACGCCACATGCGAGCGTTTGTGGGAAAGGCATGTTCAGCATTCAATCCGGCGCATTCGCGAAATGGAAGCAGAGTTAAACAACATCGAAAAGTCACTGAATGAGTTCATGGGGCGCGTTGGAACCCTTCGCGCGGGGCCGCCATGAATAAGGCATTGAGACAGGTTCTCCTGCCCCTTGTCCTTTTTTCCTTTATTTTTTCCCTTCCGGCCTACGGAAGGATATTTTTTTCAGATTTGGATCTTTCCGCCGCCAATCAGCTCCTTTTTCGGGCTGCTTCGCCGCAGGGTCTTTTCGCCCAGGAAGCCCTTTTCCTGACCCGCCTTTCCCCCAATCCTGACATCGTCTACCCGGCCTTTCCCGTGCAGCAGCTCACCGCCTTCCCCGAAAGAATGGATATACTCGAAAATGGCCGCGTCTTGCAAATCCGCAATGCCTTTGGCCCGGTAAGGATATCCCTCCCGGGGGGCCTGCCCATGCCCATTTCCGGCTTCCCGTCTTTTGCCTCCGGCAATGTAAACCCCGGCGGCCGCACCGAAGAAATGGCCTCCTCCGCTGACGGGCGCTGGCTGCTTTTCCTTGACCCGATAAGCCCTGCCCTTGGAAACCTGGTCTTGCTTGACGTTTTTTCCGGCACAAGAACCCACATTGCTTCCCGTCTGGAGCGCCCCGAAACGCAGTTTCCGGCTTCATGGAGCCCGGATTCCCGCCTTTTCATCTACGAGCGGGGAGGCCTGCTTTACTATTACATGGTCGGCCCCTCCCCCATGCCGGAGGATGAAAGGCTCAGGCGCATTGGGGAAGGGACAATCAATTCCATAGCCTGGGGCACTGAAGGGGACTTTTTTTACCTCCGCCGTTCCACCCTGTACCATGTGCGGACGTCCGAACTCTTTACCCGCGCCCTTTACGCAGATTTTCTGAATATCGGCGTTGTGGCGGGCAGGATTCCCTTTGACTTTGACCCTGTTTTTGACTCATTCTGGGTGGCCCCCGATGCCCGTTCCATGCTTGTTTCAACGGGCCGCCGCAGTCTTTTTTACTATCCTTTGGGCATGGATTCCGGGGCTTTGGCAAGCGTCCTGCCCCACCTTTCGCTGCCCCGTTTTTCCTCGGAAATAAATGTCCTTTGGCCTTCAGGGGGCCCCGCGACCATTCTTGTAACCGTCCCCCATCATACGGGAACGGAAGTAATGGCCTGGCGGCTCCAGAGGGGAGCGGCCTTTGAGTCCCTCCCGCTGCCCCCCGCTTTCTCCGAGTCCGCCAGCCTCTCCCCGGACGGGCAGCTCGCCCTTCTTTGGGGCCGCGGCGGGATACTGCTGTACGATTATGCCTCATGGCAGCTCCTTGCCGTCCTGAGCCCCCGGCCCGCGGTCTCATGCCTGTGGGCGGGAAACAACGATATTATCATAGGGGATGATCAAAAAATTGAGCGGATACGGCTGACGCGGACACCCCACCTTGCCATAACCAGCCGTGAACTGATTTCCCTGTCCGGAACACAACAGGCCGCTTTTGAAGAAGGCACATCCCGCATTTTGGCACAAAGCGCCAACGCCTGGTTTGTTACTGACGGAAGAACCCCCTGGACACCGATCGACAGCCCGCGGCTCAGAAGCCCTTCCCAGGCATCCGCCCAGTACCGGGTTTTCCTGGAAAGGCAGGCCGCCGGCCCTTACGCCAACCTCCCCATGATACGGAACATCGCGGCGGTGGGAACATTCTCGCTTTTCCCCCGTCCCGCAGGTTTTGGCGCGGCGCGGCCCGGTCACAATCAAATCGCTATCACCTTTGACCTGTACGATGATGACCAGGGACTCCCTGAAACATTGGCCGCCCTGAACCGCTTAAACGTGCGTGCGACTTTTTTCCTCAATGGCGAGTTTATCCGGCGGCATCCCCAGTCCGTTATGGCCATAGCCGCCGCGGGGCACGAAAGCGCCTCCATGTTTTTCGCTCCCATAGACCTTTCGGACGCCCGCTACTACACGGGAGGCGACTTTATCGCGCGGGGCCTGGCCAGAAACGAGGACGAATTTTACCGGGTTACGGGAAACGAACTGGCCCTGCTCTGGCATGCCCCCTGGTACATAACATCCCCGGAAATCATCGCCGCCGCCGCCAGTGCCGGCTACATTACCGTAGGCAGGAGCCTTGATCCCCTGGACTGGATGAGCCGGGAAGACTCTCTCCGCCTGGGTTTCCCGCTGCGTTCCGTTTCGGAAATGGTTGATTATATCGTGGCGTCCGCCAGACCCGGATTTATTGTACCCATCCGCCTTGGCCTGCTCCCGGGCGGCAGGAGCGATTACCTTTTTAACCGCATAAATGTACTCCTTGACGCCCTGATCCGCGAAGGTTTTGTACTGACAACAGTTTCAAACCTCATAGACTATCACTCGCAAAATAGGTAAAATTGTTCCAGAATGATTGCAGGGAAAGAACGTCACGATTTTTCGTATAGATTTGCAGCGGTGGTTGTGCGAAAGTTTTTGTGCCATAAGTTCAATTTTGAGTATGATAGAATTGACGTTGGACATTCGCCCTATATAGTTATATCAAATCACCTTACCAACTGGGATCCTCTTCTTATAGCCATGAGCTTCAAGAAGAGCATGTATTATCTGGCCAGCGATTATGTATACCGGGTAGGATTCAAGAGCAAACTGCTCAGATTTCTTTTTTCGCCCATAGCGCGGGCGCGTTCGGCCCTGGAAACCTCCGGGGTCATGACCATATTCAGACGCCTCAGGGAAAAATGCAACATTTGCATTTTCGCGGAAGGCAACAACCCCTTTGACGGCGAAACCGGCGGAATCCAGCCTTCTGTCGGCAGACTGATAAAACGGGCCGGGGTAGCGCTTGTGACCTACCGCTTTACCGGCACGTATTTTTCCTTCCCCCGCTGGTCACGTTTTGTGCACCGCGGGAAATCAGAAGGCCGCCTTGTACAGATTTACAGCCCCGAAAAACTCGCAGCCATGTCAGAAGACGAAATTTCGGAAGCGATTAAGAACGATATCTATGTCAACGCTTATGACGAGCAGAAAAAAAAGCCGATAGCCTTTCGCGGAAGAAACCAGGCGGAATACCTTGAAACAGCACTGTACTGCTGCCCCAAATGCAGGCAATTTTCCACCCTCAAAAGCAAAGGCGCGCGGTTTTTCTGCAAATGCGGCTTTCAGGTACTGTACAATGACTACGGCTACTTTGAAATGCCGGACAAAACCGAACAGCCCCCGTTTACAACCATTCTTGAATGGTCAAAATGGCAAAAGCGCGAAATCGCCACCCTCGCGGAAAAAGCCCTCTCTTTTGACAACAATGTCCCCATTTTCACCGACCCCAACCAGAGACTGTATACAACAAAAAGGGCAAGCCATAACACCTTTCTGGCAAAAGGCTCGCTTTACCTGTACAAAGACAGAATATCCTTTGTCAAGAAAAACTCCAAAACAATCGAGTTCCCGCTTGATACGATAGCGGACATAACGGTCATTCTAAAGATGGCGCTCAATTTTTCAACGGTAGACGGCAAGTTGTATGAAACCCATTCAACCCACCCCATGAGCGCAACCAAGTACCTGGAGATGATTAAGACAATAAAGGCAATGACAAACGGCAATGGTAATCATGAGTAAAGCTTAAGATCATCCTGCCAATATTCTCATTAAGGCATCGTTGATAAAGACCTTTTCCTTGCCTATCTGCTTATGCGACAGAAAACCATTGTCCACAAGCTCAGAGAAGTATTTTGAAGCCGTTTTTCTGTTTATGCCCAATTTTTTCACAAAGAAATCAATTTTGGAATACGGGTTTTCGAATATTATTTCGACCAGGTCTCTGGAATATATTTTGGGGCACTGTTCCCTTATTTTCTCCAGAGAGGCATCCAGGAGGCTTTTTATCGCCTTGACCTTTTCCAGCGTCAATTTTGACGTTTCCTCGATCCCCTCCAGAATATACAAAATCCACTCCTCCCATACCCCGTCTTGCCTGACTCTCTGAAGCAGGCTGTAATACGTGCTTTTTGTTCTTATTATGTACTCGCTCAGATACAAAATGGGAGCATCCAGATATTTTTTTAGAAGCAAATACAGAATATTCAGTATCCTGCCCGTTCGGCCATTGCCATCGTAAAACGGATGGATAACCTCAAATTGATAGTGCA
>Ga0209755_10006731_pt1 | contig 12610 bp, 10 predicted proteins | sample TergutCo191P1_FD_187301 | JGI IMG/M metagenome (GOLD analysis project Ga0209755, IMG submission 187301) | Cornitermes sp. P1 segment gut microbial communities from Petit-Saut dam, French Guiana - Co191P1 (SPAdes) (version 2) | ecosystem: Host-associated > Arthropoda: Insects > Digestive system... | reverse complement strand
TGATATTTCCTCCAGACAGATACAGCATAGAAGAAGACCAGCTTGAGGAAATTAATTTTTCGTGGAGCTCAAACCTTAATGTTGACAGACGATTCCAGGTTTCCTCTTCGCAGGATTTTCAAAATCTTGAGATTAACGAACCTGTTACAGGCGATTCTCTTCAGGGAATTTCAGTTCCCGCGGGCGAATGGTATTGGCGCATAATTGCGAGACACGACGCGCTCTCCGATGAATATCCCGCCAGGGCGCGGCGTTTCAGCATTGTTGAGCGGACACCCGAACTTCCGCCGCCTCCGCCACCACCACCACCACCACCGCCGCCTCCACCACCGCCGCCACCTGCGCCGCCGCCTACGCCAGCGGTACAGCCGCGGCCGCGCCCTGCCGTTCAGCAAGCGCCGCCTCCCGCGCCGCGGCCCGCGCCGCAGCGCCCGGCAGTACAGCCGAAACCTGAGCCCAAACCGGAGCCTAAACCGGAACCGAAGCCTGAGCCAAAGCCTGAGCCAGTACCGGAACCCCGCGTCCTTACGCTGGTTTCCCCAGAGCAGGGAATGTCCATTCCGGGGCTTACCGCTCTCAGAGAACCGACCGTATTCAAATGGGAAACGGAGGAAGACATCGGAAAATCCAGGTTCGTCCTTTCACGTAACGCAAATCCTCTGGCAGGGCCGTACGAAGCGGAAATTGTCAATCCCGGCCGTTCAGTTTCAGTTAACAGTCTGGCTGAAGGCCGCTGGTACTGGACCATAGAAGCTCAAACGGCGGACGGACAGACTGTTCTTTCCGGTCCTGCCGGATCGCTGATAGTACAGGCCATTCCCCTTCTGCCGCAGCCTGAAATGACGCAGCCCGAGCGTGAACACCGTATCGACGCGCAGGAGCTGAGAGCCAGCAGGCAGATCACCTTCAACTGGTCGCAGGTTGAAGGCGCGAATTCCTATATCCTTACAATCAGCAGGAAACAGGCGGCTCCGGCGGCGGAACGGCAGCAGATACTGCAGACGCAGCCATTGAGGCAGTTAAATTATACTTTTGACAATCTCAGTCTGCTTGATCACAGCGCTGAATATGTCTGGCAGGTAGAAGCGTTGTTCATCAGCAACGAAGGAAAAATAGAGCAGCGCGGCAGACAGGGAGAGAGCGCCTTCACTGTTGAGGTTAAGCGTCCGGGGCAGGCGGAAACCAAAGATACGGGAGTTCTTTATGGCTTCTAGCATAAAGTTTCCATGGATAGCGGCGCTATTGGCGCTCATGCTGTTTCCCGCCGTTCTGTTACACGCACAGGATGCGGATATGGCGGGATTCCTCCTTGATACCAGCGGCTTGCTGCCGAAATTTTTTCAAAGACTTGTCTGGGAAGGGGATGAATATGCCCTGAATTATGAAGTTGTGATCCAAAGACGCTCCATAATCGGCGATGAATACATGGATTTCCTGACTGAAACAACCAAAGAAGAATTTCTTTCCGTCTCGCTTCCTCCCGGAAAATACCGTTACTGTGTAACTATCGTTGATTTGCTTGGCATACGCGGTGAAAGTTCACAATGGAGACAGTTCGAAGTGCTGACCGCTTTTCAGCCTGTTATAGAAAAATTTTATCCGCCGTCTTTTTTACTTGACAAGAACATTGACAGAATATTGGACATTTCAGGAAATAATCTGTCAAAGGAATCTGAAATATACCTTCGCAGCGGGAATATCCGTCTTTTTCCTCTTGATGTGCAAATAATTAATGATAAAAGGATAAAACTCATTTTTGACGATAAAACTCTTGTAACAGGCAATTATGAAATTTATGTAAAGAACCCCGGCGGACTTGAAACAACCAAGCCCGATTTTTCCGTAAAATATAAAAAACCGCTGGATTTATTTTTTAAGTCTTTCTGGACTCCGGTTATCCCTGTATACGGAGAGATATGCGAAAGCTCGAACAGCGGTTTTTTTCCCGTTGGTATGGGTTTTAGTTTTGAGGCAATTTCATCCAAACGCGCCACATTTAACGGCGGGTTTGAAATGACATTGGCCGGGTATGTTGTTGATCCCCTGTTTTCCGTATTCCCCGATTATGATGACATTTCCGCGTTTACGTCAGGAACATCTACCGGAGCGGCATGGGTTTCTGGCGCTTTTAATATCCTTTTTCAGAAACAATTTTTTAATAAATTGATGGCTGTGACATTAAGAGTAGGCGGCGCGATTAACCTGATGAACAGCTATAATGAGGAACAAAGCGAATTCGGAATGGTTTTTTCCCTTAATGCCGGGGTGTCTTATTTAATCCGTCTCCATGATATTTTTTATATGGATATAGGCGTAGATTTGGACCATCATTTTACCGAAGAGTATTCCGGTTTTATTAAACCAAGGTTGGCCGTTGGATGGCTTTTCTAGGCTTGTTGAACAAGGCGAAAAAACCTGTATAATTAACCTATGCTGTCAAGGGATGATTTTATTTTTACAATTGGCTATGACGGACCTTCCGCTATAGTGGACGGACAGGCCAAAAAACGCTATTCATCCTTTTCCACCAAAGAACTTGCCGAAAAAGGGCTCTTCAGAGCCGCCTATTCTTCCGCAGTCTGGTCAAAAGACCCCGAAGAGATAAAAGCTGTCGTGGATGTATATAATCGAATTTCCGGTTCATCAGTCAGTCCGGATTCTCCCCTTCAGAGGCTTTTTGGTGTATTCCCCGTGGAAGTAAGCCGGGTAATAATCCTTTAAGCTCTTGAATAATAACTTCCATTTTGCTAAAGTGTTGATAAAATCAATTTGTAAGGATGTTACCAATGAATAATTTCGTTTTTCCGCTGCTTATGGCAGCACCGCAGTCAGATGGAGCGGCGGCAGGTCCGGGCGGATTACTGACCAGCATAGTTCCCTTTGCTTTAATCATTTTCATCTTCTATTTCCTGATTATCAGGCCGCAGAATAAAAAACGGAAGGATACCGAAAAAATGCTCTCTGCCGTAAAGAAAGGCGACAAGGTCGTTACAATCGGCGGTATTCACGGTACAGTCCAGAGTGTTAAAGAAACTACCGTAATTATTAAAGTTGATGATAATGTTAAACTGGAATTCCTGCGCAGCGCCATTTCCAGCGTAGTGACTTCCGCCAAAGAAGAAAAAATCGAAGACAAGAGCGAAGAAAAGGAAAAATCAGAAGGACAAACTTCCGAAAACGGAGCATAAAAAATGAGTAAAAAGTACAGATTCTTTATTATCCTGGCGGTAATGGCAGTCTGCTTCGCGTTTCTCTGGCCTACAATACGGTGGTATTTTTTTATCCCCAGAGACAAACAGGCGCTGGCGCTTGAAACCAGACAGCAGATCAGGACTTACGCTTCTCAAACGGCGCAGGCGGATTTGCAGCGTCTGATTGACGCGGCGCGTACCGGTAACGTTATTCCTGAAGACCTGATGTTTTTAACCGCCGAGGCGAAAAAACTTAATAAAGTTAACAAGCAGGATCTTCCCCAGTCGTGGAGCGCGAGGAATGTCCTTGAGTCTTTCTCCAGCAAAAGGGAGGCATTAGACGCAATCGAAACCAAATACCGCGATGACATTTTCTCTTTAAAAGATCTGCAAAAGAACGCCGTAAAACTCGGCCTTGATCTTTCAGGCGGTTTAAGCATCGTGTTACAGGCAAATCTTGACGCGCTGCAGAAAAAACTCGGGCGCAATCTTTCAGAAACGGATCGCATAGACGCGATGGACCGGGCAATGGAAGTTCTGAACAGCCGTATCGATCGTTTCGGCCTTACAGAGCCTGTTGTCCGCCGTCAGGGAACAGATCAGATATATATTGAAATTCCCGGAACAGCCGATCCTGAGCGGATCAATGACATTATCATGGGAAAGGGAAGTCTTGCTTTCCATCTTGAAGACAGCGACGCGACAGAGGCTTTTTACAAATACTATTTAAGCAATCCCACAAATACATTTGACGCAGGCGGAAAACTGATCGATCCCACGATTGTCCCCGCCGGCACAAGAATACTCGGTTACTACATAAAAGACCGTTACGGTCTGGATGAGCAGGCAAGAAATTCTGACGGCATTCTTCGTTATTTGGCCGTAAAAACAAACGAAAACGAAATGCTGGACGGCAACTATATCGAGGACGCGGTTGTAGAGAGAAACGGCATGGACGGCAAACCGGAAGTTGTTTTCAGGCTTAGCAGCGAGGGAGGGGATCTGTTCTACAAGCTTACTTCAGCTAACATAGATAAAAACCTTGCCATTGTTCTTGATGACAAGGTTAAATCCAACGCAAGAATTTCGAGCGGTATCCGCGAAAGGGGACAGATAACCGGTTTTGGTTCCGAAGAAGCCGATAACATCGCGCTTGTATTAAGAACTGCGGCTCTTCCTGTTGAACTTGAAGTCGCAAGCCAGCAGAGCATAGGCGCTTCAATGGGAGAAGACACCATCAGGCAGGGGCTTTTCGCTCTGCTCGGCGGAATTCTCGCGGTATTGATTTTCATGCTGGGTTTTTACAGAGCGGCGGGCATTAACGCCGTAGTCGCGCAGCTGCTCAATTTTTATATAATGTTCAGCGTACTTTCCGCCTTAAACTTTACCCTGACGTTACCCGCCATTGCCGGTTTTATCCTTACTATCGGCATGGCGACAGACGCGAACGTGATAATTTTTGAGCGCATGAAAGAAGAAATGCGCCTTGGCAAAACAAGAAAAGCTGTTGTGGAAGCCGGTTTTGGAAAAGCGTTCTGGGCGATTATGGACTCCAACATAACTACTTTTATTGCCGCCCTGTTCCTTTCCCAGCTTGGCTCCGGTCCAATCAGGGGATTCGCCGTCGCTCTTTCCATCGGCGTTTTTTCTTCGGTCTTTACCGCTCTGTTTGTATCACGGCTTATCTTCGACTTTGGCACAGATGTTATGCGCAGTAAAAATCTTTCTGTAAGCTGGACAACCCATATTCAGGACGGGAGTCAGCGTTCTCTAAAAACAGGCGCGGCAGGAGTTCAAGAAAACATCAAGAGGGCCGGTATATGAAAAAAATAATTCGTTTTTCAAAATTCTTCCGGCCCGCGGCTGTTATTTCCTGTGTTCTTGTCGTTTTCGGCATAACGGGATATTTAATAAAAGGCTTCACTCTTGGCGTTGATTTCCAGGCGGGTTTGATTCAGGAAGTGCAGCTTGCGCCATCGGCTTTCAGTCTTCGCTGGAACGGCACCACAAACGCCATTTTAAGCTTTGACAGGGGAAGCGTTTATATAGTTACCGCGGGTTCAGGGGTGGAAAGCAGGACATATTCTTTTCCGTTCAGCGAATATCCCTCGGTTGGCTCCCTTACGCAGGCCATGACCGGACAGCTTGATGAAATGGAAATCTCGTTAACCGCGCCGGCTGGAACCAGTTCGCAGTGGCTTTTATTCAGTTCTCACGGGAATCCGTATCTTGGTGCTGTTCCGTATGTAGTGCATTATCTTGAACCCAATAGCGCCGCTGTTGATATTTCCCAGGTGCGCGCGGCAATGTCGTCTATCGGTGCGGGAGTTTCGGTTCAGCATATCGGTTCGCCGTCAGACCGCCATTTCATGATCCGCGTGGAAGACAAGGACGAAGGACGCATTAAATCTGATCAGATAACAGATATGCTGGAAGAAATTTTTGGAAACGGAAATGTGGCGGTATTGCGTTCTGACTATGTAGGCTCCCGTTTTTCCAAAGACCTTACCGATCAGGTCGGACTTCTTACGGCTCTTACCCTGTTGCTGATACTTCTTTACTCGGCAGTGCGTTTTAAACTGCAGTACGCGGTCGGAGCCGTTATCGCCATTATGTACGACGGCCTTGTTATTATCGCTTTTGTTGTCTGGACAAGAATGGAGTTTAACACGACAACCATCGCCGCCATTCTTACAATACTGGGTTATTCAACCAATAACACGATTATTTTCTTTGACCGCATGAGGGAAAATATGCGTATTTATCCCGACAGTTCATTTGTGGATATATTGGACATTTCTCTTACCGGCATTCTTGGACGCACAATAATTACTACCGCGACGACAATGCTTGCCGTTTTGGCGCTGTTTATCTTTACCACCGGTTCAATGAAAGATTTCGCTCTTGCCCTGCTTGTCGGCATGACTTCCGGCGTGTACACGACTCTTTTCATTGTTTCCGGTTTCGTGTATTTCTGGCAGAACCAGAAAATGAAACGGGAAAAGAAAAAACTCGCGGCAGCGGCAGGCTGACAATATGTCAGCCTATGACGGTAATTCGCGCGGATGTTTTGGGTTTCTGCATGGGAGTCAGACGCGCCGTTGATCTGACAACCGCGGAAGTTAAAAGAGCCGAAAAAAACGGTTCCTCTGTTTATACCCTTGGTCAATTGATTCACAACCAGAGGGTATTGGGCGAATTGCGGGTTCTTGGAGTGCGCGCCGCAGGTGAACTGCCGGAAAACGGCGAAAACAGTTCTGTAATAATCCGCGCTCACGGAATAAGTCCCGTGATAGAAAAAAAAATACGCCAAAGCAATTATCATGTGGTTGACGCCACCTGTCCGAATGTTAAATCAAACCAGTTGAAAGCGCGGGAATTAATCCGCGCCGGATACAGTCTTTTTATCGCAGGAGACGCGAATCACGCGGAAATTACCGGCATTCTGGGATACGCGCAGGACGCGGACGCACAGGATGCGGACGCGCAAATGTCATTCTGCGAAACTGCCGGAAGCGCGGAAGAAGCCGGAAAAGCCGCGGAAAAACTTTACAGCAAAAATAATAACGCGAAAACGGCAATTATCGCGCAAACCACCATCTGCGAAGAAGAGTTTTATTCCATAAGGGACGCGGTAAAAAAATATTTTCCGTTACTCGAAACTGTCAATACGATCTGCGCCGCCACAAAAGACCGTCAGAACGCTCTGCGCGGACTTTTGAATCAAGCTGACGCTGTCATTATCGCGGGCGGCAAAGAATCGGCGAATACATTAAGACTTCTTGCGATTGCCAATGACAGCGGAAAACCCTGCGCCCTGTGCGAATCCGCTGCTGATATTCCCGCCCAATACTTTTGCAGCTTTGAAAAAATCGGCCTTTGTGCCGGAGCCTCCACGCCCGGCGCGGTGATAGACGAGATAGAACAGGCGCTGCAAAATTCCGCGGATTGCGCGGAAACGGGTTATGCTACTCCCCGAATACGACCGCTGTAAATGTAAAAAGCTGCGCGTCCACAGCTTCGTATGAGCCTGAGGGGAGTCCCGCCTTGATGCAGATATAATCTAGGTATTGATCAAGGTTCCAGCCCTGTTCCACAGGAACCTGGGGCAGAAGAACGCCTGAGCGTCCGTTTCTGATCAAATACAGACCGTGAACGCCTACCTTTACCTGCCGGGGATCGGGGCAGATTGACATGGGAGAAAGAGCGGAAATTTCTATATGGCAGCGTTCCAGTTCCTGCTGTTTTAATGAGGGAAAGCGCGGGTCGCCGAAAGCGGCTTCCCTTGCCATAAGGCGGACTGTTTCAATGAGCGGCAGGTTAGCTGACATTCGCCCGATGCACCCGCGCAGATTTTTTTCGCCTGCCTGATTGGTTATGTGCAAACTTACAAAAGCGCCGCATGGTTTTTCCAGGCTGGATTCATTGCCGGGAACCGGTTCTGAATAGACGGGCTTTCGCCCTTCCAGTTCCGCTGTAATGCTCTCGCGCGCCTGGGAAAGGAGAATTTTCCGCTCTTGCGGGGTAATGATAAATTCCATACATTTCTATATTATAAGAAGCGGTTATTGAATGTCAAATACGGGTTTTAATGGAACAGGTTAAAATGTCCAGAGTTGTTAAAATTGGCGGCTTTTCTCATGTGCGGGAGGTCTTTATCGGAGGAGGCTATCCTGTTGTCATTCAGACAATGTACAAGGATCGCCTTTCCCTTTCGGATTTAAAAGACGCCGCTTTAAAGATAGACAGGCTTGGCGGGATTGGGTGCGGTCTTATACGCTTCGCCGTTCCCGGTTTGAAGGATGCGGAGGTTCTGGGACGCCTTGCCGAAATGGTAACAATGCCCCTTGTCGCGGATATTCACTTTGATTATAAAATCGCCCTGCGGTGCATGGATTTTCCCGTCGCGAAGATTCGCATTAACCCCGGAAATATCGGCGGCAGGGATAAAACAGCCGCTGTGCTGGAAAAAGCCGCCGCGCTTAATATCCCGATACGCATTGGGGTAAATGCCGGCAGCCTCCCCAATGATATCCGCGATCAGGCAGAGAAGGGGATGGACACCGCCGAGGCGCTCTGCCAGGCGGCGCTTCGGGAATTGGCCGTATTTGAGGAATTTGGCTTTACAAACTATCTTGTATCGATGAAAGCAAGCACAATTGCCGATACTATAAAAGCGAACCGTATTCTCTTTGGGCGCGTTGACGCTCCCCTTCATATCGGGGTTACCGAAGCGGGTCCTTTAACAGCCGGGGTGGTCAGAAACACGGCGGCTCTGTTAACCCTTTTACAGGAAGGTATCGGAGATACGGTCAGGGTATCTCTTTCCGATACCATGGAAAATGAGGTTATTGCCGCGAGGGAGATACTGGCAGCCGCCGCCCAATTATCCGCTGAACAGGCGGATAAATCCTGCGCGCAAAAACGGCTAAGAAAAGGGGGAGTGTCCATTGTTTCCTGTCCCCGCTGCGGCAGACACGGTTTTGACACTCACGGGTTTACCGCCCGCTGGCTGCACAGGCTTTACGCTCTGGACAGGGATATAACCGTGGCGATTATGGGCTGCGAAGTGAACGGGCCGCAGGAAGCCAAACACGCTGATTTGGGTATTGCCGGAGCTGGAGACAGTGTTTTGATTTTCAGGCGCGGAAAAGTGACAAGAACAATCTCCGCCTGCGATGCGGACAGCGTATTTGAAGAGGAATTGAACAGAATATGAAGAAGATCATTATCATAAATTCCCTGATTTTGTTTATTTTATTTTCCAGGCCGGTTTTTTCCCAGACGGAAGAGCTGCCGTGGTGGCTTTCCCTGGAACTGGGGAAACAGATGTTCCGCAGCGGGATTTACGGCAGCGCGTTACTGAGTTTTGAAGACGCAAGGCGGAACAGACACGCAATGTATGAGCAGATGGAGAAAGATTTTATCAATCTTTTATCTATCAGGGAAGTGCGCCGTATCGGCGACGCTCTTGACTGGGTGGAAAGATTTTCTTATGAACGGCACTACACAGCTGCGAGCGCCGCGCTGAATGAACTGTTTTACCGTGTTCCCAAAGAGAGCCTTAATAACTCCGCTTTGGCCGCTCTTGCGGCAATCGGCGGGTTGAAGAATTACCCGGAAGCCGAATACTGGATAGGCGAAGTATACCGCGCTGAGGGGGAATTGAATCTTGCTCTGGAACAGTACCGTAAAGCGTACGGAATGCGGGATCTTTTTGAGGATCAGGGATTCGCGACCGCGCTGTTGTATAAAATTACCGGCATTCTAATGATAAAACAGGAATACAGCGAGATGACAAATATTCTGCTGTCCATTATAAACAATAACGATACGCTCTGGATAAACGCTGAATTGAAAGACGGCAATATCGCCGGCGCGTCTGGAAACGGCTCGCCTAACCTGCTGGAACTGCAGTCAAGCGCGAAACGCGATGGTTCTTCTGATACGCGTGTTCCTTATGAGCAGGCTTCCGCTTCGTTTGCCAGGAAAGCCATGACCAATACGCTGGAAAAAGACGGCGTAAACCGTTTTCTGGAACTGTACAGGTATAATAACGGAAAGGTAGAACAGGCGCACAGGCTTTTGGGTTTTTATTATCTGGTTTCCGGCCGCGACCTGGCGCAGCAGCATCTGATGTTCGCGTTCCTTATTCAGAATACCGTGATTATGGAAGAAATAAAACGCTCCAAATTTGATTTTACATTTACCAGTCTTTCGGTACTGGCGGAAGAAATTAATAAAAACAATCTTCTTTTATCTTATGTAAATGAGGTGGAATATTACAAAACCGCCTATTACCTTGGCGTCAGTCTTTTAAGCGGCGGTAAATCTTCAATTGCGCGTAACTTTTGGGACTTCCTCGCGTCTGTGCCGCAGGCGGGGGAATGGCATAAACGGGCTGTCAGCCAGCGTCAAAATCCCGCTTTGGAACCAATTCTGGAAAAACCGTAAAAATTCCCCTGTCGGGCAACCCGGATTTGAACCGGGGACCCCAAGTCCCCCAGACTTGTACGCTAAACCAACTGCGCTATTGCCCGGCAGGAGAATCTGTCGTTTAAGATAACAAATGGAGCGTTTTTTGTCAATGTGCCGGAGACTGCGGCTGCCGTCCGCAATATGATCAGTTGTGGAAGGTTATTTCGGTGACTTCTATAAAGCGGACATTCGCGCTGCTGTTCTGAAACAGAATGCCTCCCGGCGCTCTAGTCAGATTCATTCTTACTCCCTTTTTTGTATGGATTTGCCCGGAATAACCGCCGAGATTTACTTCCTTGACAGGCGTATTCGGACCAGGACCTCTTTCGGGACCTCTCCAGTCTCCTTTGGGATCATATATCAGGGTTAGCATTGCCATACCGTCGCTTTGCTCAATTTCCCTGCTGTTTGCGTTAAAATATTTTACCTTGACAGTAATTCTTTGATACTTTGTAACATCTACCGGAAACTGGGGGAAGGGAATGAAGAAGTCATCCCATTGGTTTGCAAAAGGTTTGTCATTTCTTTTTAAGGGTAATGCGTTAAGGTTAACTGAGTAGCTTGCTGTTGTTGGAGCAGGCGGCGGCGCAGAGGATTGTTGCGCTGCGGCAGAAGGCTGCTGGGTTGCGGAAGGCGGCGCGGCGGGTCTGTTTGCGGCTGTATACGCTGTTCCCGTTAAAGCGGCTATTCTGCTGTCCTGAATCACATCGGCGTTGTTTATTCCCAATATCTGGGCTGTTTCTACGGAAATTGCCCTTACCCTCAGCCTGTATAGATTTCCCATTCCTACAATTGATCCCGAGACAATTGTCTGCGCTCCCAATTTCTGTCCGATTGCCTGCGCTGAGGCATCGCTCACTTCGCCCGATAATTGAAAATCCATCTCCTGTCGTATTGTTTCCAGATTTGTCCTGTCTACTACCGTCAATGAACCTGTATTTACTATGTACCCAATTAGTTCTTCAATAATATAATCCGTTAATTTTGGCCATTCTGAGTTAAAATTTAACACAACGACCTTTGTACCTGCCGGAATTCTTCCGTTAAGGTAAATTATTGAATTTTCAAGGCTTTTATCGATATTTACGCCATCCTGGGAAAAGGTAAAAACCGGAATTAATGTGAATATTGCCAATAATGCAAAAATTTTATTCATTGTTTCCTTATACTAAAGAAGAATTTACTATTTGTCAATTTTTATGAAAATTTGACTGTCAGTGTATTTTATATTATATTTAAATAGTGGCCCATCACCCACATTTTAAGGCAATTAGCTATATTGACCTTGTAGAGAGACCGGAAAGGGTGGTCCTCTCTGCCCCTCTGAAAGAGGGGCGTTTTTTTTGCCTTACATTTTCAATACAGACTTGTCATAATCTTCGGGAGGTAAAAACCCGAGCAATTGCATGCATGTTGCCGCAATTGAGCTTATTCCAAGTCCTTCGTTAAGGCTGCCTTCCTTCGGTTCATTCGGATACTCGCCCCTGTATTCCGGGTCGTAGATGATGCATGGAACCGGATTTAAGCTGTGGCTTGTTTTGGCTTTCGGCGTTCCGTCCGCTTTTCTGGATACTTCACTGGAATCTTTTTTATGTTCATACATGTCGTCGCTGTTGCCGTGATCCGCCGTGATTAGCATCACCGCTCCGGCTTCTGCTGCCGCCTTCACGAGCCTTCCAAGCTGAATATCCATTGCTTCCATTGAGCAGATAACAGCCTGATAAATGCCCGTATGCCCAACCATGTCCCCGTTTGGATAATTCAGCCTGATATAATCGTACTTGCCCGATCCAATTGCCTCAATTACTTTGTCTGTGATTTCCGCGCACTTCATCCAGGGGCGCAGTTCAAAAGGAACAACGTCGCTTTTTATTTCCACATAGTCTTCCAGTTTTTCGTCGAATTTTCCCGTGCGGTTGCCGTTAAAAAAGTAGGTGACATGCCCGTACTTCTGCGTTTCGGAAATCGCGAGCGTGCGCACACCGCTTGCCGCCAGATATTCTCCCATTGTGCGGTCAATTGAAGGAGGTTCGACAAGGTAACGTTTGGGAACATGAAGGTCGCCGTCGTATTCCATCATGCCCGCGTAGCAGATCTTCGGGCGGCGCTTGCGGTCGAACTTGTTGAAATTGTCTTCTTCAAAAGCGGCGGTAATTTCCAGCGCCCTGTCTCCGCGGAAGTTGAAATACACGACGGAATCTCCGTCTTCGATTGTGCCGACCGGCTTTCCGCCTTCGGCTATTACAAATTCTTTTAAATCCTGATCAATTACTCCGGGCGTTTCCTTCCGGTATGTTTCAACGGCTTCCCTCGCCGATGCAAACTGGCGGGCGGTTCCAAGCACATGGGTCTGCCAGCCGCGATCTACCATAGACCAGTCCGCGCCGTAGCGGTCCATTGTTATCCACATCCGCCCGCCGCCGGAGCCAATCTTCGCGTCA
>Ga0209755_10006730_pt1 | contig 12611 bp, 7 predicted proteins | sample TergutCo191P1_FD_187301 | JGI IMG/M metagenome (GOLD analysis project Ga0209755, IMG submission 187301) | Cornitermes sp. P1 segment gut microbial communities from Petit-Saut dam, French Guiana - Co191P1 (SPAdes) (version 2) | ecosystem: Host-associated > Arthropoda: Insects > Digestive system >... | reverse complement strand
TTTCTTTCTGTTCCACAGTTACTTTTAATGGTCTTTCTGTTCTTTCATTTTGCCTCTTTCCAAGTTTGGAACAGGAGGGTGTGATGGTAAATCTCCACACGTGCATAACCTCCGTACCCTCAATCTGTCAGATGACCAGAAGTCCTCCATTGTCCATTGGATAGAAGGCTAGGTGTGCCTGAGAGTTAAAGAAAATGAGACCTATGTCTTGTGAGGATTAAACTTTGGGGGTGTCTAGTATGTAGTACATTACTTCAGGGAATTAACAGTATTGGTAGCACCATCCCATAAAAGTTTGATTTGTTAACATGTAACAATTTGTTACAAACTGTTCTTTAAAAAAATTCAGCCCCTCTATTCTTTAGTGATGTCATATAACAGCGTACGTCATCAACGAAATCTCATTTCTTTAACATCAGCATAGTGCCAGGATGGAAACCCAGACTGAGGTCTCATGTAATGGTTTGACTGAAATCTCTTGAAGACCAGGCAGATACAGAGCATTAAATACAACTTTATTACGTATGAACTGCTGTAGGATTATACCTGGATAAGCTCAGTCAGAAGCTGACAGGGATTGCCTGGGCAATGGCATAGCAACCATGCAGAATTTTGGACTGAGATATAATGAAGCTGATTAACAGGCCTCACCTGTTTGAGGAAAGTACTTTATGTTTTGTATTTCATGGAGAGCAAATTACAGCTTCAGTCTGTGGGAAAGTAGACGTAAGTCAATTTGTTATATCAACAAATGGTTCTCTGTTATTTTGTTACACATCTAGGAGGTAAAGGACCTTTACATGGGTCAATCACATGCACTTCTCCCTTAGTTGGAGAAGTACCTCAAATTTAAATGAAAAATTATAACATACTATTTGTTGATCAATTTTGCCACAAATATTAAATAACATGGGTCAGATTGAAAATATAATTTATATCAGTGTTCCTGGCAATCTTTAAATATAAAAGTAGATAGGCAGGTAGTAGGTGGAAGTAGATCTGGAATTCCATATGTAACTGTCCCATATTGTAAGAAATATTTGGTGTCTTAGTAAGTACTAACTTTGTGACAAGTTTATACTATTCCTCAGCGTTTATGGCCATACTAACGTGAAAGACAGGGCTGTAGCAAATCGTGACTATGCTAGTGGCTTCTGTATTGAATTTGGTGTTTGAAACATCTTCCGCATATTAATTCCTAAAAGATAGTCGAGCGTCTGTTGTTTTTCTTTTACATAAAAACAGTAAATGAAATTGCCATACACAGCAGGCCTGTAAATCATGCAGCCCGCAGAGCTATAATGTGACCCGCCCAAGTTTAGTTGTTGAATAGAGTTTGTCATTTTTATTGCATAACACACCCAAAAAATGCTGCGTAATTAAATGCAATGACTAGTTAACATCCTTGAGTGTTTCTGTATTTAAAAATTTACAAGTGAACGATGACGGAATGTGACACGTTGCGGCCAAAAATGTCACGTTGGATTTCGGGTTTTGCCCGCAACCTGTTTCGAGGTTCAATGCCTGCCCCATAGATGTACCCTGATTCGTAAGAAATGCCCCACACTATCTGATTTGGAATCCGTACATTACGAGCGCAAATCAGCTGGTTACGAGTATATCATTATCAGGCCTACTTTGGGCTACACTGCATAAGAGCTGAAAGCGTAGTTGTGAGATGGGGGTGGTTTGCTTGTTTATAAACACAACCAAAGAATTATGATTCGTGGTCCCATGTGAAATCCTGAAACTTCGGTAGCGGGTTGTGATTGGTACACTGTCCACTTTTACGTCGCATACGAATGCAGCTACCGATTATTCACATGTCCGTTGAGCCCTGCCATGTCAGCTGATGTGTTTCGTAGTACTTATAGTAGTCGGTGTTGGTGTACGTGCCCGTTTTTAGCAGTAGCTAGTGTTGGTTGTGAAAGTTATGAAGTAGTAACGTGTGTTTTGTTGAGAAGTATCTAACACAGATCCCCCAATCAAAATGATGATGCAGTATATGAAAGAGCTGGAACAGGTAAAAGAAAATGTATTTTCACATTTTAATATTATTTCTTTTATCGTAATATAATTAAACTAGCATTTGCACTTTTTAATACGAATAATATCACTTACAGTAGAGTTTAGGTGTATACTGTTCGTAATCCATTTTTGGGTTCGCTGACTTAGTGAAGGTTATAATTGCTATTATGTCGTGTAGGTAGTACATTGTTCTTGGTTATGTGGAGACATGTGGTGTAAACACGTTAATGATAATGAGACTAGAGGGATTTGTATTAAATTAGTGGAAAAATTATGGTAATAGAAAATCGCTCCTCCCCACCTAACCTCAGTGCAGCAGCTCATCCTAACTCTTTCAGTAATAACTGCGTAATGTATTGGAAATTCACCGACGTTTCGGAAGAATTTGTTCTCCATGTGTAGGGTAGGTGTGTCCTGAATATATAGGCAACATATTCTTTTGAAATGTCGGTTTGTTTCATTTTATTTCATAAAAAACACACATACATATATGCATTTATGGTAATTTTATCTGACGACTGCTGGTTGAAACTTCATGTTGGCCTCTTTACTGGATTAGTGTAGGCCACTCATCTGACTGTAGTTTGCAGCAGAGTGGCAGCAGGAAGTGACAAATGACTGTTGCTATTATTAGTAGGTGCATATATGTATAAGAATGAATAATGGGACACCTATTCTGAACCAGAGTGCTGAGTTCTGTAACTAGATAGGGAATTGTAGTTTATTCAGTTTGTTATTATTTCAGCTGTCTAGTAAGCATGAATGAAACATGAATTTTGCAAGAAGGAGAAAATGTCATATTTGTATGTGCTGGTGTTCAATGAATTACAAAGTTGTTCACAGTTTTCGTGGATGTTGTTTGTCTTTGCTTTTTGTGCAGGAACCATTTGATCCAGAAGAGTTTGTAGAACGCCTGGCTTGGAGAACAGTTGCAGATACCAGGGGTGAGGGAACAGGACATTTTGATCCTGTTCTGCTTCATGAGACATTTCTTCAGGCTATCAAGTAAGTGACCGGTATTTGTTTCCTGTTACCTGTATTGTGGGTACAGATATGTTTGTGTAAGCATCATATTGATATCTGATTAAACATTCTGTTTGTGTAGTTGGATATATCACTGTTTTATGAACACATGCGATAAAGGACATTTGATTAATATAATTGTAAACAATGTGAATAATTTATGAACCTTAGCTATTCATATAAAATTCAGTCACATTTGGCAGTGTAAAGGGTGTCTGTATGTTGATTATCTGCAGATATATTTTTCTGAAGTGGTATATTTACATTGCTGTTAGTATAGCATGTGAAGAAGGGTCAGATGGGCAGGAAGTATGGTTCATATGGGTGAGATGAGAGATGCATACAGGGTTTGGTGGGGAAACTTTTATGAGAGAAACTACTAGATGTAGCTGGGAGGGTAATATTAAAATGGATCTTAAAGAAATGTGATGAGAGGACATGGTAATACATCTGGCATAGGACTGTTGTCTCTTGTGAACACAGTAATGAACCTCTAGCTTCCACAAAATACAAGGAATTTCTTGGCTAGGTGAGGACCTATTAGCTTCCCAAGAAATGCTCATCTCCATGTAGTTAGACTGACAATATAACATCACATGGTATGATAAATAAAAGGAAAGTACAGGAACTGACAATCACAAGCCACCATCAACTGTTATTTAATGTCAGAATTGCACTACACGTGTTGACCTTACAAGGTCACTATAAGGTACTTGTATTTATGAAAATATTGAGAATGTTACATGGAGCACAATAAAAATCGTGAATAAGGATTAAAATCTAGCTTTTACAGAAATGTGTGAAGTTAAAAATGTTTTTAATATTTCAGTTCAGTTCTTGCCAGAATGTGAAATAACCTGTTGTTAAAATGTAAACTTTTTTTTAATGGTACTCCTTTTTTGAAAACTGTGTATTTTGATTTTTATCCTCCACATTGTGAACTTAAATGAGTTTCAGTTACTATGAGTGATGTTAAATAACATCTTAGATTATTTTAACTAGTGCAGACAGTTTCTTTGGTTTGCTTATGACATAGTAATTTTGTATGTAAATGTAAAATTGTGTATTCAGATGATAATATTACACAATTAACAATGTATGATGTGATGGTCGGTGAATGATGAATTGGAAATGATATCAGACATAGTGGTTATGGCTTAACTGAAGCATTTTCGTGGCATTTGTGTAAGGGATGGAGGTAATTTGTGTCAAACGCTGGTCAGGATGGCTAGTGTCTTGGCTCCGATAAGAACCAGGCATGTCCAAACTAGAAGTCTAAAGTGTTATCATGAAACCAGCCTGCTTGGTAGATTCCTGATGAAAAATTTAAGAACGTCCCCCCAACAAATTTTTGTTACTGTCAGAGTACTCACATACCATTGAGTTTATTTACAATGAAGATTTTCATAAAAAATAATTCAGTGTGTTTGTTTTTTACTGCTTGTTTTTTTTGTAAAGTGTATTACATTGTCTGCCCTTTTCTTATTGATAGTCCCAAGGCCATAACTTCTATCTGGTAGTCCTTTTCTGATTAATTTTTTATAATATGTTAGATGTGAATATAGTGGGCTGTGATTATTTCTCAAAAGGGATCTACAGATTTTACAAGAACGCCAACAAAAGAAATGTGAGCGTCTGGAGATGATGTGTCGGGAAGAAGAAAATGGGCACTGGCAACACATTTCTCAACTGCAAGACAGGAATAAGGTATCATATTTAATGTACATTAAAACATGACTTTCTTGTCAGTTTCTGCCTACCTATAGTGTTCCTATTAAGGAATGTGCAAAGATACAAAATTTACTCTTGTCAGTCCATATTGTAGCCATAGCTGTTGATTGATATGCAGGCACTGATGTACAGATATGGATGTGATTCACATCCTCATTCCCAGGTAGAGGTAGAAATGGTGAAGATGTCCCTCTAGTTAAACATCGTACCATAAGGCTTGTCGGGGAAGGAGGTATAGGTTCTCACATTCTTGACCTTGGCACTAGACAGAGGTGAGGTCCACCTTCACTGTCTTATTTTAATTAATGTGTATACAGGTTGTCCTTGTTTAACATTGCCCTGAACAATGTCATTTTTGTTGGAATTTTGACAAATTTTGGTGACCAATGATCTGATGAATATTGCCCAGACTCAGATTAATGATTCAGCTGGCAGCTGGTTATGTCTTCAGTAGCTAGACGCTTAGGCATATTAATTAATCTGTTTGAGCGAAAATGCTCTGTTCTAAATTTTTTTTCTGTTGTTGCAAGCTTCAGGAATGTAATCCCAGTATTAAACAAGGACTTCATGTGCTTTAATTATTTCAATTGGAGTGTTATTCCTTTCAATAGGTACTTCTGCTTGTTTGATTTATTTCTCTTACGTTCATTCTGTTATGACTTTTGGTATAATTTTTTGGGTTAATTCGTCCTATAGTAGTAATATTTGTGAGATAAAAAAGAATAATTAGTGTCATTACTAATTCTCAAAGTAGAGACCCTTGTCGAAGATTATTTAAAAAACTGAGTATTTTTCCATTACAATCATAATATGTATTTTCTCTTTCATTATTTGTGATTTAGAAGAGGGATCTGTATAAAGCCACTTTTGAAATTCATAGTATTAACACCAGACAGGGTACTGATTTACATCCTCCTACATCAAATTTAACAAAGTTCCAAAAAGGAGCCTTCTATTTTGGAATAAAAGTTTTTAATCATTTACCGTATAGCATTAAAAGTTTGTATCATGAAGAGACATAGATTAGACTTCCTTTAAAAAAGTTTATTCTTATGAACTCATTTTATACATAGGATGAATATTTTAATTGGAAATTGTCTGAAGGTCTTGGTTCCTTGTAAATTTATTTATAATTAATTTTTATAATTTTTATAACTCAGTGTATTAACTCTAAGTGACTAAATGTTTTGTAGTTTAAAAACATAAAATTGTTATATTATATTGTATATTAAGTCAAATTTTTATCACTTAATGTAAATTATACATATGCTTTTTATAAGCATGCTTATGTTCATAATATTGACTGAGTCTATTCATAAGGTTTCTTTGACCTTGTTAGGATCCATGGAATTCAATGGAGTGAATAGATAAATGAATATATAAATAAATGGAATAGAATAACTTCATATAGTGCTATAATTATACTTTCAATAGACCCAGGCTCTTGGTTCCTTTGGTGTCCATAAATCAGAGCATCACATCCAAATACTTGTTAATTTTGTGTCGTACTGATGGTTCTGGATGAGATTTTAATGTAATGTATTAGGTGTCTTGCATGTGTGCATAGAGCCTGTGGTGTAAAGTGGAGAGAACTGTTAAGGCAGTATTTATTGTTGGAATGGTCTGATAATTGTGAAATTCTCCAATAATGTTCATGGTACTATGTTCCAACACTTTCAACATGCAGAGATGTCAGACCTGTGCAACATAGTGTGTCTGCAATTCCCATGCTTGAAATGTTAAAGGTCATGAAAGTAGATTGCTGCAGAGGAGTGTAATGTTTTGGCTTTTTTGTGTACTTACAAACTTACAAAGCATGTTGCTCTGAATATTCAGTATGTTTAATACAACATTAATGTTTGACTCATAATGTTCTAAAAATATTTTCCATATGACCATGGGATGCAATCTGTGTTCTGCTCTTTCATTGATTATTTCACTACTATTTAACTGGTGTCATTAATTTTGGCTTTCAGATATTCCTTGAAAACAAATGAAAGATCACCTTGGAAATCACAAATTTAAAACCATGGGCACAGCATTGGAATAAAGATTCCTGTTATTCAGAGGTGTGATGGTATTTTAGATAATGCTGCAGCCTCCATCACTTCAGTTGTACCAATCTATAAGGGGTTAAGAGGTCAAACCCCAAAAGCCATCTGTGTTTTCATACTTACTGCCATGCGAACATCATTTTTCAACAGCAGTGAAATAATAGAACACTGTCTCTTAGACTGTGGGGGGTGGGGGGTGGGGGATGCAAGTATAATAGCTCATTGTGTGGTATGACAAGTTCCAGTGTGTCAGTTTTCATTGGCACTGTGTGCAAAAGCGGGGAATGGTGTATTCATGCTGTATAATGTATACCAAAGGTTCATTGAATTGCTTTAGGATGTGTGCCTTGAAAACATCCTTTCTGGCTGCACTGCTCGTATGTTTACCTCAACTGTAATGTGGTAAAGATTCAGTAATTTTCAGTTCATAAATTTCATGCAGCAGATTTTAATGATCTTTTCAGGCATCTGTGAACATGTTTCAAGAGCTGGATGAGAGGATCAATTATGTGGCAACTAAAGTACTGCACTTGGGTGATCAGCTGGAAAGTGTTAATACGCCTCGGGCCAGGGCTGTAGAGGCCCAGAAGTTGATGAACCATTTTGCAGAGTTTCTCAGCCCTGGGCCATTACTTGCAGAAGTGTTCACGGACAAAACTCGGGTAATTGTGAACTGTGATCATGTAATAATTAAGGTAGTTTATTTCTGTACATTTTGCCTTCCAAGACCACATATTAGGTATATTTTAAAGTGAATCAGTATATTTCAGATGTTCACATTTTTATCACAGCTGTTTGTAGCTCCACATTGTTTGTCTCCAAGTGTCTAATGAAAGAATTTGTCAGTTTTAAATATTGATTCCTCTAGTACTGCTCTGTAAAACAGTAAGATGTATGAAAAATACCAAAAACATAGATATTAGAATTTTGGGGGCAATAATTAGCATTGTTTGTTGGCAAAGACTTCAGACTGGGAGTTTAAAATGTAGTAAAAAAACATCTAGTCCCATAGATCAGAAAGGGTGAATTACTTCTTGGATTACTGAAACAGTAGATATCCAGTTTGCCATGAAATCTAAGGTAAATAGTCACCCCTTGTCTAAGGACCTAATCCTTCATATGTAGCTTGTTTTTCCAAAATGGTGGTATCCACATACAAGACTGCATAGTGCCACAACCCAGAGGGCCACAATTTTAACAAATTCTTCCATGTACTCTATAAAACTTCTATTGACAAAAGAAGCATGGGTCAGCGGCTCTAATAGTCATTGTGTGTTGTTTCGTAGATGTGTGTGAAATTTTTAAAATCAACTGAAGAATTAAACTTTGGTCTACACATCACATTGTGGCATGATATATGAAAGGAAGTAAGAGAACCATCAGTCACCACTCAAATTTGACAGTATTTAATGTCGGATAGTACAACATGTTTTGGCCTTCAGCATGGCCGTCATCAGATACTGTGGGATAACCTGTTGTTAAAATATGTAAACACTTTTTTTAAATTGGTACTTCTTTTTACAAACAAGTATTTTGTTTTCTTCAGCTTTCACTTTGTAGATGTAAATAAACTGTCAGCTTCTCGTAGCAGTTTTGAACAACATGTTGGTATATTCCTCTAGTGCCATTAGTTTGTCTGTGATGTAGAATATTTCCCTGTAACTATCAGATTGTGTTTCCAGAGGATAATATTACACAGATGACAAGGTATGTCTGCCCCTTGCACAGACTTAAGTAGTTGTGATTGACACTCGTTTCACTTCCTTATTTCACTTCCTTATATAAATTGATCAATTTTTATTCTTCTGAACATAAGACCTTATGTAGGTCCAGAAAACAACAGTGACGCTTAAACCTGGTATAACAAATATAAATGGTTTTTCCTGATAAATATTTTCCAAATGTTGTTATGTTGATGTCACATGCAGTTGTAATTTTTTCAGATTGTTAAGTTGTCAAGGACTTTAAGAATAGATTTGTTTCAGGTTTTAAATTAAAATTATCTGATTGATTTCTTGTTCCTGTCATTCATGATAGACTGAATGTACAACTAATAGTGTATCCTTGTAAAATGTTCTGTGTCAGGAAAACACCACACCTAAACTGGTTCTCTGGGATGCCCTAGGGGACATACAGAGCACACAGTAATTGGATTTAAGTGAGTTGCCTAGTTTATATATGTGTTTACATTTTTGATATGATTTTGCTTACATGAATCAGAATAAATAAGACACTGAACTAAATGTCTGCAGGATGAATGTTTAGCAGGGTCAGGGTTCCTTCTTTTGCCACCATGTCCAAATCAGCTCTGATGACCATCTTACATCGTGTTCACTCGATATTGGGGTTCCTTCCGCAGATGGTGCAGTTTGGGTTGAATATAGTTTTGGAGCTTTACATACCATGCCATGGTATGCCTTTCTGGCTTGGTGTTTGGCTACAGAAAGATTTCATCTCTGTGTTAAAACTGAATGCCTTTCTTAGCTATCAAAATAGTACCAGCATACAACACTGTCAAGCAAGAATATGACAGCCCAGCAGTTTGTTCACTGCATCAAATAGAATTCACAGCCCATATGTTAGGGATTTTTTCTGTAACAGGGAACATGGCGTGACTGTTGCATTTAATGGCTTTATTGTGTGTTTCATCATCTTTCTAAGCATTGTTCTTTATTGGTTCCAGATAGATGAAGCAGCTGATGTTATACAGAAGCTGCACTTGATTTCTCAGGAATTACCTTCAGGAAAGTATGTGTTTATTAAACATGCATTTGTGATTTTGTTCAAATATAGTAAGGTGCTATATAGTGATAATTGTTTTTTGTGCAGGTTTGAAAAGGCAAAAAAGAAAATAGGTACAAAGTATGATGAAATTGAGAGATCCCTGATTGAAGAGTTTGTGAAAGCACATCGTTCAGATGATAAAGGAAGAATGAAAGAAATTGCTACTATTCTTTCCCATTTCAAGGGCTATCCACAATGTGTAGATGCCTTCATTGAACAAAGCCAAATGGTAATGTTTTCTGGTGAAAATGTTGTGTGTGTTTTTTGTTTCTCATTTTCCATGTGTCTTGCACATTTCATTCTCATTAATTTGGTTTCATGAAGACTCCTAAATGTGAAACCCCATATTCTATAAAGTTTTTCATCCATGTAGCTTCATGTAGTCTCTTCGGCACTTTATTCACGAGTACTTTCTGTCAGGGTGATCCAACTTCCACATTCATTCAGAATGACAGATGGAAACCTTATGTCAAGAATAAATGTTTAAAATTATTCAAAAGCATTGCATATACCCTGGCTCTGAACTGTAGTTACTAATTTTCTCGTCAGAAATATTATCAAAAAATGTCCTTTGCTCTAAACTTGTGAGTCTGTTATGTGTGAAAGCCTGACTGTTTTCGCTATGATGTCAAGTTTACACAGTGGATTTACTTCTTGTGGCTGATCCTTTACTTCGCTGTTAAAGGGTAACACTACCTGCACAGAGTTAAGAGCTTTTGTTTTGAATTTGTGTGAGCCATCTCAGTTCAGTTCCAAATTTCATTGCTGGAGGCCACATAATTGCATGTAGCAGCAACTTCTTTGGTGTCTGGGAAGCAGCAGTTGGAATGATTTATGTCCAACATATCAGCTACATGAATTGTAGTGGTGTTAAATACAACTGTAAAACTTACATGATGTTCATAAACTTTGGAAAGTACAAAAGTGTTACCATGAAAGAATTGTACACAGTAGTGGAATGCTCAACTGATGCATTCATAGGATATAATATAGAGGGTGGTTTTCTCTGTTACAGGGTGCATTTACAGGAAAGGATATTTTCAAAGATGTAATTCCTTTGTGTGAGAAAAATTTTTCAGTGATGACAGAGGTGTTTAGCAACCCAGACCAAGTAATGGCAAAGTTTGTGCTCAATATCTACCATTTAAAACTGCAGGTTTGTCTGTTTCTTTACTCATAATTTAGGAATTTTGCTTGTACATTCAACATTCTGAAAGTTTGTATTTTGGTTTCTGTGGTGTAAATTTCCTCAGCTTCATTGGCTGTCTGTGCCATAGGACTTCACTGTGAAGCTATATAGGCAAGCTTCAATGCATTCTAGATCTCTTGCACCTTCAGGGAAAAGAGTCTCAGAGTGTGTGGACAAGGGTGTGGGTGCCCCCACATGCCTCCACACAGAGCCTGTCTATCATGACAGTGAAGAGGACTCATGCACCTGATGGTCTGAGACTGTTTTTCCACCCTGTGTCCAGTCAGTTTACATTCCGAGTTGTCATGGCTTACCTCGTATGAAAAGTGAGCAGCATTTTCTCATTACTGAGATTTCTTATGGATTGTTAAAAGGTGAACATGTATATGTATGTCAGTCTAGATACATTGCATTCTGAAGAAACTTTGCAAACAAACAGCAAAGTCAGTGCCAGTTGTAAAGCTAAAATTCACATATGAAGTACAAGAAACTTCATCTATTAATGTTCATTATGATTATTGCGTTTTAGTAAGCACATTTGCATCTCTGTAGATTTCCCATTAGGACTGCTGTGCTGATCTATGTGCATTATGGGTAGGTCTATTTAATTTGTTTCTGTTAGTGACTAAAATTTAGTTTTCTGATTTCAGAAATACATTGTGACTAGTTTGTTGGATAGAAGTGACACAGACAGGTATCTGAAGAATTTGTATGATTTATATTCAAGGTTAGTATGATAATTTGGTTTACTATTATTATTGAGGTGGGCATATACAAATACTTTTGTTCATATTTTATATTGCTTGTCTTCAGGAAGTGTGGTTTTGTTTTTAGCAAATAAAATGATTATAATAAACTAGTGTTTGCAAGGGAATTACCCACAATTCAATACCAGAGATTGGGAGTGTGAGTTGTTCTTTGCTTGTAGTTCCTGTTGCAATTTTCTGCTGAAAGAGTAATCAAGTTCTCCTTGCCCAGTTGTCTTCCTAATCTACACCATGTGCTTCCTAAACTGAGGTAGTTATTTCTAAATCCATCAAAGAAGGTATCCATGTTTTGATATGGAAGAGAAGCTTCAGAATTTTTTAATATAAATGTATACAATAAAGATAGTTTATGTAGACTCGAGACACCTATAGACTTGAAGAATGTGTTTGGTCCTTCACCACAAGAAAATTAACCAAGATCAGAAGAGAGTGTAAAAATATTTATCCAAAATGTACTCTGATAATAGGCGTGAAAGGAATATGTTAATTGGGTAGTAGATTTAATTTGAATTCATAGAACCTACCTTCCAGGCAAACAAACCCATGCTGTGGCTAGTTGCCTTGCTGACACAAAAAGGATGACATCTCATACAGGTAAACTGCGAGGGGAATGTAAGGGAAAGAGACAAGTTGCAGGTTGGAGAATTTCTGAAACAATGAGAGGGATACCAGAAGCCATCATATGATCAGTAAGGACATTGACCATGGGCCACCTTGGCTTAGCAGGACAGGCAAGGAGAAAGCAGAGAGCAAGATACAACAGAAAGTAAGGAAAGCTGGACACAGAAACAAGAGAAATGCGTGTGTCGGAAGAGAGAGAAGAATGGAGAAGGTTGTGTAATATGATGACAAACAGACAGTGGATGGTAATATTGCTGACAATTTATAAGAGGACCTACAGCTGACAGTGACATGCAGAATGGCAGAATGACTTCTTTTGTACTGATTTGGTAAAAAATATTAGAAAAACTTTTTTTGTTTTACCTTTTCATTATTAGAATACTAGATTCCCCCCCCTTCTGAACAGTTAAACTC
>Ga0209755_10006729_pt1 | contig 12613 bp, 11 predicted proteins | sample TergutCo191P1_FD_187301 | JGI IMG/M metagenome (GOLD analysis project Ga0209755, IMG submission 187301) | Cornitermes sp. P1 segment gut microbial communities from Petit-Saut dam, French Guiana - Co191P1 (SPAdes) (version 2) | ecosystem: Host-associated > Arthropoda: Insects > Digestive system... | reverse complement strand
TTTAGGCGCGTTTTTTTGCACTTTCGCGAAAAAGTAGCGTGATGTAGCACATCACAAAAAACAACATTGCAAAAACACGAATACTTCTGCGGCGATTATCAACCGGATTTTCCACGGGGAAAAACGGTTGCACAACGTGCATTGGGCGCAAAAATTCGTATTGACGCTGGAGGTGTGCCAAATGATTTCTTAGCGCCAAAATCTCGTCCGTAAAAGTCTGCATTTCATTAACAATCACAGGGAAAGATGCACGATCCAAACTCATAACCATCGGCGCTTGCTCAATGTTTTTTTGTTGAAACAATATCAATTGTTCGATTTCTGTTTCAAGCGCCTCTTGTCGAGCAAGGTTGATGTGTCTTTCCAATTCTATTTGCTCAGCAATGAACGGATTATTTTCAACAAATTTCACAATCGCATCGGTAAATTCGCTGATGTTTTCATTTTCCCTTGCACCAAGACGAATGCGTACAACTTGAGGATTTGCCTCCTCAACAATTTCCTCAAACTGAACACCATACCTGTTTGTTCTAACAACAATTCGCGTTGCCCTTCCGGGAACTCTAACCTCGGAAATATCCGCACGAATAAAGGAAAGTTCGCGAACTCTGTTTATCGGAAGTGACAGTTGTTGTGACAAAAACGTATGGTTACCGTCTTTAATCACCGCCTGCAAACTGTTGATATGATTGGCGACCAAAATGCGATCAACCACCTCGTTTATCGTTGCCAACATCTCTGTTTCGAAAAGCGGTTGTGCCCTTTTGTCTCTGAGCAATCCCAGCGCACCGCCCAATACTATAGCAAGTAAAAGGATCCACCAAAATTTTAGCGCAAAACAGAAAAAGGCTTTGATGATTTTCCCAAGCCACAAAAATAGATTTCTTAATGCTCTGCCGATGCCCGTAAATGTTCTTCCAGCGACATCAACAAGATCGATTTCTTTGGGCTCTGTTAGAGGTTGAGGAGTAGATTTTTCTGACATAGTTTTGATATTTTATAGTGCAAAGATACGATTTTTTTTTGATTATTGTCTCACAATTTTCGCCACACGATTTCCAACGCGTAAAAAATAAACACCAGAAGGAAGTGATGATACGTCAATAGTGAATGTTGAGGCGCCTCCATAAACACGTTGCGAAAACACACGCCGGCCGCTCATGCTAAACAATTCAACAAGCACCTCCTCACCCGATGACTGCCAGTCGCGAACAATATGCAGTCTGTCCGAGACCGGATTTGGAAAGGCTTGTAAAGGTGCGTTCTCAATGTCCGCAACATCTATAATGCCCAAAGGAATCCTAAGCAAAAACGAATCCCCTTGATTTATTCCGCTCAAAATAAGCGTGTCTCTGTGTATTTCCCAAGGCTCTCTTCTTAGCGCTACGCTGATTGTTGCCAAATATCCACCACTTCCCGTTGGCGTTTGCGTCAATATTGAAACGATTTCAAACGCTGATGTATGCGCATTTTGCAAAACCGCATCTAAATCCAGCATTTCACCATAGGCCACGAGCGTGAAAGTTTGTGGCGGGATTTCAGGTTTTGTTGTATCGAAACTGTGTGATGCAGGAAGAACGTTTACAAGATTGTATGTTTCATCAAGAAAGGCAAATCTCTCATTGAAGTATTGTCTCATTCTAGCAATTTCATTTGCAAAACGATTTTGGTCTCTTCCCCAGCGCTCGTTATCTGCCATAGCACTTGTGGCAAGCTTAGCTTCCATGTCATCAATAAAGGCAGTCATATCATTGCTAATTACATATCTATTTTCGTTCCAAATCTCTTTATGTCTTACACGAAATATAGGGTCTTGAAAAAAACGAGCAAAAAACGAATAGGTAGGATAAGGCAATTTATCTGCCCGCAACTCATTGGGCTCCATGTCAAAGAAGCATCCAAAGGACAAGTCAAAATCCCAAAGAGGCCCCACCTTTATTGGCGAATCAGCATTCTTTCTGTGTGCAAAAATACTTAATGGGTGTGCACGAGTATCATAAGTTTCTGTGTTGAAATCAGCGTTGTTTGTGAGAATTTGCACATGAAAGTATTTTATCCAAGAATCTATATCAATTAGCTCTCGATAGCCGTTTTCGGGAAAACTTTCGGAAGCCACTAAACGTGTAAGTTCCTCCCAATCGTTGCGTACAAAGTTATCCACATCTGTCGGAATAACCCCATTGTTTGGAAATTCTGCAAATTCTGGTGATCTTACCAAAATCGGAAGGTCGAAATTAACTGTTCTAAATCCTGGGTCTCCGCCAATTGCCGAAGTGTCGAATCTTTCATCAATACCTACAAACCAACCGCCATTATTAGATTCGACCAAGGGCCTTCCTCGCACATTTTCTCGTCCGTCAGGGTCTGCTTGTCTGTGCTCGGTAAATACATAACTCCCTATAAAATCACCATCCATTATAACTTCAACGTGATGAAAAGAAGGTGTACATTTTAGCCCCAAGCGATAACCTAATTCAAACGCAAACGATGTTCTTGTGAGCGAAGGGTCAAAATAATTGGCTAACAACACCCAATTTCTTGCTTGTGAAAGCCCAAAAGGCGATTGTTGCTGATTGTTTCTAAAGCGTATGCGATAAGGTCTTTTGGATTGTATCCAAGTCGTGTTTCCTCGTCCTCGAATTTCCTGATTTACCAGTGTCTCAATGGTGTTTTCTGGGTTATTTGGGTCTATCATAGCAAATGACATACTCGTCCATCGTCCCGTTGAAGAATGGTGAATGGTCGGGTTTCCATCGGAGTCGCGCAAGTTGCTGATGAAAATAACAGGCAATGTTCCCGTAGCACCAGCAGCAATGGCATCTTCTATCGTTGGTGTTTCCACTGTTTCACCAAGATGCGGATAAGGCTCTGGATGAATCGCTGGCAAACCTGTTATCGGGTTCCACGGCTGAGAAGAATTTCTTGGCCAAATTCTGTAAAGGCGATTGTCTGGCGTTCGATTATTTCCTAACAACTCGCCACGAAAATCCGCCTGAGAAAAATCTGCATGATTATTGTCGGTATCTACAAGCGATGTACGGCGTGGTCCTTGCGGTCGGCTCTGTTGCGCGGCTTGAGTTTCAAAAGCGCTTGAGCCTTCCACACCAAGCATATCCACATAATGTGGCGCCAAACCTGCATCCATAAACGGATTGTTCACGCTAAGCGATGAAATTCCTCGCAACACCGCAACCCTAAAACCACTGTTAACCAACGAAAATGTTGCCGTTTGATCCGGCTCTGGAAGTGCTGCACGAGGCGTAGCATTTTGCGGATTATTGGATGCAATCAAAAACGAGCTTTGTGCAGGAATCACGCCACGCAATTGTATCGCATTCGTCCATTGTGTTGCATTTCCAATGTGCAAAAAATAATTGCCAGCGTCCAAGTCTATCGCGGCGTTCGTGTTGTTGAACAGTTCCACAAGAGATGTTGCAAATCCTCCAGCACCACCATTGTCGTTGCCGTGCGTGTTCGCCTGCAAAATCAGGAGTCTTGGCGATCCTTCAGACGCTTGTACAAACATTGTCGCTAATGCAAGAAAAGCAAAAATAATGTATTTTTTCATTGTATATTAGTTTTTATTACTTCCAAAATTTCTTCATAAATGCGTTCAAAATCCGACACCGAAAAACCGATATTCGTTGCCACTTTGCACATATCATTTTTTGTGGGTTTGCCGCTTCCGTTCACGGTTGTCGTGTGATTCCAATTAAACCCACTACTGGGCAAAATGTCAAATGCAGGCGATAATTTCCAACGATTATCAACATATTGAAACGCAAAATTTTTTGCATGATCATCTTTGTTTTCAATCAAAACATTAAAAACCATTCGTCGCACCATTTGTTCCACTTCCGACATATCTTGCGTGAGTTGATGACAAACTTTTAGCAACACATCATAGTCCAAACTTGGCACGCGAAAATCCGCATGCAGCAAGCCCGCCGCCGAAATCGTGTGCACTTTTTTTTCGGATGTTCGATCAAAACGCTCTGTTGCAAAATACTTGTTTTCAACCAATATTACGTTGGGCATTACAATCCCACATTGTTTGGCCAACAACGCATAGCGATATTCTATCTCGCCAATGTTTTTTGGGTCGTTTGATGCTCGAAACTTTACCAAATATTCTTTGTCCGCAATTTTCGCAAACACTTTTGGACGCACACCTCCAGACGTTCCTGCAAAATGATAAAAACGCTCCAATTCATCGCTCTGCAAGTCGTTTAACAAAAGTTCACTTTCCTTTGCCAAGTGCTGAAAATCGGTAATTTCGGCGTTGTTCAACGTGTTCCAACTTGGTTTGTATTCCAACGCACCTCGTCCGTTTGTCCCAATCAATGCTAAGCGTTGAAGTGTGTTCAATTCGCTTGGATTTATTCCTTTCTCTTTCAGATATCGATCCATAACCAAGTGTCCCCAACCGTCTGGCAAAGAGTCGTCAAAAACGCCAAAATTGCCTCGAAACGGTGTCGGTTTTGCCAAAAACAAATCGTTTGATAACTTTAGAAAAAACGGCGAGATCGAAAACCCGTTTTCAATAAAATTCACATCATACTGAAACGCACAAGCACCCTCTTTGGTTAATACCAAAGCACCAACTTTTTGTTGGTTCAAAAAAACATCTATTTGTGATAATTTTTTCAAAATTTATTGTTTTTGGATGCTCGCATTTTTGAGCGTTTGCGCGGTTTTTGAGCCTCTAAAACATCGGTTATCGAGCGGTAAGACACCTGACTAAAAAGAGCCCTAAAATCCTCGGATAAGTTCAGTGTTTTTGCTAGTAATATCAAGCTTTTTAAAGAAATTTCGCCTGTTTTTTCAAAGCGACGATACGATGCCAAGCTCAAGCCCGAACGTGTTGCAAGTTCGCTTTGCGAGAGATTTTTTTGCAAGCGATGGTGTTTGATTCGGTCAGCCAATGCCAATTGCATTTCCGAAACCGACTCGCTCATAAATGCCAATATATTATCACTTGTTTTCATTTTTGTCAATAACTGCTCAAATATTAGCGATATATCTTACTACAAAGATACGCATAATTTTTCAATTATGCAAGTATGTATTATGTTTTTTTGCATAACGCAAAATGTTTACTCCGAAACAAAAACCAAGTCATCTTTCGGAGGATTTACAAATTCAAATTGAATTGTTTTGTCTAAACCTTCGGACAGCGTGTGTGGTGGCGTAAAACCTGATGCTAAAACTTTTTCGGCATCGAATTGTGTTGTTGCACAAAATTTCTTGACACGAACGCTGCTGATTGGCAACTTTTTTCCAGTTAGTTTTGCCAAAATATCAAAGCAGTATCCGCCAAGCATTCCCAAGAAATAGGGCACTTTCACAGACGGGATTTTTCGTCCCAACGAGTTGCCAACAACATCGATCAATTCGTTCATTGTTAAATCCTGTTTGTCGATGTAGTTGTACGTTTCACAACCTTTTGCCGATTTCGTCAAATGCGATAATAGTGCAACAATATTGCCCACATACGCCATTGATTTTTTATTTTCGCACGAGCCAACTTTCAAAAAACGCCCCGACGAAATCTGCCTCAATAAATTGTAAACATTTCCTCTGTTTCGCTCGCCAAAAATCACGGAAGGACGAACAATTGTCAGTGTTTTTTCGTCGCTATTTTTCTCATACCATTCGTGCAAAACTTCTTCCGCTTGCCACTTGCTTTTGCCGTAATGGTTGAACGGATCGACGGGATGTTCTTCGTTCGGATTGTTTTTATTTAAACCATAAACCGCAACCGAACTTGTGAAAATAATTTTCTTCACACCGCAAAAATCCATTGCTTCCAACACATTTCGCGTACCATCGACATTTACGTCGTAATACAGCGAAATTGGTGAAATATCGTCACGATGTTCAGCCGCAAGCAAAATCACAGTGTCTTGATTTTGCAACAATGCTTTCAGTTTTTCTTTATCTCGAACGTCCGCAAGTGTTGTCAGTTCAGGGTAAACAGGACTTTGCTGTTTATCGATATTTGTCAATTGATACGCGTTATTTTGTTTTAATAACTCTATCAATCTCGTTCCGACAAATCCGGACGCTCCAATTAGGGTAATTTTCATAATTGATAAATTCTAAAATATCCTTCAACCATTTTTTCAACGGTCAATTGTTTTTCAAAAATTTGTTTTGAATTTTGAGCCATTTTTTCGTAAAGGTTTTTGTTTTCCAAAATTTCCGCTATTTTTTCAGCAAACAATTCAGCATTGTTTTTCAAGCAATAACCATTCTCTCCATTGCGTACAATCTCTGAAATCCCACCAACATCAGACGCTATGACAGGTTTTCCAGCACTCATTGCTTCAATGATTGTCATTGGAAGTCCTTCGTAATCTGAGGCAAGCAAGCACAAGTCCGCAAATGGATTATATTGAGCAGCATTAGAAACTTCGCCCAAACAAAACACATTTTGAGGAGGATTAGGAGGAACAGTTTTGTTGCCAATCCAAACAAAATTATATTGCGGTAATATTTTTGCAACCTCTTCAAAAAGCGAATATCTTTTGGGGGGATCAAGTCTCGCGATGGTCAATACTGTTTTTTTGTCGTGAGAAACAGGAAGCTTCGATAAAGTGTTGTTTACAGAAATAGGCGAAATCCCATTATAAACCGTGAAAATATTTTTTTTGATGTTTTCTGAAATCAAATTGTTGTAGTCATAATTGCTAACTGCAACAATGGCTTTTGCTCTACCTTTCAAAAGTTTTTCGATGGGTAAAAATTTTCGATAGGCAACACGTATAGAGTCAAAGCCGTGAACTGTATAAACAGTTTTTTTCTTTGCAAAAGCCAATCGCCCCAAAATTCCTATTTTTGAGGAGTGCAGATGTACAATATCTGGTCGATGTTTCAATCTCAACCAAAGAAGTTTTAACCAAACAAAAAAATCAAGAGGCGAAATGCTTCGCTTTAGCGATTTTATTTTTATCTGTTTTACTCGATCGTCCAACTGTTTCCACATTGCTCCATCGCCACCAGCAATAACAAAAACTTCATGTTCATTTGCTAAGTTGTTCGCAAGATTAAGCACGACAGATTGTGCTCCGCCCAGTTCGGAAAGCGTTATGACTTGGAAAATTTTCATAAATTTGACTTGATATATTGTTTTTCAAAAATGGACATATAGATAGGTGCGTTTGCCTCCACTGAATAGTAAGTAGCAATGTCTTTTTTGTTGTCTTTTCCTATTTTTGCAAAACACAATTGGTTGGTATATACTTGTTCAAAGGCACTAAGCCAGTCTTGATTTGTAATTGCGTGTAGGTTTTTTTTGTTGCGATTTATTTTTACGTTGGCTTCCAACGGTGTTGATATCGTTGGCTTTCCACATGCCATGTACTGAATGAGTTTGAAACCACATTTTCCTTTATTAAAGTCGCTGTCTGTCAGCGGCATAATACCAACACTAATAGTGTTTATCAACAAAACTTCTTTTTCTTCCGACCATTGTGTTGGAGCAACCCCGAGCGTCTTAGCAATTTTATCATCTACTCCAACTAACCGAACAACAACGTCTTTATGTTTTTTAGTGAACGTTTTTAGTGCATCTTTAATCAACAATAAATTCGGACTTGTCGGCTTTGAGCCAATCCAGCCAATCACAAAACAGTCTTCACTGCGAGAGCTTTCTTCTGTACATTCATATTTTTTTAAAGATATGCTTGTCGGGATTTCCGTTACATTCGCATTATATGCAACAGCAAAGTTTGTCAAATATGGGCTTCCTGTTATTACATGACTTGCATATTGCACGACCTTTGGTATCTTATTTCGAAATAGTTTGCGTATAAAAATATTTTTTGATTTGTCATAGTTATGAAATATTGCATCATCGTAATCCACTATGTACTTTATTCGCCTCTTCTTTAAGTACAACTCAAACACAGAGGGGAAATACGGGAAAAGCTCTTTTTCCACAAATAGCAGATCATCCTTTCTTATTTTGCTTAACAAGCACCAGACTCTTCGAAGGTAACAGCTAATAATTTTAAAAATAGAGATACGTTTCCCGCCATATAGCAAATCTATATAGTCGTCATCTAAAAGAGGGTATATTATGCACTCATAGTCGTCTTTAAACGAATCTATGTACTGATAAAATCTATAGCGGCTGCTCGATCCTTTTGCTGTGTATTTTGTAAAAAACACTAGTCTTTTCATAGTTTTTTGGGAATTATGAATAGGAGTATTGCTTATTTGTTTATTTGTTTGATGCGTGTAATCGGCGTTTGATGTAATACAAAATTTTGTAACCAATAAAAACAAAAACATTTATTTTTCCTGCACTTTTTGCCATTTCGTAAGCTGCTTTGTTGTTTCTAAATACGGTAGGCAACGTCTTTATCTTGTTTGAAAGATATCTTGTTTTCTTAAATTCTGATGCTCCACATATGTTTTTTCCGTGTTGTCGATAAAGTATAGTTGCATCATATATGGGACTGATAATTCCGTTTGAGGACAAAACTTTTAGAGCAATCCAGTTATCATGTAGAGTGGCGTGCGAAGAAACGGGAAGAGATAAATCTTTCGCTTTGCTATTTATCATCATGGTACAACCCGTAACAAAATTGCAAACGCTTAAATACTTAAATGAAGACTTTAATATTTCAGGAAAAAATCTTGAGTATTTCCACATTGAGTCGTGTATGATTTGGAGCTTGTGATCAACTACCACCAAGTCTGAACAAACAACAATTGCAGTGTCTATATTTTTTTCCTCCTCTTCTTTCATTTTTCTATACGATTTTTCTATTTTATCAGGAAGCCACACGTCATCATGGTCACAAAACATATAGTATTGAGAATCTACATTTTTGAGCAATTCAAAAAAACTATTTTTCACCCCAACGTTTTTTTTATCCAGTGTTAGCATTCGAATATTTGTGAACTTAGAACAATAGTCACTAATAATACTCAGCGTGCTATCTGTAGAGCTGTCATCTCGAATGTATAACTCCCAATTTTTGTTACTCTGTCTCAAAATAGAGTCAATTTGCTCACAAAGATATTTCTCACTGTTGTATGTTGACAACAATATTGCAATGGGACTAGTATTCACGTTCATACGATTATCAGTTTATTATGAAACAGATTCAAAAGGAGTGTGCCAAACCCCAGGAGGCTAATAAGTGCTACAGCAACTTGTTTAGGTCTCAACAAATAGTAAACACAAGGTATTAAAATAATCTCAACAACACCGATAAGTTCAGATATCCGAAAAGCAAAGATAGGCAAGTCTGCAAAAACAACCAAAGCAACAACCGACAAAACGTATAGTTGTAGCAAAATAGGAACATACTTGTTGTGCTGTTTTAGTAGAGGATACTTCCATAAAAGCAGAAAGACAAAAGCACATCGTATTAGTTGCACCACATTAAAAACATTGATAGGCAAATTTTCTTGCTCCATATAAATTCTGTACGAGAGGATACGATCTTTCAGTATTGGTATCGGTGAAGATACCAACTCGGCTAACGAAACAAAAGATATTCCGAAGCTGTACAGCAAATAGGCTGCCGGAATAAGTAATGCATAAAATTTGCGACTAATATTATGAACAGGCAAAAACCAAAGAAAGAAAAACAGTATGGCAGAATAATGAAAAAGAACTGCCAATAAAGTATAACATAAGAAACGTTTGAAATCTCGCTCATATACTGGTTTTATCGCCAACAACATAAATCCGCAAGCAACACCAACTCTGATTTGTGTCATTTCTTGCAATAAAAAAAAGTGAGATAAATAAATAAGTAACGACAAAAACCAAAACTCCGAAAGATTTTTTATTGCTTTGCACGTTAAAAAAACACCCAACAAGGCATAAACAACAAACAAAAACAGCGCATTGTCGAAAAGAAATTTAATAAGGTTTGTTATAAAAATAAAAGAAGGCTCTATGCTATGGATAGTTAGTTCATCGATAATGTTAAACATTTTGAGATAGTTTTCATAGTCCACACTATGCCTTGATCCAAATACTGCGATAAGAAAAAGAAAAATACCAAATAGCAAAAACAAGCCATTGTGCTTTTTTCTTGCGAATCCAACAATGGCAATAAGTAAATATAGTGCTATCAACAAAACAATCATATGCTTAAATTAGTTTTCAAAAGCTTTTTCCAGTTGGTAAACAGATGACTCCCACGTGAATTTTTTGATGTATTCATTACCCTGATGAGCTATTAAAGTTCGTTTTGTTTTATCGTTTAGCAACAGCAATAGTTTTTCGGCCATGTCCTCTGGATTGCGAGGCTCAACATGTAGTGCCGTTTCATTATTTTTTGCGTAGTCAGCATGTCCGTCTATGTTTGTACAAACCAAAGCGCAGCCACAACTCATAGCCTCCATAGAGGGCAAGCCCCACCCTTCTTGTAAACTTGGAGTGAAAAATATTACAGACTTATTGTATATATCTCTTAAGTGTTTTGAATTTTCAAAATAGGTTATATATGATGGCAGGTTTTGAGGTTGCGGATATACGCTAAATAAATTTACTTTCAAACTTGGATATTTTTCGTGTACGATAGATAAGGCTTCTAATCCATATTTTGAACCTTTCCACGGAGCTTCAGAATACATCATGGCAATAGTGTCATTGTTTTTATTTTCAATTTCGATGTCAACTCCAAACTTATCTTGATCAATAGCGTTAGGAATGTAAATAGGCTTCACACCAGAAAAGAACTCTACCTTTTCTTGCAAATATTTTGCAATTACAATATTTGTTGTGTTGGGCAATTTATAGGATTCTTGCACTAAATCCTCATTCCCGAACCAAATTTCATAATCTTGTATTAAGTTATATTTCTTGCCTTTTGAAGTGGACAACCGGCTTACTTCAACTGCAGTAGCCCACCATGTCGAAATAATTATGTCAGCATCTCTAATATGTTCGTCTTGCACTGAAGGTATGATTTTGCTGTCTATTTTGCTACCTAATTTAAACCATTTTGGTTTTGCGTTGTTCATTATTGGCAAATACCTTAGGTACCTTAACCAATAAGGGTGTTTGTAGGCTCCGTGTTCTGTTTGAATTGCATGGTATATTGCAACATCGTATCCTTTTTCAGATAATTTGTTGGCGTATTGATACATTATTTTACATCCTCCACCAGGAACGCGAGGATAAAACGGCAGAATAAAATTGACCTTCACTTTTTAATTTGTTTTAATTATACTATTTGTTCCAAATTCCTTTTGCTGTTCCTTTTACAATTTTTAAATACTGAATAGGTGCCCATACAGAGCTTATCAGCAGGCATATGCACACACTCAACACGATTCCCTCAACACCATTTAACCATCGTCCCAGTAAAATGGCCAGGGGAATATTAATAATTCCTACAAAGATAGACGAGTAGAGTTGTAGTCTTATCTTGCTCACACCGTTGAGAAATAGCACAAATATGTTGTGCCACGTATGTATAGCCACAAGTAGTGCGGTAACAATACTTAAGGACAGGGGTATGTGTATATCACCTCCAACCCATAAGCGATACACCCAACTCGCCGACATAACCATCATTACCAAGACCAAACAAGATGCTCCCCAAATAACAACGAGTTTTTTTATAGCATTCTTAATCCAAATTATTTCTCCTTTGTGGTAAGCATCTGTAGAAGCTGTCCAAAAAGGTGTAACAATTATACTAAATACTAATGTTATTATAGAGAAATATCTGAATGCAATGTTGTAAGGCGTAACTTCTGCAGGACCAAACATCTGTGAAATTATAATGTTGGATGTTGAAAAAAGTATCAAAAAGGACAGTTGGATAATAAAAAATTTTGCACCTAATCCTAAAAGATCATTGGTTTTTTCAAATTTTATAAATTTTAGTGACGGTGTATAGTTTTTATATTTTCCTTTAAACATGACAACAGCGGCAATTAAAAACACAACTACTGGGGATGCCGAAAAGGCAATCCCTGCTCCCAATAATGATCCCTTTGTTACTGTCATCAAAATGATAATAATTCCCAAAGAAAGAGCATTGCCACATAGATTTAAAAAATCATTCCACGCAGGCTTTTGATCCGCTAACAAGATGGTTCCTGCCAATCGAAAAACAAATTGTAAGCAAAAAAAAGCAAAAACAATCAAAACCGTTTTGCTAAGTTCGTGTGCCAACGAAACATCTGTATTTAGAATTCTTGTCCAATCCAAGAAAGGGTTGATGAGCAAAAACAGCAACAACAAACAGATAGATATAAGAAAAACCAGAGCAAACGTTGTGCTCACATATACCCGTCCTAAAGCATCCTCTCCTCGCGCCTTCGCTTCTGCAAGTTTGTTTCGTAATCCACTGCCAAGTCCAATATCAAAAAAAAACATCCAGCCCAAAATGGAAGTCAGCGTGAGCCAAATACCATAACGAGTTTCATCTAAAAAGTTAAGCGTTATCGGAACAATCATCAATGTCACAAGAATACTCAACCCCTTTATAAAAAAAGACGCCACAATATTTTTCTTTGCCCGCAACGTACGTTCATTTCCTTCAGAGAAAAATGTTGTGATTTTATTTTTTATTTGTTTTAGCATATTATTCTTTTACATCCCAACGCCCAAACTCTAAGCATTCTCTCG
>Ga0209755_10006728_pt1 | contig 12614 bp, 10 predicted proteins | sample TergutCo191P1_FD_187301 | JGI IMG/M metagenome (GOLD analysis project Ga0209755, IMG submission 187301) | Cornitermes sp. P1 segment gut microbial communities from Petit-Saut dam, French Guiana - Co191P1 (SPAdes) (version 2) | ecosystem: Host-associated > Arthropoda: Insects > Digestive system... | reverse complement strand
TTGCATAGTCAAATAAACAATACTTATCAGACTCGCGGCTCAGTTCTAGTTTTTCTTCATAATTAAAATGTTTTTCTCTATCTTCAAGCTCCGGAAATACGGCGACTCTTCCGTCGGCTAAATATACTGCTAATACGCCATCTTCCTCTATGGGTTTTATTCCCATCTCATAGTTGCATCGGGTTCCATGCCCTAGATGCCCTATCAGACTGCTGTCACTATACCAGTTCCGGCTCCACTCCAGAGGTATCGGTCCGGGCAGCTTAAAATCTGTACCGCTGGATATCATCGCTCCGTTTATTGCATCTACCGGGTCGCTTACTACCGTCCTATTTGCAGGATTTGTCGAGCTGGGTGCGCCTCTTTGGGCATTGTTATTGCGTGCTGGTACTCTGTTGCCGGATGCTGCAGTGCCTCCTCGTCCGCCACCCAAGCCGCATGCAAACATCATCGCTCCATAGGCTGCGGTGGTCGTTAACTCTGCAAATACAGCCGAAATATGACTGTGTTCTTCCTGCCACGATATGCTCAAAAACGATCCGCTGCTCTCTGATACAGCTCTTACTCGATCATCTCTCACCATTTCCAGCAATGCCAGCATGTTATTATCAAGGAATTCCGGATCGGCGTCACTTTCCAAGCCGTACATGCCTATTATATTTTCCATTCCTGATAATACTCGCTCCTGTGTCGGGGCTATAAATTGTGGAGCAAGCCTGCATAATACTGACAATACCATTGGTCCCAGCAGGTCAGATCTATCTAGCGCTGTTATAGTGCGAATAGAGCCGCCTGAAAAATTAATGGCATCCTGTAAAAAACCTAGCGCTTCTTCGTGCAGCTCCAGGTCTGCCGGTAAATACAGACTCGTATGGGGAGACAGCAGCGCCGCATATAATCCGGGATACATGTATTCCATTCTTTGTATAAAAGCCCATTGTCTGGCTATTTCTCCATCTTGTCCGGAGTCATATGCTCGTATCTTTCCAGATTGCGTATTACACATAAGGTATGAGTCCGTTGTAATTATTTCATTACCATTGATACACTCATTCTGTGGCGCGGGGTTTTCCCATTTGTCAGCAAGCTGCATTGTTACTATACTACATTCCGTATGTCTGCATAATCCGAACGGTAGTATGTTTACCTGCGGAGCACGGTGAGTGACATTTCCCGCAGGTAGTCCGTTGATGGTATCTCTATCTCCAACTAAAGCAAAAAAAGAAAAATTACCACTGCAACTGCAGCGCAATCGCGCACCCATTACCAGCCGCTCAGGAATTGGTCGCTCTCCTCCGCCCATCGTATTACTCACCTCGGCTTTCTTCAGCTTGGGAATTTTCTATTACCGGTGCTTTATTATTAAGCGGTACTCGTCTCGTGCTTACAGATGGTATCGCACCTTCCCAACTCCCTACTGTCACTATGCTACCCACAGCAAGCCTTGCTAGCTCATCTGTTTCTATCTGCTGCGGTATCGCGGATAAAATGGTTTGAAATATATCTGATACATCATATTCCGGCTCTTGATTTGATTGCCTTAATAGTCTTTCCATCTCAAATCTCAGCTTTTCGCGCTTTTCTCTCTGATTTTTTTCTCCCGCTTCACCCACAGCACTTACAGTCGACGTCAAACTACCACGCCTTACATTTCGAGGGTTATAATATTTTCCGGTTGCATAAAACTCACCCTTACCGCCTGCGGTGTCTACATTGTGGCATAAATTCAAAACAGTGGGTAGTATATGGTCACGTCGCACTGCCGTAACTTCATTAGGTGCGCGAAGATTCACATTTGTACCGCTTATATTAATATTTCCTTTGGCTTGAATTAGCACCTCTTTTTCACTATTTATCAAACACCCGAAGTTATCATCAAGCAGAGTAAAGTCTCTCGTGCCGGTAGCCGCCAAATCCATAGTTTCAGGTTTCATCGAAAAGCTTTTATTATGCTCGGTTGCAGAATATCTTTCGGTTGTGTTCTGTGTCAGCGCATTTGATGAACCGTTATCTCTAATATTACGTGTGCATATTGCGCTGTGCTCATCAGCATTTTGCATATGCAGTGATACGCGCGTGCCCAAAGGGGGCATGTTATACATTATGTTTCCGGTTTCAGGCAGCCATGTATAAAAGTAAGCTTCTTCTACATGCTGCTCTTCGTCAATTTCCAAATGTAGTTTCAGCTTTTCTGCTTGGCGGTCAATCACTGTCCCGGTTAGTGACAGTCCTCGCAGTGATAGATTGTAAATCGGCTGTGCCTCATTATACTCTACCCCGGCAAGACGGTAAGAAAACCGCAAAACACCTTCAACCAATCGGGCGTCTATCGAGCTTACATGTAAGGTCTGACCTCGAAACAGCACCAAATCACCAACTCTTCTCGGCTTGTAATCATCGATTTCATAATATGTATAGTTTCCTTTGTACCCGCTGCGCCTGCGGATAAACCCTTCATCAATACCGAAACGGTACGCGGTACTCTCAATCTGGTCAATATTGCCTAAGTCGGGAAATCCAATGTATATACCCGGATAGTCCAATCTGTCGGCAGGAATTACTTGTGCACCTATTCTGCTGGATATCCTTAACAAAAACGCCCAATCCGTTTCACGATACTGGATATATGGCTTCTCTATTGCTCTATCCTGAAAGTTGGTTATTGCATGGGTGTCATACTCTTTTAGAACTGTGCCAATAATCTCTGCGTGGTGGCTTATTGTTCTCTGAAACGAGCGGCTTTTTTGCTCCAGATCAAAAAGCCATGTCAAAGAGTACGCAGTTATTCGCAGTGTAAGTAACCCTGCATGCAAACGTTCACTCGCACTGTGAATAACTCCGTAAAACAAGACTTCATCATCGACACTCACAGATAACGGCTGACCGCTGATGTCCGCGCAAATATTGCCGGCAGAGTCGAAATCGGTCATGGCGTCAACAACTACCACAGTGTGTTTTCCGGGTCGCGCGCAAATTGACAGTTGCTGGATTTCTAATTGTCCTATATTACATTCTACTCGTAATCTGTCCAATGTTATCATACTACTCAAGATTAAACACTCCCCCCATTGTCAAACCCTCAAGCTCTAAACCATACTATTGTCGGCATCAACAAGAAAAACTTTCTCACACTCTCTCCGCTTCCGGATATATTACTACTGCTTTATCCAAATATCCGCCGAACATTACTTCAAACTCTGAGTCAACTGCCATCCCGCAAACCTCAATCAAACTCATTAATTCCGTAATATTATCAGTAATGATTTTTTTTACGATCCCATGATAATAGTAAATATATCGATACCGCACTTGCTCAATTTCATATTCCCGAATTCGATATACATTTGCGGCTAATAATTTTTCTTTAAAATACAATATGTCTTCTTCGAAATACTTGTGAAGCCAGTTTAAGCTTAAATAAACATCTACTTCATGTATGTCGGCATAAAAACTCTGGTCAAAAACATCCAGCTTCAGACAGTAACCGCCCGATTGTATACTGCTATAAAGGTGAGATATAACAAGATATCTGGCAAAACCCTTATCCGAAGTTTGCTGCAACTGCGCAGCCTGAGAAAAAGCTTCGCTAAAAGCGGAGACAATAACAGCCGCTATCTCTTCCGCATTTTTGTCAAAATACTTCTCAATCAGCACCTGACTTTGCTCAAACCGCTCCTGAGCAAACTTCTCCATCAAGGAGAATACTTTATCAGCCCGCTTCATCTCAATGAATCCTAAATTTCGCACCAGTGAAAGAAATATCATCGTCAATATGTATGCTGGCTCCGCGTTGTGTTATGTCCACTGTCTGGGTTCCCGCCATCAAAAGGGATGCATCCTCACTATTAATTGTAATGTTCGAAGCCGCCTGTATCTGTATATCTTTTTCACTTATTATCCGTATACCAACATTATCGTCAATCTCGATTGCCACGCCTTGATTATTCGTCATTCTGATTAAATCAGGCGTCATGAGGAGCTCTTTTCCGTAGATAGTTTTTATAGATTTATGGTCGGGGTTTTGACGATCGGGCGAATCTCCCATGTGAACTGCGCTTATCACGTATGCGTCGCTCTCTAGTTCACTTGGAACATGAAGCCGTACATGGTCGCCTACCTCCGGCATACAATACCACCCCGGTCCATTTGGCGTAGAGTACACAGTCGAGTATGGAAACCATATTGTATCTGTCTGTGACTCATTTTCGTCTCCAATTACCTCGACACGCACCACATCCTGTTTGACTTCTTCTACTATAGCCATAAAAGAGCAGCCTATATGCTTCTGGTTAAACGCTGTAATAAAGCTCATGCCGAGCTCACTTCTGAGCGAGTATGTATGCACAAGCTCACTGCCGGAATACTCGCTATGAATTTTATAGATATAACCGGTGTAGCTATCTAAAGTAACTTGATCCCATAGCTCATATAAGTCCCTCGACTGAAAAATAAACTCCAAATAATCCAACTCAGAAAATGACCCAAGGCCGCTTGAGCTGTTGCGCATAAAATCACCAACATGCTTCCTTGCGCTGTACGGTATACCGCTCGGCATTATGACAGCTTTTCTGCTTTGTCCGCCAACATAGTACTTTGCACCTGAATGTATTTCGGCTGGAGTCACATACGATCCAATCTGGCTTGATATACGCTTTAGAAACTCCCAGTCAGTTTCCAGATATTGCAATAGCAATCCGCAGATTGCATTCTCAGCAGCATCGATCCAAATAACTCCCGAATCTGTGTAGCCCTCGTTGATAGCCTTCATAACTTGAACATAACTCAGTGCGCCATTTTGGAATGTCCTAAAATGCACACAACGATCCATCAGCCAAGTACCGCTCATTATTTTAAGTGTGAGAGTTTTTTCTACAGATATACAATCAAGTGTAAACCCGGCGACTATGCCAACAAAAATGGTTTCACGGTTTTCATCCATGTCAATGACAGAAAGCTCCACCCACACGTCATCCATTAACTTTCGCTGGTATTCGTCTGCGTTATCATCGCTTATAACACCGGAAATCACAGTACAGGCATGGTTATTGATTTCTTTTTCGATTGTCAGCGACAAAATTGACAAAAACTCAAATTGTGTGGTTTCAATTCTATATTCCCTCATACTGCCCCCCTATAAACTTGCTCAACTATTTCCGTGTATTCAAGTGCTTTTATTATATATTTTTTCCACTGCTCAAAGTCCCTTATTGAGCAATTAAATACGCCATGCAATAACATATTCTCAGTCCCAATCAAAAACTGAATATTATATGCCTCGTCAGTTAGTGTAAAGCTCTTGTATTCAAACCAACGACCCTCGCAGTTTTTTGCCGTAATTTCCCCGCTTTCATAAAACACAGTATCCGGTGCGGATTGCCTAATAGCGTTGCGCATTATATCAACTGCAGCAGCTAAGTCACGCCCTTTTCGCTCAATGCAGCTAATACAGATATTTTCATTCAAATTATTGCCTGTTAATATCAGTTGCGGACTTTGGTGAGATAGATATCTTAGCTTCAATAATTCCGCGGGCATCTCAGTAAAGTGACTCGGCAACAGCATAATAGCCTTGCCATCAAATAGCTGCCTGAGCTTAAACAGAACAAGCTCTCCGTGAATAAGTACTGCATCAGTTTCTAAATCAAATTTACTTACAAGTTTTCTTTGAAAATTCCGTAATTTCACAATAGCAGTATCAGCATATTTTCCATCTACCACCCTGCGTCCCTCCGATATTTTGCGTCTTCGAGCAGTTTTATTAATGAATTTTTTGCCTTATCATCTTCAAGCCCGCAGCCGAAAGTGCCAAAAAGTAATTTGCCCTCAAAAGATACCACAAACATTGTATTGAATTTTTGCGCATCTTCAGTACCGGTTCTGAATGAAAAACCACTGCATTTCATATTGCCGAACTGCATAGTGGATTCTTCTGTTATAATTGAACTTGGGTACATGCTCCAAACTAGCTTCCTTACTCCCCTTGCCGCATTCTGTGTTTCCTCTGCGTCAAGCGACTTTTCCAACAAGCTCAGCGTCAAAAAATTTGAAAAACCTTTGCTGGCAAATATGACTTGCGGTTTGTTATAAAAAGGAAATACTTCCGATGCGTCTGCATCCGTCGTCTGTATAAAATCTTCCGGCAGATTTATTGATAACTTTTCATCGAACAGAAACACCGTTTGCATAAAATGCTACCCTCTCTCAGTTATATCTGCAAATCATTCAAAATGATGCTGTGTATAGTATAACCTAAACTACTACGTTTTGCACCTAATATCACATATTCATAATTAGTAACAGACAATAGCGCCCGCTCACCCCTGCAGCAGTAAATCTAATGCCATCTGCAATTGAGGATCATCGTCAAATGCAAGATTGCCTGAGAAGAATGCGACTTGCTGCTCGTCAGATAGCAGAACAATATAATCAGGGGTCAGACCGCCCTCATCATGAAGACTCACCCTGTTCTTTGTCAGATATTCAGCAAAGGAAATATTTACTGCGCCGCCTCCCGGCAACATAGCAATCGTCTGGATCCTGCTCTTACCAGTAGTCTGCTCGCCAACGACTAATGCTGCATCGTACTCGCGCAAAAGCGCGGCAAAATACTCAGCTCCGCTAAAAGAAAAGCGATCGACCAGAACAACCATAGGTAAATCGATAAAAGCAGCATTGGAAAAAGTAACAACCTCGTCTCCATTGCGATCAACAGCGACAAAGATCTCACCCGCAGGCAATAAAAAATCTAGAATCTCAGTCATTTCCGCTACCAAACCACCGGGATTACTGCGCATATCAAACACAAAACCTACTGCACCCAGTTCAATAAGAGAATTAGCTGCGGAAATAAAGTTGCGTGCCGACCCTTGATTAAAATTAGCAAGTCTTATTAAACCGACATTCGCATCGAGCATTATATAAGAAACAGGGTTTATAAACACAGTGCCAAAATCGACAGTAAGCTCTTTAGCGACGCCGTCGCGTATTATAGAGACCTCGGCAGTATCGCCGATAGGTCTGCGAAGAATATCGCGCAGCATAGTTGGAGTAAAGCCATTAACACTATCCTCATCAACTTTGGTAATCAAATCTCCGATCAAAAAACCGGCGCGCTCAGCGGGAGAATCCGCAATTATATGCACCACAAGTATATAACCGCTATGTTCATCAGAAACAACTGTGATGCCGATACCTTCATATCTATTACGAGTATTTTCCTGGCTGTGAGCAAACTCCTCGGCAGTCATATAAAAAGACCAATCATCGTCCAAAGCCTCAACAGCTGCACGCATCGCCGCAGTAGCAATGACCTCATCATCAAAATCCCCGATAAAAAGTTCATCAAACATATTTAGTAACGCATAATAATCGCGCACAAGATGAGATCTATCCGACATAGCGCCATGCGGTCTTCCTATAGAAACTGCCGCAACTACCCACGTAAGCGCTGATGCAAAAAGCATCAGCGCTATAACTAATCCTATTGAAAATCTCTTTTTCATAACATCGCTTCTTCCAAGAAGCTTAGAGGAATCTGGTCGGATTCACTCTTGCTCCGTTTACTGTTACCTCAAAATGAAGATGAGGTCCCGTAGAGATTCCGGTTGAACCAATTCGTCCTATGACCTGCCCCTGGTCAACAACCTGACCGACATTTACAGCTCGCGAACTCAGGTGCGCATACAGTGTTGTAATTCTCTCGCCATTTGCATTCGTACCATGAGCGATAACTACAAAGTTACCATATGAAGAATTAAATGAGGAAGTTATGACAGTACCCCGGTCAGCGGCAACTACTCTTGTGCCGTGCGGTGCAGGAATATCAATACCTGAATGCTGTCTCATAACTCTGTGAACGGGATGCATTCTAATACCAAAACCGCTGGAAATAGTGTTATAACCCGGTACCGGCCAACGAAGCTGGCCCGTTCCTCTGACTATGTTTTGCGTGTTACGTGCAGCGGCGGCGGCAGCCTCTTGTCTGCGCAGTTCCTCTTCTCTGGCTCTGATATCACGCAGAACACGTGCCTCTTCCGCGGCGACTTCCGCATAAAGTGCTGCTTCTGCCTCACGATCTGCTTCCAATTGAAGAATAATTTGATTTGCTTCTTCAACTTGAATCTGCAACTCATTCTGTCTTTCACTTAGCAGGACTATCTCTTCCTCAAGCTCTTCTAAAGTCGCCTCAAGTTCATTTTTTGCCTCTATTGTAGCTTCACGCGCCGCAATTAGATTGTAATATGTCAACTCATCAGCACGCATAATATCTGATACAAAATCCATTCTGGCAAGCAAATCAGAAAAACTTGTAGAATCAAATAATATCTCAAGATAAGTGATAACACCGTTTTCTTCCATATTTCTTACACGGGTTCTGTAGAGCTGAAACTGAGTATCTTCCCTATCCTGCGCTCTTACCACTTCCTCTTCCATCTCTATAATCAAAACTTCGTACTGCGCTATAGTAGCTTCAATATTGTCAATTTCCATGCTTGTGAGCATTATTCGGTCATCAAGCACATTCTTTCTAGCAGTTTCTGTCCTTCGCTCGAAGTCAATTGCATTTATCTCTGTTTGTATTTCTCTCTTTCTTCTTTGATACTCCTGCAATTCCTCTCGCAGCCTATTTATTTGTGCGCGAGTCGCACTGGTATTAGCCGTCGCCGTAACAGCCTCTAAAACAATCCAGCAAACAGACAAGAGCATTATAACAGCCATCACTATCGCTATTAACCTAACAGTCTTCCTATTCATTAAAACATCACCTCAAACGATAATTAGTAATACCTATCGCTGCCTGCAGCTACTGCCGCAATAAATAAACTTTATAGCTATACCTTCAGATATCTATTTAGTGCCAATGTACTGCCGCCAACGCCCACTCCAAAGCCAATCGCGACAAATAGAAAAAACAGCACCGCAGAAACATTTGAAAAAGGCTCAAGCGTTATAAAGAACATCTCAAAATCATAAACTCTGCCGGCTAACACACCATAAAGCCCCATAATAATTGCATACGACGCCAATGAGCCGGTAATGCCAAGGACAAAACCCTCAGTCAAAAAAGGCCATCTTATAAAGGAATTTGTGGCGCCAACCATTCGCATAATGGCAATTTCCTCACGTCGCTCATACGTTGCAAGCTTAATTGTATTTGACATAATAAATAAAGAAATAGCGAGCAAAACCGCAATAATAACTATGGAAACACCGGTAACAATATTGCGTAAAGCAACAAGCGCCTGTGCAATCGCAAGATTTGCATTCACTCTCGCAATACCATAAATTGAACTCACTTCGTGCAATGTATCAGCCATAAGCGAAACTTCGTCAACATAAACCTCAAATCGATGCCGAAACCATTCTGGATCAACATCATTAAATCGATCGGTATCTTCATGTCTTCCGATAAAAGACTGCATTGCAGTTTCACGCGAGATAAATTGTACACCACTAACATTCGGGGTTCTGGAAAGCTCTGCGCTCAATCCTCTGGCTTCGGCGTCAGAAAGGGATTCATTGACATATGCAAGAATGACATTCTCTTTTGCCAAGACGCCTATAACTGAGTTAATATTGACAGCAAGAAGAATAAAAGAACCCATAATCAACAAAAACGCAATAATAATACAAATTGAGACAAATGACATAAGGCTATGCGTAAAAATACTCGAAAAGCCCTCTTTAATAAAATAACCGGTACGATTACTACTCAACTTCATAGTTGTAATACCCATCCATTCCATCGCTGATAATTCGACCGCCATCTATTGCGATTACACGCTGGGAAAGCCTGTCAACAAGCGGCTTTTCGTGAGTGACAATCAGAACTGTAGTACCTAACTCATTGATTCTTTGGAGCAGCAAGAGGATTTCCACGCTACGGGCGGGATCCAGGTTTCCCGTTGGCTCGTCGGCAATAATGAGAGAGGGATTATTGACAAGAGCGCGCGCCACCGCCACTCTTTGCTGTTCACCGCCTGATAGTTCGTCAGGCTTTGCTTTTACTTTGTTTTCAAGTCCTACCAACTCAAGTACATAAGGCACGCGTTGTCGTATTTCCTTGTTAGACGCACCAACAACCCGCATTGCAAACGCAACGTTTTCAAATACGGTTTTTTTGTCAATTAATCTAAAATCTTGGAAAATAACTCCAATAGTCCTTCTTAGATACGGCATTTTCCTCATCTTGATTCTGTCCATATCATAACCGTTAACGACAACCTGCCCGTCTGTCGGCGCGACCTCGCCGGTCAGAAGCTTGATTATTGTCGATTTTCCGGAACCCGAAGGACCAACCAAAAAAGCAAATTCACCTGTATTAAGCGTAAATGAGACGCCTTTTAGAGCCTTTGTTCCGTTGGCGTAAACCTTAAAAACGTCTGTTAATCTAATCATCTAGTATTTCGACTCCTGTGAGACAAGGTACTTTTTCACCATGAGAGCGACCTTAAATATTATGGCATGATCAAACTCCCTAAGATCCAGCCCGGTAATTTTCTTGATTTTCTCAAGTCTATATACCAAGGTGTTTCTGTGAACAAACAGCTTTCTCGAAGTCTCAGAGACATTCAAACTGTTTTCAAAGAACTTGTCTATTGTAAATAGCGTTTCCTGATCGAGCGCTTCAATCGGATTACGCTTAAAAACCTCAGAAAGGAAGATCTCACACAATGTCGTTGGAAGTTGATATATGAGTCTGCCAATACCGAGACTTTCATAGTTGATAATGTTTTTTTCTGCATCAAAAACTCTGCCGACGTCAATAGAAATCAGCGCCTCTTTATACCGGTCCGGCAGCTCTCGTAAATGCCGCGCCGGCGTACCGATTCCGATTACAGTCTTGAGTGAAAGCTCGCTGCCAAGTTTATCCTCTATCATCTCGGCTATCTTCAAAAGATATTTTAAATCAGCCGTAGGAGGCATTTCTTTGATGACCGCGATATCGTTATCCCCGACAGATATTACGAAATCATGATGCCTGTCCGGAAAAGAGTCTTGCAGAAGCTCAATGACTGAGGGGTCGACAGATGAGTTATTTCGGATAACGAGCACACCTCTCATAACCTCTGAGGCAAAGCGTAACTCCTTAGCGCGAATATAAATATCACCCGGCAAGATATTGTCAGTAACAATGTTCTTTACAAAAGCACTCTTATCATGATTTTCTTCAAAATAAATTCCCGCTTCACTAATTGCAACAGCAGCCATAATGCAGACTGTCCTGGCAAGCTCATCATCTCCGCGGGCAAAAACACAATAATTATCAGATGATCCAATGCCAAGAGATTTGAATGTATTGCCGTCGTTTACAGTTACATCACTGCCGATTTCAGCTTGAAACACAATCGGACCGATGTTCGTGCCTATTAGAGAAAGATCGCTGCTTGCCACTACTGAGCCGTCCGAGTCAACTACACCAAAGGCTCGTGTTGTAGCGTCTTTCATCTGGATAATAACACTCTGAAAAATCCTGCTCGACACGTCCTACCCCCCTAACCAAAATAATACAGATTTCTGTCATTTTGACTATGTGTTTCTGTGCGTTTTCTACATAATAAACTATAATGGTACAAAATTCAAGAGTAAAACGATTATTTGTAATTAATTTTACACTTTTGTTACTTATTTAAAAACGCTGTGATTCCAACACAAATGCAGGAGCGGCTGGTGACCGCACCTGCAATTTTGTATTGGCAAATAATTATTCGGTTACTTCGATAACAACACCGGAGCCAACCGTGCGTCCGCCTTCACGAATAGCAAAACGCAGACCATGCTCAATAGCGATAGGAGTTATAAGCTCAACATCCATCTCGACATTGTCACCGGGCATACACATATCAACGCCTGCCGGAAGGTTAATAACACCAGTTACGTCAGTAGTTCTGAAGTAAAACTGTGGTCTGTAGTTGTTAAAAAACGGTGTGTGACGTCCGCCTTCGTCCTTAGAAAGAACGTAAACCTGTCCCTTAAACTTTGTCAAAGGCTTAATGCTCTTGGGTTTTGCAAGAACCTGACCTCTCCAGATTTCGTCTCTTGCTACGCCGCGAAGCAATGTGCCGATATTATCGCCTGCCTCAGCATAGTCAAGAAGCTTTCTGAACATTTCGATTCCTGTAACTGTGGTTTCGCGTGGTTCGTCCATAAGTCCGACGATTTCAACTTTCTCGTTGAGATTGATTTTACCGCGCTCAACACGACCTGTAGCAACAGTTCCGCGACCTGTAATAGTCATTGTATCTTCAACAGGCATAAGGAAAGGAAGGTCTGATTTACGCTCAGGAGTCGGGATATAGGAGTCAACAGCATCCATAAGTGCCTTGATGCATTCGAATTCCGGGGCAAAAATATCAGTTGACTCTGATTCCAGAGCATTACGTGCGCTGCCTTTAATTATCGGAATATCATCGCCCGGGAACTCATATTTTGAAAGGAGTTCGCGGATTTCCATTTCGACAAGCTCTAAGAGCTCTTCATCATCGACTTGATCAGCTTTGTTCATGAAAACAACGATTGCGGGAACGCCAACCTGACGTGCAAGCAGGATATGCTCGCGTGTTTGAGCCATCGGTCCGTCAGCAGCAGAAATAACGAGGATTGAACCATCCATC
>Ga0209755_10006727_pt1 | contig 12614 bp, 12 predicted proteins | sample TergutCo191P1_FD_187301 | JGI IMG/M metagenome (GOLD analysis project Ga0209755, IMG submission 187301) | Cornitermes sp. P1 segment gut microbial communities from Petit-Saut dam, French Guiana - Co191P1 (SPAdes) (version 2) | ecosystem: Host-associated > Arthropoda: Insects > Digestive system... | reverse complement strand
ACCGAGGCGATAAAAACCGACAAGGCCGGCATCGGCCAGTTCGAGGCAAAACAGGAAGGCAAGCGGATTGCAAACGCCTTTCTCGCGGATCCGTCGAAAAGCCTGGAAGACGAGCTTAAAAAGCATCCCAAGGACATGCACGAAAGCTTGAAGCAGGGCGTTTTCGACGTGCTGGCCCCACAGATAAGCCTGCCTTCCGGCAGGGAAGACCTTTCGCGCATCGAGCGGGTGGGCAAGGGCTTTGGTTTTTTGATAAAAGACGGGCGGTTCGCCGCGATGATGAAGCAGCTCACCCAGCTCCTTGCCCGCTACCTTGAAGAGCTCGCCGGCTTCGAGCAGGCGGTGCGCCAGCAGTACGCCCCCAAGCTGCGCCAAAAGGAGGAGGAGCTTTCCCGCCGCCTTGGGCAGGAAGTGCGGCTGGATCCGTTCCAGGATCCGGAGTTCGTGGTGTTCTACAACCAGAACGTAAACGCCCTTAAAGCCAACTACCAGGCCCCGGTGGATCAGGTGCGGGAAGAGGCCACGGCCCTTTGGAACGCAGAGGCCGAAAAGAGGCGCAAATAGATGTCGTACTATTCGGTAAGGAAAATTTACCCGTGGCTGTACAGCCTGCGCGATCCGCAGAACGCCTTTTGCTACCTTGCCGTGGGAAGCGAGCGGGCCCTGCTTTTCGACACGGCGTTCGGGATAGGCAGCCTGCCGGAGGCGATTCGCGAAACCACGGACAAGCCCGTGACGGCGGTGCTTGGGCACGGACACGTCGACCACGTGGGCGGGGCCTACCAGTTCGACGAGGTTTGGCTGCACGAAAGCGACTTCGAGCTGTGCGGCAGGCACGCCTCGGAAAAATCGCGCAGAAGGAGCTTTGACAAAATTTCGCGGGACGAAAAATCCCTGCCGGAAGGCTTCGACCTGGAAGCCTATTTTAAGGCGGGCACGGGAAACCTAAGAAAGCTGGAACACGGCCGGGTGTTTGGGCTTGGCGGCCTGCACATGGAAGTGGTGGACATGGCGGGCCACACGGCGGGCTCGGTGGGGCTGCTTGCGCGGGAACACCGCGTGCTGCTGGACAGCGATTCCGCCGGCGATCACGTTTGGATGTTCCTGCGCGAATCGCTGCCGGTAAAACGGTACATCGAAATGCTGGAGCGGGTAGCCGGGCTGGAGTTTGACGTTTTCTTTACGGGCCATTCGGACGCGCCAAAGCCGAGGTCGGACTTCGGAAAATACATAAACGCCGCGCGCAACGCGTCGCTTGAAAAGGCAAGGCCGTATCCGGTGCTTCCGGAGTTTGGCGGCTATATATACGAGGAAGACGGCGCGCAGATTGTTTTCCATCCGGACAAGCTTTAACGCTTTGCCCAAACCCGAAGGCGGTCAGTCCTTCGCCTCTTCCGCAGGCTCCTTCGGCTTGCGCTTTTCCTTTTTGGCCTCGGCGCGGTCCTTCATGTCGGCAATGCCGATGAACGCCGCGATAAGGCCGACAAGGACGGCAATAACGGGAAGCCCGCCGCGCAAAAACGCCAGCACATCGTCTCCCCAGCCAAGCCCAAACCCAATCCTGTCGGGCGGGAACACGGAAAAAGCCGCCGCCGCAAGAATGACGATGCCAATAATCAGGGATTTCATGTTTTTCCTCCATGGTTTTGTATTTTTGTTTGGATAACACCCTCCGGTTATTATAGCCCAAACCGCCGGAATGATAAAGGGGGCAAACCTCTCCCGTTCGCGATGGCGCATTTCCGGCGACTGTGCTACAATATCGGCGGAGGCTTATGAAAAAGCAAAACACGCGCCGGGCGTTTCCGGCGGCCGTTCTTTTCGCGTTTCTGTCCGTGGTTCTGGCTTCGTGCGACCTCTTCGCGCCGGATTCCCCGGGCGACCACAACCGCCCCATGGCGTACAACGAATTTTTTGCGCAGAATTTTGTAACCGGCGCCTACTACGTATTGGCCGCGGATATGCTGGCGGAGGGCAGATACGTAAGGGTTTGGGCGGAAAGAGGTTCCGGGGTGTCGCGGGAACAGGCGCAGGCAATCGCCGACGAATACGACTACCGCATACGCCCAGGCATTGTGAACGTATTTGCCAGGAAAGATTTCATGTTTTCCCACGCGGGCAGCGAAATCCATTTTGACGACGTCCTGCATTTCGCCAACTGGCTTACGGGCGGCGACGACGGAAAGCTTACGATACTTCTGCTGGACATCCGGGACGGCTGGCGAGACCCGCAAACGGACGCCTATGTCGCGGGGTATTTTTTCAGCGGCGATTTTTTCCCGCAGGGCAGAATCCCCGGCACAAACCATTTCTCCAACGGCAGGGACATGATCTACATAGACACTTTCCCCGGCCTGCTGCCGCAGAATTGGGATCAGGCCCTTTTAACAATCGCCCACGAGCTTCAGCATCTTGTCAATTTTGCCACGACCGTCCAGATGGGCCGCATCCGCATGATGGATCTTTGGATTGACGAAGGGCTTGCCTCACAGGCCGAGCACGTCTATCTTGAGGGAAACGTAAGAAGACACGTCGAATGGTTTGCCCGGGACATAGTGGGAACCATCGCGGCCGGCAACAACTTTTTTGTCTGGGGCAACCACGTAAACAGGGAACCGCTGGCCATTCTGGACGACTACGCCACGGTCTACCTGTTTTTCCGCTGGCTGTTTCTGCAGGCGCAGGCAAACACCGAACCGGAATTCCACGAACGCCTTTTTTACAAAATGGTAACGTCGCCGCACTACGACTACAGAATCGTTACCGAGCTGGCAAAAGAGATAAACCCGGACTGGGCAAGCTGGGACGTTCTTCTTAAAACGTGGCTCGCCGCCAACTTCTACCCGGAAAGCCCCGTCTTTGGATACCTGAACGACGACGAGCTTCGCGGCGGGCTGAGGGTAAGGCCAATCGTGGGGCAGGAGGCCGTTCCGCTGTACCCCGGCGAGGGCGTGTTCAGCCGCATAGTCGGGCCGTTTGTCCCGCCGGCATCCGGAAGAAACGTTCGCTATGCCGGGGTGGCTCCGGGCGGCATTTTTCCTTTCGACGACGGCCCAATCGCCGGGGACTTCCTGCTTACTTTCAACGTCGACACCAACGCCTCGGCTAGGGCCGAAACCGGTTTTCTTACGGGGGCCCCGCCCGCCAATCTTGGAAGGGGAGCCGAAGAACCGTTGCCCGCGTTTGCGGGGCCGTTCGTTATCGACGCCCGGGACGTTCGCGGCAGAAACACTGAAACGGAAATACGGGATTTCTTTTTCCCGCGTCGGAACACGGAGAACCGGGGGCGGTAAATGCAAAGAGGAAAAACCATAATGGTTTTGTCGCTGTCGGTTTTGCTGTTCGCGGCGCAGTCGCTCCCGGCCCTTGGCAACAGGGAAGGGCCGCAGAAAATCGAGGCGACCGGAAGGGTGCGGCTTGTGGGAAACAGCCCCAGGTCCTCGCTGGTGATAACCGGCAAGGATCGCGAATGGCACATAGACTACAGGGAACAGGAAAAGTTTATGGAACTGCAGCACCAAACCGTTACGGTCATGGCGGAAGAGTTCTACCACGACATGTTTTTCGTAAACGGCTTTCCCGCGGGCAGGCGTTATTTTCTAAGAAACATTGTCGTTGTCCGCGTGGGGGACTAGGGGGCCGGCTTTTGCCCCGCCCCGCTGTTGTATCATTCGGCAAACCTTGGTACAATGGCAAAATGAATTACAGCAACGCTTTTATTCCCACTCTGCGGGAAGTTCCCGCTGACGCGGTCATCGCCAGCCACAGGCTGATGTTTCGGGCGGGCCTGATCCGCAAACTTGCAAACGGGCTTTTCGCCTACCTGCCGCTGGGGCTTCGCTCGTTCCGCAAAGTGGAGCGAATCGTCCGCGAGGAAATGGACGCGATTGGCGCCCTGGAGATAAAGCCGACGGTGATACTGCCGGGCGAGATATGGAAGGAATCGGGCAGGTGGGACTCGATGGGCGACGGAATGCTGCGGGCAAAAAACCGCCTTGACCACGACTTCGTGGTTTCCCCCACCGCCGAGGAAGCTTTTACCGCCATAGTGCGCGACGAGCTTTCCAGCTACCGCCAGCTTCCGCTTGCCCTTTACCAAATTAACACGAAGTTTCGCGACGAAATCCGCCCGCGCTACGGCGTAATGCGCGGGCGCGAATTCGTGATGAAGGACGCCTACTCGTGGCACGCGGACGAGCAAAGCCTGGACGAAACGTACCTGGCGATGGGCCGCGCCTACCGCCGCATTTTTAAGCGCTGCGGGCTTTCGGTGATTCCCGTGAAGGCTGACTCGGGCGCGATGGGCGGTTCCGGCTCCGAGGAATTCATGGTGGAAAGCGACATCGGCGACAACACGCTAATCCTTTGCAAAAGCTGCGACTATGCCGCCAACGTGGAAAAGGCCGGCTGCGCCCCCGATTTTGCCGCGCCGGATTCGCCGGCGGCCGCAAAAGCCGCGGCGGCCGGCGTTCCGCCGTATCAAAAAATCGATACCCCAAACGTCAAAACAATCGACGAGTTTTGCGCCTTCATGAACAAGGCCGACGGCGGCGGCTCCATGACGGCGAACCGGCTGATAAAAACGCTGATATACCGCGCCGTGAACGTCGAGCTCGATCTCTCGGCGGCTCCCGGATGCAAAAACCTTGAGCGGAAAAAAGCCGGGCAGGAAGCTTCGTCTTCGAAAAACGCCGCAGCTTTTTACCCCGTGGCTTTCTTCGCGGCGGCGATACGCGGCGACCTTGACCTGAACGAAACGAAGCTTGCGGCTTTGCTTAAAGCTTCGGAAGTCGGCCTTGCCTCGGACGCGGACGTTGCCAGGCTCAGCGGCGCGCCGGTCGGCTTTGTCGGGCCCGTGGGCCTGGACTCGCTGCCCGTCGTCGCCGACCACAGCGTTGTCGCGATGAGCGACGCGGCAACCGGCGCGCTGGAAAAAGACGCGCACTACATGCACGTAGCCTACGGGCGCGACTTCCTGCCTTGGATGACGGGGGATCTTCGCACGGTCAAAGCCGGCGACAAATGCCCCGCGTGTTCCGGGGAGCTGTTCGAGAAAAAGGGCAACGAGCTTGGGCACATCTTCAAGCTTGGCTACAAGTACACAAGCAGCATGAACGCGGGCTTTCTTGACGAAAACGGCAAAAGCCAAACCCCCACGATGGGCTGCTACGGCATAGGCATAGACCGCGCGCTGGCCTCGGTAATCGAGGAGCACCACGACGAGGGCGGCATCGTGTGGCCGGTTTCCGTCGCGCCGTATCACGTAGCGGTTATTCCCATCAAGTACGACGGAGCCGTCAAAGCCGCCGCCGACCGCCTTTGCTCCGAGCTTGAAGCCGCCGGCGTGGAAGTCCTGCTGGACGACCGAAACGAACGCCCCGGCGTAAAGTTCAACGACGCGGACCTCATAGGCATACCCTGGCGCGTGCTTGTGGGCGACAAGGGCCTTGCGCTCTCCCCCCCCTCGGTGGAAGTAAAGCGCCGAAGCGAAAAGGAAAACCGCATGGTGGAGCTGGACGCGGCGGCGAAGGAGTTGGAGAAAGAAGTACGAAACGAGCTTGCCCTGCTAAACGGCTAAACGGTTTGCGGCCCCTACCTGCCCGCAAAGGCCAGCGTAAGCCCCATCGCGTTTGTCCCCGGCAGCGTGTGCGTTCCGGTTCTGCCCCGAGCGTCCAGGCTTGTTATGCGCACGTCGTTGCCGTCCACGGAAACGACGTTGACGGTAACGATTTCGGACGGCACAATCCAAAACGTTATTCCCTCCCCTGCGGAAAGCCGTCTGGTTTCGTTTCTTGTTACGGTGCCGCTTTGGATAACCGGGCGGTTGAGCCGTTCGTCGGCCCGGAGGGTTTTGGCATACAGGTCTTGGCTGACCCATGCGTGGATTTTTACCACGGCGTTTCCCTCGGTTATCGTTATCCGCGCGCTTCCGCCTCCTCCCGTGCCGGGGCGGCCCGTATGCAGGCAGGAAACGGCGAGCAACGCAAACGCCAAGGCAAAAACCGTTGCGATTAATTTTGTCGGCGGCATTTCAACCTCCCGCGTTCATTTCGCGAATCAGCTTTCGCAGGGGCAGTATCATGGGCGGCGAGACGGAAAGGCTGTCGATGCCGATTTGTATAAAGGTTTTGGTAAGCTCAGTGTCGGAGGCAAGCTCGCCGCATATCCCTATGGGAATGCCCGCCCGCCTTGCGTTTTCCGCGGTCAGCTTCAGCAGCTTCAACACCGCCGGGTGGTGCGTGTCCGTAAAACGGTTTAGGGCGCTGTTCTGCCTGTCCACCACAAGGGTGTACTGGATTAAGTCGTTTGTGCCGATGCTGAAAAAATCGGCCTCCCTTGCCAGATCGTCGCTTATCAGAGCCGCCGCCGGCGTTTCTATCATTACCCCGATGGGAACCTGCGACGAATGGGGAACCTTCTCGGCTTCAAGCCCGGAGCGAACCTTCGCCGCGATTTCCTTTGCCTCGCGCAGTTCCCACAGGGAAGAAACCATCGGCAAAAGTATTGACACGTTTCCGTGGGCGGCCGCGCGATAAATGGCCTTAAGCTGGGTAACAAAAATCTCGGGCCTGTCAAGGCAGACGCGAAGCGCCCTAAGTCCAAGGGCGGGGTTTTCCTCCTTCGGAAGCTTGAAGTAGTCGATTTGTTTGTCCGCGCCTACGTCAAGAGTCCGAATAACCACATCCCGGCCTTTCGCTTTGTCAACGATTTTTCTATACGAAACGTACTGCTGCTCTTCCGAGGGAAAACCTGTCAGCCCCATGAAGATGAATTCGCTGCGGACCAGGCCTATTCCCTCTGCGTCGTTTGCCAGCGCCGCGTCCACGTCGGCAGGGCCGGCGATATTTGCAAGAAGCTTTATCTTTTTGCCGTCAAGCGTTTCGCCGGGAAGCCCTACCAGAGTGGCAAGCGCGGCTTTTTTTTGGGCCTCCTCGTCGCGGCGTTTGAACCAGCCTTCCGCGGTTTTCCTGTCCGGCTCAATGTAGAGCGTGGCCCCGTCGCCGTCAACTATGGCCTCCTTGCCGTTGCAGCTTTCGTCAATCGTTTTGCCAAGGGCGCACACCGCGGGAATGCCCATGTTCCTGGCAAAAATGGCGGTGTGCGAATTGCTCGAACCGTTCGACGTTACCAAGGCCAGCACAAGGCTTGTGTCAAGCTGGACGGTTTCGCTTGGGTACAGCTCGTCCGCCGCTATAATCACAGGCTTTTGCAGGCACACCATAAAGCTGGCGCTTCCGTGCAGAATATCCAAAACCCTGGCGGAAACATCCCATACATCCGTGGCAAGAACCTTCATGCGCTCGTCTTCCATGTCCAAAAACATTTGTGCAAAAACATCCGCTGTTTTTGAAACGGCGTATTCGGCGTTTGCTTTTTCCTCGACAATGAAATGCGTTATGGAGGCGCGGTAATCGGGATCGGTAAGCATCATCGAGTGCACTTCAAAAAGGTTTGCGTCCTCGTCGCCCAATTTTTTAAGGGCAATGGACCTTATCATGTCGAGCTGGCTCACGGCTTCCCGTATGGCCCTTTCCACGAGGTCAAGCTCCGCCTGCACGTCGCAAATGGGGTTGAAGCTTGTGTCCGCCCTGCGCCGCCTGAAGTACAGCATGGGGCCGATTGCTATTCCGCTGCTCGCCTTTTGCCCTTTAAACGTTCGCATGTTTTGCCCCACGATAAACCCCCAAAGCTACAGCCTGTCAAGGCAGTAGTCTTTCAGCTCTTTGGCGACTTTTGCCTCGTTGTCACCCTCCACGGTTATGACAATCTCGTCGCCCTGGCTTACCTGAAGATTTATTACGGAAAACAGACGTTTTGCGTCAACCGTTTTGTCGCCCTTTGCAACCATTATCTTTTCCCCATATCCCTGCGCTTTTTTGACAAAGTTTCCCGCAGGGCGCGCGTGCAGGCCATCGTTCGTCGTCAGCATGTAATTGAACTCAATCAAGCTTCCTCCTCTTGAAACCGTCCGTCATTCCCCTTTTGGCAACAGGTATTCCTGCAGCTGCTCCAAAGTTTCCTTGGCGCTCTGTTCCGCGGCTATGGCTATTGCCGCAACCAAAGCCCCTTCCACCAGGGCCGCGTTGCACAGGAAGACGCGGGCCCGCAGCTTTTCGCCGAGCGCTTCCCGCGCCATCTGCCCCGTAAGCCTGGCGGATCCTATGTCGGCAAGAACTATTACCTCCCCATGCTCGGCGGCTTCCTGCATTCTCGCAAGAGTCCTGTCGTAGTCCGTGCCAAGGGTGCCCGCCTTGTTGCCGCCTACGGCTATAATGTTTACCTCCCCGGTCATCTGGAAGGCGAACTCCTTTACCCCGTCGGCTATTTTGTGGCTGTGCGACAAAAGCATCAACGAAACCATTTTGACACCCCCCTCCCCCTAGGCCAGGGCCCTGCAGATTGTGCGGACCATAAGATAGCTCGAGGCCGCCCCTGGGTCGATGTGGCCAAGGCTGCGTTCCCCAAGATACGAGGCGCGGCCTTTTCTTGCGACAAGGTCTTTTGTCTTTTCCATACATTCGGCTGCGACTTTTTCGGCGTTTGCGAACGCCTGTCCGCAGGGGAGCCCCGTCGCGCCGTCTTTTTCCAGCGATTCCAAAACCGGAAGCAGCACGTCTATCATGGTTTTGTCGCCTGGTTCCGCGTTGCCTCGGGCCTGTATGCCAAGAATGCCTTCCCTAAAAAGCGGCGCGAAGCCGGGCAGGTTTATTTCGGTAAGCCCTTTCGCCGCGCTGGAGGCTTTTAAAAACATGCTGCCGTAAAGCGGGCCGGCCGCCCCGCCTATGTTGGAAATCAAGGCCATTGCGACCGTTTTAAACAAATCGCCTATGTCGGCCCCCGGCGAGTTCTTTAGCTTCTGCGCCACCACGCCAAAACCGCGGGCCATGTTGAAGCCGTGATCCCCGTCGCCTATCGCCTGGTCGAGATCGCTTAAATATCGTTTTTGCTCCTCCATGACCCCCGCAATGTCGCAAACAATGGAGCGTACTTTGTCGGTGTTTATGCTCATTGTCAACATATCCTCCATGCAATGGTTCGTGCTTTTGCATCGTAATATGTTTTAAGCCCGTCGTCAAGCTTTAGCAGGGAAACGGAGAAGCCGGCCATTTCAAGGGAGGTCATGTAGCTGCCGACGTTGGTCGAGTAGATTTTGACGCCTTTTTTGCCAAGCACCTCGTGCGCCTTGCGGCTTACGATGAAGAGCTCCATGGCGGGAGTGGCCCCAAGCCCGTTTACAAGCAGGGCGACTTCGCCGCCGGACTCGATTGGGTTGTCTTTAAGAATGTAGTCCACAAGGATGTGCTCGGTCAGCTCGTCGGCGCTTTTGAGCCTGTCCCTAAGAACGCCTGGTTCGCCGTGTATGCCAAGCCCTATTTCTATTTCGTCCGCGCCAAGCTCGAACCCGGGTTTCCCGGCTGCGGGAACGGTGCAGGCGGAAAGGGCGATTCCCATGGACCTCGTGTTTGCGACAACCTTTTCGCCTATTTCCCGCACTGCGTCAAACCCCAGACCGGCTTCCGCCGCCGCGCCGACAATCTTGATCACAAAAATCGTGCCGCCGATTCCTCTGCGCCCAACCGTATAGGAGCTGTTCATGACCGCAACGTCGTCGTTGACTATGATTTTTGCGGTTTTTATGCCTTCCTCCTCGGCCATCTCCCCCGCCATTTCGAAGTTGAGCACGTCGCCGCTGTAGTTGGGAACTACCATGACAACGCCTTTGCCGGTGTTTGCCGTTTTGACGGCTTCAAGGATGGGCCCCACCCCGGGGGCGGTAAAGACCGCGCCGCAGACGGCGGCGTCCAGCATCCCCTCCCCGACATAGCCATAGTAGGCCGGCTCGTGCCCCGAACCGCTGCCGGAAACAAGCGCCACTTTTCCCGTTTTGGGAACGCTGCGGACAATCACGCCCTGGCCCGCCTCGGCAATGGGCAGGCTCCTTACATAATCGGGATAAGCCAAAGCTATGCCGGAAAGCATCTCGTCGACGACTCTGTCAATGTTGTTGATAATTTTTTTCACACCGCCCCCTGGTACGCGTTTTCCCAGCCAAGCGAGCGCTTGACCGCCTCTTTCCATCCGGCCACAAGCTTCGACCTCTCGGCTTCCGGCATCGAGGGCCTGAACACCCTGTCCTGCGCCATGTTTTTTACGATGTCCTGCTTGTCCGCATAGTAGCCCACAGCCAAACCCGCCAGGTAGACCGCGCCAAGCGCCGTGCTTTCGACTACCTTTGGGCGAATAACGTCGGTGTCAAGAATGTCGGCCTGGAACTGCATAAGAAAATCGTTGACGGAAGCTCCGCCGTCAACGCGGATGCTTTTTATCGGCACGCCGGCGTCGTTTTCCATCGCCTTGATGACGTCGCGGCTCTGGTAGGCAAGGGACTCCAGCGTGGCGCGGACAAAGTGCTCCTTGCCGGTATTGCGGGTAATGCCGAAGACGGCACCCCTGGCGTACTGATCCCAATAGGGCGCGCCCAGGCCGACAAAGGCCGGAACCACGTACACCCCCCCGGCATCCCGCACCTGCACGGCAAGCCGCTCGCAGGAAGCCGCGTCGTCAATCATGCGCAGGCCGTCGCGCAGCCACTGCACCGAGGCCCCCGCGATAAAAACGCTGCCCTCAAGCGCGTACTCGACCTTGCCCTCGGCACCCCAGGCAATGGTGGTAAGCATTCTGTTTTTGGATTCTACCGCCGCCGTCCCGGTGTTCATCAGAATGAAGCAGCCCGTTCCGTAGGTGTTTTTTATCGTTCCGGGTTCAAAGCAGCACTGGCCAAACAACGCCGCCTGCTGATCCCCGGCGATGCCGGCAATGGGAATTTCGCCGCCGAGAATTCCGGAAGCCGTGTTTCCGTACACGCAGCTTGAGGGCCTTGCCTGCGGCAGCATCCGTGCCGGTATGTCAAGCTCTTTAAGAATGTCGCCGTCCCACTCAAGAGTGTGGATGTTGAAAAGCATCGTGCGCGAGGCGTTGCTATAATCGGTAACAAAAACTTTTCCCTTCGTGAAGTTCCAGACAAGCCAAGTATCCACGGTGCCAAAAAGCAAGTCTCCCTTTTCGGCCTTCTCCCTGGCTCCGGAAACGTTTTCCAATATCCAGCGGACTTTCGTCGCGGAAAAATACGCGTCCACCACAAGCCCGGTTTTCTCCAGGATTATTTTGTCAAAACCCTTTGCCTTAAGGGAGTCGCAGTAGTCGGCGGTTCGGCGGCACTGCCAGACGATTGCGTTGTGGACGGGCCTGCCGGTGTTTTTGTCCCACACAATCGTGGTCTCGCGCTGGTTGGTTATGCCGATAGCCGCGATGTCGCCGGCGGTTATGCCCGCGCGCGCCTTGGCCTCGGCAAGAACCCCAAGCTGCGTGGAGTAAATCTCCATGGGATCGTGCTCCACCCAGCTCTGCTTCGGAAAAATCTGTGTGAATTCCTTTTGCGCCATCCTGATGATGTTTCCCTGTTTGTCGAAAACGACCGCGCGGGAACTGGTGGTTCCCTGGTCAATCGCGACAAGGTATTTTGACATTCACGCCTCCAACAAGTATCCGCCGCAAGGGAACGCCGCCTCCGACTTTCGGCCCCGCGACAAAACAACCGGTTACTTCTAGGATTGTCCCACGGCTTTTGCAGGTTGTCAAGTTCTTTGTGATTGGAAATGCACGGGCTTAGGTTCATAAGCCGCACCCGCAAACAATGCCGCCCGACCGTCATTTCATGCGTTTTGCTTCGTTACAAATATGGCACAATTTGTTCGAAAGCAGCAAATCCGAGAACCGCCTGGCCCAAAAATTCATGCGGACTACTTGACAACCTTGGCCATTCGGGGCATACTGGAATCATCACAGCGTTTGACGCGGTGCGTTCGTTAAGCCGCCTTAGCTCAGCTGGTAGAGCACTTGACTTGTAATCATGAGGTCTCCGGTTCAAATCCGGGAGGCGGCTCTACCGTAAGTTTCGACGGTATGTTACGGGGAGTTTCCAGAGCGGTCAAATGGGGCAGACTGTAAATCTGTTGGCTACGCCTTCGAAGGTTCGAATCCTCCACTCCCCAAATTGAGCTAATTCCTTACCACATAAGGAATTAGCTCGTTTTTTTGAAACGGCTTTTTTCCTATGTTTTCCCAGGGCGGGTAGCATCGTGCGCTTATCGTGCACGTATTTTCCGACAAGGAGATGCTATGCCCAGACCAGCCAAACCATTTACCACACCCAGACGGGTCGATTCCAAGACGTTCCAGCTTTCGCTTAACCCCACGTGTGGCTTTCCGCACTGGGTATGCGCCGAATGGCAGCGCCGAAGCTTCCAGGAACTGCCGGACGAGCTGGCCCACTACCGTTGCCCCAAAACCAAGGCCGCCGCCTCGGCCGGAGCCCTTGCGCTCGTGACCTTACTCAAGAAAAGGCAGGAGGAAGGCTCCGCCAGGCGCGTGGCCACGGAGGACGTCACCGTCGGTGAGTGGCTGGAAAAGTTAACCCGCATGGAAACCAGCCCCAGGACGGGGATCAACGCCTCACGCAACAGGCCCAATTCCCTCGACACGCTGGAAAACTATCACGGGTACTTCCACGGCCACATCAAGGGCGACCCCTTTACCGAGCTTAAGATGGCGGA
>Ga0209755_10006726_pt1 | contig 12615 bp, 7 predicted proteins | sample TergutCo191P1_FD_187301 | JGI IMG/M metagenome (GOLD analysis project Ga0209755, IMG submission 187301) | Cornitermes sp. P1 segment gut microbial communities from Petit-Saut dam, French Guiana - Co191P1 (SPAdes) (version 2) | ecosystem: Host-associated > Arthropoda: Insects > Digestive system >... | reverse complement strand
GCGTTCACAAGTGCATTGAGGTTGGTGGCGGCATCTTTGAAAATTTGTTATGAGATGTGCCAGACGTCGACGAGCCAGGGTTTTGTCCATTGCAAATCATCAGTAACACAATGGTGAGTACCTGCATGCATGTGATGTTTTTTATTACGTAATTGCAGTTCGTGCTCGCAGGATGGTCCGTATTTTCTTTTTACCATATCTCGGTAACCGTTCAAAATCGGACCCATGTTCATATGAACTTTTATGCTTAGAATCACACACACTATCATTTCCCAAAGTATTGCAGATTCCTCCTGAATCGCCCTGTATATGGGCTACTAAGAGGTAAACTGTAAATAATTTAATTTTATGATGTTTGAGATTCTCACCAGCAATAAATACAGCGCAGATAGCCCAAATTCATATAGCTTCAGTCTCCTGGGATGTGTCGCTGTGTTGCCCGGCAGAAAAGTACAATTTTGAGGAACCTACTAAACCACACTCTGTGAAGAGATGGAAGGCAGAACAAGTCTCATAAATGTTAGCACCCTTCTACCGGACTACATGGCATTTAACTTCACAGAGCAGAACCCTTCTTGAGAAGCTAACAGGCTTTCATCTAGTCACGAATTTCCCCGCATTTTATGGAAGCTAAGGTTCATTACCGCATTCACAAAAACCTGGCACCTGTCCCTATTCTGGGCCCGATCAATCCAGTCCAAGGTCTCCCGCATCCCACCTACTAAGATCAATTTTAATATCATCCTCCCATCCACTCCTGGGTCTTCCATGTTTCCCCACCAAAACGCTGTATGGACAGCTCCTGGGCCCATACGTGCTACATGCCCAGCCCATCTCATTAATCTTGTTTTTATCACCTCAGTAATATTTTGTATGGAGTACGGATCCTTAAGCTCCGCGTAATGTAGTCTTCTCCACTCTACTGTTACCTCGTCCCTCTTAGCCCCAAATATCCTCCTTCGTACCCCATTCTCAAACACCAAAACTGTCTGTCGTTGACAAGATAGTTTACAGTTGCTAAGTACAGCGGATACACCGTTATAGTTGCATCCTACCGAATATTTGCTACCATGGATCAAAGTAGTTTGCTACTGTGTGTTGGCGAAACTGCATATTGATTCGTCTGCCATCTACCGTGCACTGTTTGTGAGTTTGTAGTAACATGTCGGCTCGATTGGATCAGTGGACAAAGCAGGAAGTTCGCGCTGTTATTCGATTTTTGAATGCTAGAAATGTATCCGCGGCAGAAATTCATCGCCAGCTGGTGGACGTTTACGGAGAAGATGTAATGACTCGGCAGAGTGTAGCAAAATGGTGTGTACACTTTCGAGCTGGAAGAGTGATTATGGAGGATAGTGAAAGACGTGGTAGACCTACGACAGCAAACACTGCAAACAACAGGACGCTTGTTGAAAAAGCGATTCGCTGTAATAGTAGGATTACTGTGCGCGAACTGCATCAAGACTTGAATCTGTCGCATGGAACAGTTATCAAGATCATTCGGGAGTTAGGGTTCCACAAAGTGTGTGCAGAGTGGGTGCCCCGAAATTAGAATTACCCTCTTAATTAGAATTACTTTAACCGTAAAAATTACTATTTTACAACTGTCCACTGTGTCACATTTGTTTTCCTTCAGCAACTAAACACTTTATGTGAAGCATCTCTCGTTTTCATGCTTCTTTTTGTAGGGTTTAACTCTATGACGGTCCTGAGATAGATGACATGGTGTTGGGTTTGTCAGCTGCATCTCTCAGGAATGGGGAGGCCATCCCATGTTATGTCTTGTATTCTTTGTAGGCAGTCGTGTCAGACATAAATGTTCCTTCAGTTATAATTTTAAATTGTGATTGTTTACAGCAAGTCGTGACATAGATTCAGTATTAATGCCACAGAGGGGCGTAAATTGATACACATATGCTTAGATATGCTACTAGTAATTAGATATGTATCCTGCACTTCCAGTTACAAGGTTAGACTGACGTTTAACGGTCCTTTGAATACCTGATTTGTACCTGTCAGGGTATAAATGGTGATTAATTGTTGCTGTAGAATAGCTGAATTCAAATAAGAGTAACAGAAAAACTTAATTGAAATTAGAGTATACTGTAATTTGTACTTACCAAACTGGACTCATCTGGTGAGGCAAGACTAAGAAGCAGAACGCTTACATTTACTGTCAGGGGTCCTCCTGTAACAGTCACAATACATACACAATACAATGAACATGTGAAAGATAAAGTTAAGTAAATAATGTTAATAGGAATAAAAGCATGCCACTGCTTCCTGTCCAGTTTCAAACAATGTTATAAGCAGGGAGTCACATTCATCTTTGAATTGAAGAATAAATAAAAATCTTAAGAGAACAGCCATGTTTGTATGTGTATCTTCAGTAACAGTATTTGAAGTTTGGTTTTACTGTCAAAGAATCTGACATTGAGTCAGTCTCAGACAAAATGATAATGCTTACTTCTGTTTCATTTAGCAAGTAGGACAAAAATCACTGACTAATCCTGGAGAAGTGTAGCAGACTTCAGATATGTAGGAACAACAGTTACAGATGAAAACTGTATTTGTAAAAAAATTAAGAGAAGACTAAATTCAAGGAACACTTGCTAGAACTAGGTTTGGATTTTTTTTTTTCCCTGTCTTCAATCTAGGAAATTTAAGATTGAACTTATAAAACTGTTAATTATACTTGCTGTGTATGAATTTAAACTCACTCACATTAAAGGAAAGGACATGGACTGAGGGTGCTGAAGAACATGATGATGAGGAAAATTTAAGGACCTAGAAGGGAGAAAGTAACAGAGTCTGCAGAAAATTGTAGACATAGTGAGATGATTCATAATGTTTACTGTACATGAAACAAGGTGTAGGGGTCTCGGTTAGGACAGTTATAACCGTTGCATGGAATGTGGCTATATTGTATCAAAGTTTATTTTTATTAAACAGATGTGTTGAGAGAGATTGACGCATTAGGCAAGTGTGTGAATGAAAGATAATTAGGACATCGAACCATGAAGAGAGCAATGTTAGAGCATAGTAGATGAAGGGAGACAAGGATATTTAGAAGGAATTAAGACTAGGTGTGTAGCAGGTAGCAACAAGGACTTGGTAGTTTTTGCAGTTTGTCAGTGTCAAAATTAATGGGTTTCTTTTATCCTGGAGTAGTGGAAATTTTGAACTTAGACAGTTTTAGACCTCTTCAATCTTGTGGGGGGGATGCATGCTAGTCATGCTTACACATTAAGAAAAACCGGTAGGATGCTCATATGGGGTTCATACAGGTCACAGCATGGGGGCAAATATTAAGTCATTTGTAACCAATAATGAAACAGAATTCAGAATTTTAACTGTTTGGACCCATTAGCAAATAGTAAAATTTAGAGTCAGCCAATTGGGAACCATGAGAATAATTCAAGTAGCAGAAAAAAAATTTGTACGGGATACCAGCTACACCATACTCATGCCAAAGGAGAGAAGCCGTTTAGACGTGATTAAGTGACGTGGAAATTTGCGTCAGTCTGTTTTGGGAAGTAAAAAATTAAACATTTTATAGATAGGAACTTGCATTACTTAAACAGGATACTAGTGACATTTGAAATTAAAATTGATGTGTTTTTTTATATTGTTCAAGTGAAAAAGTTTCCAGTGCTACGGACATTAATACAAGAACTACTGTAAAAATAATTTTGTTCAGTTATAATATGACAGGAAACCGTAATTATCACGATATTGAGTAAATTACTGGCTATATTTTTTAATCATTTACATGAGTGTTTTGGGTCCTCTGAGGAAACACTTAGATTCCCTGAAACCAAGAGAATATCTACCAGCTGAGGGCTAGAATGGGTATAATATGATGATTACTGTCTTTCAGGCTGAATTACACCTATTCTTCTGCCCTGAAGATAAAGGCAACAGGTTCTACTGAAATGTCGGTAAATAACACTCTTCATCACATCTCCGAAAGCAGTAATCTTAATTATTGGGGCATTTAAGTAGCGGAGAATGAAGGAGGCTGGTAACATACAATGGTAGTTACAAAAAATGGATGTATATTTTCGGTTGTGGAATCTGAAGGGAACACACTATTTGGAAGATATATGTAGATAGCATGATAGTATTAAATGGATCTTTTAGTATTACGTGTCAAAGTATGGACGTGCTTCATTTGGTTTAGAATAGGATCAGTTCTGGTCTATTAAGAATGGAGTGATGAACCTACAGATTCTGTAAAGGCAAAGAAATTCGTGAGCACTGAAATGTTTGTTAACTTCAGAAAAAGGACTCTGCTCCACATATTTAGTTATAGCTTTTGTATGACTTGATATTAAACAGATGTTATTATACTGTGTTACTTGTCCTTGTCCTGTTAACTGTAACTCTTCACAGAAGACAGAAAATGCCATTGTCCACACATGCAGACATGGGCATTTAAAAATGAAAATAAATCCAGCTGTCAGCAGCTGCACTGGGATTTAATGTCGAGATGATCAAGATTACAAGCCATGTTGTGTCATGTGTCGGGCAGTCATGATATTCATATTCCATCCCATGGTCTCTTTTTATTGTTTTTTCTTGGTTCGTGGTAATTAATGAACTCAGTACATTAATGGATTATTTAGTTGTATTGTAAATATATCTGAATGGTCACATTGTAACTGCAACACACTGACACATTTTATGAATTTAGGAAGCACATGGCAGTCCCATGACAAAGCAGGAAAATGTTCATGACCTGCTAGAAATAAGTTTGGTGTGTTCTAGGATGTGTCAGTATGGGGTCTGGTAGCTGTATAGTGACATTTCAGAGGAACTTAAGTGTCTCACTCTAGAGTATTCTGGAAGGGTCAGTCCAAAAACAAGTTTATGAGTCTCATATTTGAACTTTTTATTTCTACTACTAATAAAACAATATACATGCAATTTTGTGACTGCCACTTTGCTGTTTGCCATATCCCTACCAAAAATGATGCATTTGTTGTAAAAGAAAACTAGCTTTTTGTTTCCCTGTTTATAGAAGTATGTGTCATGCAGTTGCAACAGCTGTCTTTGCATCATCATTGCTTGTAAATTTGTAGCCACCAAAATGACCCTTTAGAACATGAAATAGAACAGAACTCGTGTCTCATCTCCAGTGACACTACGCTTGAGAAATCTGTGGCAACTAACAGCATATTGTTGCAGGAATGAGAGGACACAAAGTCATCCCTTTTGTTTTGTGCTTTCCTGATGATGATTACAGCACTCATCATGTACATACCCTGTGGAATCCAAACCCCTAAATGATCCTGAAAACTGTTCCATGGGACAGACTCAAGTTTTGTTATATTTCACTGATCATTATTCTTGTGTTTTTGAGAATTGCATTTTACACGCATTTTCTTGTCTGGTGTACTTGCTGTTGTGGGTCTGCCATTTATGGCACAATTGTTTGTACAGTACTTGTTCATCAAGATGCAGCATGTGAACTCCATTTTGCTGCATTCTATTGGTTAATCATGTTTGCATAAACGTTTATGGTATGACAGAATTATGCTGCAGACACATTTCTTGCACACAAAGACCAAATTACTGCCTGGGCCTGATGCTGAGACCACTGTTTTAGTCAGGTTGCTATCACCACATGTGCAGTGCAGAGTGATGACTCTCAACACAGTGTTGTCATTGGAGAATAGCCAATTGCTTTGCAACAATTCTAGTCATTCTAAGACAAGTTGAAATGACGTTTTGTGCCTTGTAAATTCATTTTTGGGCCATCCCACATGTTCTGAAAATGAAGTTTATTCATCTGAAATCTTGGTAAATAGCTACCAGAGGACTTGGTGTCAAATGTCCAAGTCCATAATCTTCACAGTCACTGCTGTGAGAACCTCAAATTTTGCACTTAGTAGGTTGTTGTCTACATTTCAGCGCACATGAACTTAACTCACTGTAACTGTGAGACATACAGCAATGATTAAGGTTTACTAAATTCACTTTTAGAATATGTCTGTTACTGCAAAAATGTAATTCAAGTGGAATCATTAACACTTTTTCACCAGATTTGAAGTTTATAAAAAAAATTTTTATGACTCGGCAGAAATGGAAAATTTGTGTTATATAAAATCCAGTTACAGCTGATGATAAGAATAATACGAATATCAAATTCCATGTAATACTTACAACAACAAAAATCCCTCTGTGTAGACATACACAGAAATTAAAACTGGAATTTTCATATGCATTACTTAGACAGGAATAAGAAGTTTTACTAAAAACTGGCATTGTAAGCATTTGACCAATAAGGAAATGGCAAAGAAGGAACAAGATCCTGCAATAATGAACTAAAGTTTAAAGTAAATAATAGACACATACCATGCAATTTTGTATAATGGAAACCATGTTGATATTAAGTTGGTGTTTATCCTGCTTTTGAAAAGCTGTAACTTTGTGTTGCTGTTACTTTGTATGCCATGGATGAATTTTACATGTATATATACACACAGTGAAGTGACAATTGAAATGTTTGAATGTATGTTAAATGCCCACATTCTCACCAGTTTTATATTTTGGGTGTGCTGGGAAAAATAAAGAATTACATGGAGGTGTAGGAGTATACATTGTGTACTTGGAATGAATATTTAGTGACATATTCTGTTCCTGTGAAACTGCTTTGTTCTATAACTCAAATGTTCTGAATATGCAGTAATGATTTTTAAAAATCCCTCCTCCTGCTACACAAATTAAATTCCACTTTCCAGTTCTGGTTGTATGTTTCATGGCCCATACAGTGTCCTTGATGCAGCCAGATATACTCATTTATATACTGCTGTCACTCACTGAAGTTTATAAAAAAATGAAGTTTTATATATTACTGTAGAATGTAGAAAATCTTTTTCTCTAATGATATAATATGTGTAGTGCTAATAAAACTGTGATGTTTATGTGCACACAGAATGACATCAAGACCATGGCTCTAGCGCTATGTCTGCCTGTGACAGAACAACACGCTGCAATGCAGTGAGAACTGTACTTGTGATCGGCAGGCATGAACAAAGCTTCAAGATAGATAGTGAGATCATTTCTACCTCATGATATTAAATGCTGTAGCATTTGTTAAATGTGATACTGTAGTTCTGTAAATATATTTGAATGGTTTGTTTGTTGAATCATGACATTTTTGTGTTGGTGTTCTTTATATGTGCAAATAATAATAACCCTTATGGATGGAATGGCCAGATGGATTATGGTAAAAGATGGTATGTAAAATTGTGCAGTTATCATTCAACCTGCACACTTTTATAGCATGGTGCCAAGACAGAGGGGCAACATTACCTCTTTCCATTTTACTTTACTTATCTGAAGGCCCAAATGAAACAGGAATTATGCACTACATCAGCATTAGTTGTGCAAGGAAAAGATGTAAAACTAACTGATGAGAAACATTTTGTATATTTTTTGTTTAATGGAAACTACATGTTTCCAATAAATGCCCTTCAGAACAAAGAAATGTCCATGTAATGACAATAAAATGCTTAAATGATGTTAACGTTAGTTTTTAAGTCAGCACAGAATTCAGCAGCACCTAGAATACAGTTATGTGTTATACCCACAATGTTAGTAATATAGTAACACTCAGCTGAATGGAGTGGCATAGTCATAATTGCCTGTTTTGTGATTTGTAACCAGTAGTACCTGGTTCAAATCCTAGCTGAAGGTATGCTATGCTGAACAGGTTCATGGTTATCTCGGTCTTGCCAAACATGTGTTCCAACTGGGACCATAAAGTTGGACAATGCCATTCACATCCTTCCAAATTCATGATTCACATTCATTCTGTTCTATCACATTTCATACCACAGGACCGTAGCTTTTGACAGATGGTCATAGAGTAATAAAACTTATTCAAGCAAAAACTCACTGAAATTATTGTAGAAACCTACAACCTTCTGCTTCCATAAGGAATACCATTACATGCTCAACATATTTAAGCATGGAACGTACCTTAACTACTTGTTAACTTGGTATTTAAGAAACCTACTTGTATTTGGAGGACACTGATGGCACATGTATTCTGAAAGCAAAATGTTACGTATTTTGGAGCTCAGAACAGCAGGTTATTGTGATCCTGTAAGCTGATGCTACAATCTTAAAATCTCATAAATCAGTGCTGGCAGAAATGCAGGTTCATTTTGGCTGTTCTTCATCGTGGCAAAGTTAACTGTAAGAATAAACTTTTTCTTAACAAGACACTACATTTCATCTAATATAAATTGTTGTCAAACACAGGATATCTCCATATGACAGTGACACAAGAGTGCAACACACATGGAACAGAAAATAGTGCTTGTCACAACAATCATGCTGCAGGCCCACTTATCATAACAGAGAGCTCTACTGGTATTTGGTCTGCCCACATGTTTACTTCACAAATATCTAAAAGTCTGAAAGAGTGCATTTTCATCTTACATGAAAATTAGCTTTGTTCATCATAAGACTTGTATTCTAACCATAGACAGGCCATCACCAAAAAGCAACAATAATCATTGTACTGCTTGTTTAATGTTGTTTATTTCAAACACACTATAGCAAAATAAATGAAATCTTTAAATATCAGTGTGTACAGGAGCCAATTCAGAAGTTTTGGTTTTTTTGGTTATGTTGTATTAGGTGTGTTACATGTGGCACAGTACAAGATTAACTAAATATTATATACCAAATACTTTTCCTCAGATGTACATTATTAATGGGTATGTGTGGCAGGAACCTGAATGAAAAATGCAGGTATTATACAAGAAGGTTCATCTGAATATGTAGCTAGCATGCAACAGCTACGCAAAAGTGGAAGTTACAAGCTTTTATTGGTATAATATAATTGAAAGAGCATGGACTCGTAGACTATGAGTTATGCAACAACTCAACAGAGCACACAACTAATTGGTAGCTGTTCCACAGATGGTTTCAATGAAAACAGTTCCTAAAGATTATTTTTATCATTTCCAGGTAACTTTCATCTCATGAAATAATACTTTAGGAAGCCAGAAATATACCTTTATTATTTCTGATCTACAATTACATTATCTTGCAGCCAAGAAACTTGGCTATATTGGAGTTTTATTTACACTACTGGCCGGTGCAATGTTACTGTGAAGTGACTACCAAATTTATGCAAGTTTAAAATCCTGTCATCAGGTCTATTTTTTTTTCTTCCCAGAAAGGTGGGGCAATATCTTCTGATAAATCACATTCACATTGAATCCTCTATTTACCACTAATGTGTATTTCACACAGTGCAATGTGATCTGTGCACTTGACACCAAACTGCTTCAGACTTCATTCTTTAATGCTTTCATTTTTTCTAGAAATCTTACTGACCCACCATGTAAATTCCCACATTCCATAATAATGTCTGGTTCTAGTGCAACAAATAGAAAATTTAATTATTTTAATCCTCTTAGAAAAATGGTGCCCTAAATATCTAAAGTAGTACGAAAGCATAGTTCTGTTACTGTTTGTATAGTATTTCATAGTACACAAGTTAATCCAGTTTTAAAAATTCTTTCTTGGACCCCGAAGCCTTTGAAGATGAAGGCACTACACCTTTGAAATATCAGGAAGCATTAACCAGGGACACAGTGTCACATCCCAGAGGACATGATTTCTCAGCAACACTGCTATGGAATCCTTCTCATTTAGAGAAAACCTTTGATTGATTACAAATGGAAAGACAGGCAGATATGGCCTCCTTACAGGGTACCGTCATGGTTGCATCTACTAGTTTTCCTTGCCTAACACAGCTTATTTTGTTATTAATATGTACTTGCATATAAATTCACACCTTCACCAAGTCTTCCTACTGGAGACTGTCAAAAAGAATTTATAGTTCAAATACGGTACTTTGACAGACTTTGTGAAGACTGGAAACATTTTCTTTGTTGCTTTTTCTGCTTTGTTAACAGCTTCAGGAGTAGGAGTTTTAAAAATCTCACGTTTCAGTCATTTGAAGGCACAGGTGTTTTTTAATTAAAATGTGACTTGCATTACAGCGTATATACAAAAAGAGTCGTGTGTCATATTTACAGAATAAATACTGGTCAAAGATATGACCAAGAATGTAGAAAAAAGGTGCTACAACAAAATGTTGCTAGGCTGCCATAAAATACTTGACAAAGAAGTGCTGTATAAGTGATAAATTTGCTTCCTGATTAACAAAGATGTATCACAGAACAGATGGAAAAAAATTTAAAGGCATTCCTTGTTTTTCAGACAAGCTGCAAAGAAACGGTAAGGAAGCAGTCTCTTTTATTAAGGTTATGGGTGTTTGGGACGTAATGTCATATAGTCCAGCAAGTAGGTACCAGCATTTCAGAGGACTCTATTGGCTCCGTCTTAAAGATAATATACCTTAAAACTGGGAGAAAGAAAATGGGCCATGGAGTATAGGTTGTTCTTTACTACCTCCTGTTATCGACCCAGCCACCTTCCCAAAATGGCTTTGGTTATTTCTAAAGGTGGAGGCAGTATGTTTCTCTGAAAGTTAGTAACTTTACCAAATTTTACTGTGTTGTATCCCAGATGACCACATTTCAGGCACATATCATATCTAATTTCACACTTACAGTGGATCTCTTTTTCTTAATCTAAGAAAAAGAAACTTCTTCTCTCTTGTGAAAGTACACAGGAAGGTTTAACTTCTGGTAAGTAGATGCTAACACAGAATTGCAAAAGCAGAGGGGATCTGGACAATCTGAGAAAATAATTAAAATGAAAACATTGGAGGTGAGAAGAGGAATGTACAATCATGTAGAAGTATGAACTGAAAATAAATTAAGAAATACTTCCGTTATATGTGGGGATTATCTTCTGCCCCTTGCTTCACAATGTTTGTTATAATAAGATAAAATTTTGTGACTCTGTTTTTTGTTTTCATAGTTGCTGAGTATTTGTGATATGAATAGGTTTGTTGTGCATATTGTAACATAAAAGAAAATCTCAAAAGTGCAGAGTTGGTATACATTTCCCCAAGGTGAGGTAAGAAAAGGACCTTGCAGACCCTGCGATTTGTGAATACCCACATAGGTTGTGTGGGAGGGGAGGGGAGGGGGCAAATGTACAGATTACCAAAATTTGTTGTGACTTCTTTTGGACTGAATTCTGTTCTGACAGAAGACAGTTACAAGATCTGGATGTAACTTTGTCATTAGTTACAGGAGGGCCTCAATTATCAATTCATGAAGGAGTCTCCCAGAGGTGTCTATGGTACTGGCTCGAACTTAAGAAAGAAAAACCGTTAGATTGTGAAACAAACAACATGGATATTTAATTTAATTAATACACCAACAAATGTACATATATTCATTTAATGATCTAAAATTCACATTAAAATTCTTAAAACGCTCCTACATGTTTCGATCATACGATCATCCTCAAGGAGCATACACTGTTCCTTGCTAAAGTTATAGTTTAAAAACACTCAGTGATTTACATTGTTACGTTGAGTTGGTTCTGTGGCAGCATGTCTTGTGTATTGTGTGAGTCGTATATTGTTCAGAATGAGCTTGGCTATGGATAAATATAAAAACAACATAGAGTTTTGAACAGAAGCAATAAAGATAACTCTTGAAGTTCCCTACTGGTCTGATATTATCATTTCCTCCATTTCGTTGAATTTTGCAAAGAACATATTACTTAGAGACAGGTTGCATCCATGTTAAACCCACTGGATATAAAAAAAAATTTGGGCTGTTGCCATTTTCATAGTTGGTGACTTATGAGCAATAATTTTATATATAATGTGTAAGTACATTTATGCTGTATGTTTGTACCAAATTGTACATGCATGTCTAGCTCCACTGGTTGATAGGGTTGTAATTACTACCATGAAACCAGAATCCAATGACAGTTTTTGTGAATACTGGCAGTTGGTTCAAACTTTGCAGTGGGTTGAAGAAGGGCACAGACAGCATGGTGATCACATAATAATCGTACTTTCTCAACTTCAAAAAAACAAATTATAAATATGTGTGCAAAATATATAATAAACACATGAAATGAAAAGAAACTGTCTTTTATAAAACTGAATTGAACAGTAATTATGTCATAAATAAGACAAAACAAAGTATGGACAAGTTGAAAACAGTAGTATTACTTTGGACTGTCTATCATCTTGGGCTTTTTTCGACCACTCTGTTTTTAAAGTGGTTAACATTACTTATTTGGGATTGTGCATCATCATGGGGGGTTTCAAACACAGTATACTTGAAAATGAATGTTTCCATCATTAAAGTGTATGGGTTCCTAAGTGTCTGCCCCTTTGAGTGACACAAGTTTACAGGTTTTAACCAGGGTACATATGCTGTTAATTGTAAATATCATCAGCAGGTGATATGAACTGAAAAACTACCAAAACAACTGTTCAGAGATGACAAGAAAATGAAACTCATGTACCCTTATACAGTATTTAGGGTTAAAATCCAAGACTAGATACCAGCAACACCTACAAATAATGGTTTGGGAACTGAAAAACATTCTTAGTTACAGGGGCAATCATCTTTTTGATGTGCTGCCAAAAGAGAGCAGGAAATTTCACAAAATGTGCATAAATATTGAGGCAGGTTAAACCAACTGGTT
>Ga0209755_10006725_pt1 | contig 12615 bp, 7 predicted proteins | sample TergutCo191P1_FD_187301 | JGI IMG/M metagenome (GOLD analysis project Ga0209755, IMG submission 187301) | Cornitermes sp. P1 segment gut microbial communities from Petit-Saut dam, French Guiana - Co191P1 (SPAdes) (version 2) | ecosystem: Host-associated > Arthropoda: Insects > Digestive system >... | reverse complement strand
ACATTTTTTATGAAAAGACATCTTGGTAATTAATGCCCTATCATGTGTAACACTAGACAACTTAGAATAACAAGTGGTACCATAATATAATGTAGAAACAGCAGTTAAACCAGATGGTCAGACAGAATAAGGATACTGTAGATTTTAATGGAATGATACAGGGTTAAGTCCATGAAAACTGGTAGCACTGATTACTGACTGTCAGTACCTGAAATAATGAACATACTGACAAACCTTGTTTGCATCAATGATGGCTCTCAGCAAGCCTTCTCCTTCTCCTCTCAGTGCAGGACCCAAGCACTCTGGTCGACGAATCAGAAGACGGATTACAAGGTTGGCATTTTCTTCTACACTTTCACCTATGAATTCAAATCACTGCTAACATAAATTTATTCCAAGACTTGTGTGTTTACAGAGAATTCAGCGTTATAAAACTGTTATACAGCATGTTTTCTCAACAGCACAGCCATGAAGTGTACTTATCAGTTGAGGCTGGACTGAATTAATAAGACAAACAATATTTCTGCCCAAGTCTGTGCCTGTGCAAAGAAATAAAGAAAGAAAGAAAAAGGAAGAAACTTACTTTACTGCATCAAACTGTTCATCTCAACAATTCTGCAAGGTGACAGTAGGATGAGCAACTATTCTTAACATACACACACACATCATAAAGGTCTGTACATATTACTTGTCACCATAAGTAATATCTTATGGGTTTCAGTACATTAATATTCAGATGCACACTAAGATATTACTTATTAAAGGATAAATAAGCTCTACATGTAATTACAGAAAACAGTGATATTTTTTAACTGATTTGTTGTTCATATAGAAAACATATATGAATTTAAATTACCATTCACCCAGACACAAAACCGCAAGAAATCGAGATATCTCTCTCCTTCCACAGGATCCCAACCCAAGTCCGGATAGCCTTTCTCCAGAAGCTCTGAGTTAGATTGTAAACCACAACGTGAAAGATATATGGCTATCTTCTCTAAGTAATGTTCCCTGAAACATAAGCATGTTTCAAATAATCATACAGATGATAAATAATTAATAAACTACTGCATGAAATGCTGCCCATGGAATCTTGTTAGTTGCAACCCATCACTAACATATACAGTAAGAACTTTAAAAGCCAAAAATCTCTTTCATGACAAGGAACAAGATTTTTAAGACAGAATTCTAGCAAGCTAGCTTTTCCAGAGTACTGACCGAAGTGCAAGTGCCAGTTCAGTATTCTCCATTAGTGAGGAGTAGGCAACATCCAGAGGTGTACTGCCACGCAAAGATGGTCTTGACAGAAGTATATTACTGTTCTCCAAAAGGAATGCAAAATGGTCAAACATAGCCTTCTGATTCTGGCGTGATGTTCTGCAGAAGTAGCACAGGAATCGGCAACAAGCCACAACCATCTCATGAGAGGTATCCTGATTTAAAAAATACAAAAATATTAAGATAAAATAAATATGAGCATTCTTCAGAAACTACATGCAGTAAATATTTTACAGCATTTTTACAATCCTTTTCATGTGTACCAAAAACACAGCCGCAACAAATATACATTCACAACAATATTAATCCTAATGCCACATTTGACTAAAACATAAGAATAAAACAAGTCAATCTAGTTTAAGTGACCTAAAGAGTACAGACTATGCACAGTCTTCCAGGTTGTTACGCCATTTAGTCTTACTGATGGATTCTAATATTTCAGAGGAACACACTACCTCCACCTTCAGGGTTTTAGTAAAAAGGATAAGGTGTGTTTTTGTATTATAAGTGAAGGATGTAAGAAGACTAGCTATTCAGATTCATGGATGATGGTAGTCCTACTCACTTTAATCCTGAAGTAAACTACACAGTGTGAACATGCAAAAACCAAAATTTGGATACACACTGTTATGTCACATGGGAGCAATGAGAAATGACTGAAAACTTTAAATTTCTTGTTGAATTACTCATATTACTATAACAGCAAATTGTAACAGTGGGATAATCTGTGCAACATTCTGGACTAGACAATACACATGGCAGATAACTTTTACACAGTGTCAGTTCTATAGTTCTGGTACTTCTGGAGTACCACACCTTATAATACAGGTATAAGTCATGCCTAAGCAGGGGATGCTGGATTTAAACTCACCATATCACTGCATCAAGCATCACTAAGCACAGACTAAACTCCCAAGATTTTAATCATTATCCATTTTAACTTATATTTATATTATTTATATCATTTTAACTGAAATTATAATATGTTTTAATTGTTATGGAGTGATGATGACATAATATTGTGCCTTTTTATTCTTGTAATATAACCCTGAAGATGGCTGCAATAGTGGCCAAAACATTCTGGTAAGAAAAATGCGATTAAAATACATCATAAACATTGAAGTGCATATTGTTGGTTAGTTATATGCCAGTAATTATTTCAAAATGCTGTTACCATTCCTCGTTATATGGCCATTCTCAAATCATGAGGGCGAAACAATGAAACTGCCCTTCATTCAAAATAGAAAGCTTGCGCTGAGAAGTGAAGTAACTATGCAAGTAAATAATGCTTTCCAGAACAATATTCACTGACCTACATCACATACCAATCCAAATAATGCTACATTCTTATGGGTATATTATTACAATTACTGGAATGATAGACAATGGCTAGAGAAGATGGAATTTTCGAAAAAACCTTCCTGTATAGTATGTACAAGAAGTTGTTCTTCACAGAATTTCATGGGCACTCTGTATGCAACAAGGGGCAGGAGGAGAAGTGGGAGAAGTGTTTTACTTATGAAAGCTGTCAAATGCTGCAATTATGTAGTGTTGGTGACAGATTAATACAATATGAACGTGGAGCAGTAGCAGGTTAATAACGACAAGGGAAAACAAAAGTACTTAGAGAAACAACCTGTCCCAGTACCACTCTGTGTACCACAAAACCTACACATACTGGCTTGGGATCAAACCTGGGCCTCTGTAGTGAGAGGTGAGGTACTGTCAAAGCCATACCACAGCCACACCAAGGTGCAATATTTCAGTATGACTGTATGAAAGGTGACTTATTCTGTTCACTAACACTAAAATTTAATACAAATTCTATTTTGGTAGTTGATAAGAACAATGCTAAAACAAAGTCAAAATAAATCATCCTAACGAAAATTAATAAAGATGATACGAATATTGGTAACCATTTGTGAAGAAATTAGAGTAAAGGATATTGACGTTTTGCTTCCTGAAGGCACTGACCTGATTACTGCACAACAGAAGCTAAATTAATACAACTGAAAATTTGCTTTCAGGTTTAAAATTTTAACATTAGTCAAGCATACAGCACTAATGTGCATTTCAGGGATTCAAAACAATTAGGCACTGTAGGTTAAATTTTATAACTCCTCTGCCATTTATTTCCTAAAAATAAAATTTTAAATCTAGAACTATTTTTCATCTGGTAAATTGTAGAGGCAAAAAGGGTACAACTCATATCTACGCATTTTAACCAGGAATTCGCAATTGTAAATTTATGTAAACATATCAGATCAGGATACAACTGTTTCATGAAAAATATATATATGTATTAATAACATGTCATCACTTAAATACTTCACACCTCTTAGATGTGAAGTATTTAAGTGATGTAACAAAGTATTCTTTGCATTCACAACATTATTTTAAATTTCCACAAAAGAATGCACTAATGTATACTAAATTGTTTACAAAAGTTCGAATATCTGCTTGTTTTCATGTTGGTATTGTTGATTACTAGGATGTACAATGTGTGATAATGGGCTGTCAATTAACTGCATGTGGCTGTGATGGTGTGGAATTTAACTGAATGTCATGAAGGGGTGCCTCTCATTGCATGTTGTTTATTGAGATTTTGAAAAGTGCTGTCAACAGTACTGATGCCCACACAGAATCAAGAAATATATGGATATATGCATGCAGTTCACTGACAGGGTTACAGAAGGAACGAAGTTTCTTTCAAAAACTGAAAGGAACAAGGAAGTAATTCAACCTTCTCCTTTGGCGGTGCTTCTCCTTCTTGTCCCGTGGCTTGAATTTGTGCCTGGGTATCTGACTGGGCTTGAGCTCGTCTGCCAAGAGTATTCATCATCACTGCCATCACATTTTCATGGACACGCAGGATCCTGATCAGGTCAGGATGCTGGAAGAATGTGTGATTGTTTACCAGTTTCCTATAAAATAAAACAAAATAAAATACAGTACAAAACCATCTAAAAACATTCTTAAATAAATGTAATTATTCACATTCTTTTATGATCCTTGGTATGTACCTTATACTTGGGTCAAGCAAAGACAGAACATAGATGCTGTGAGTTGAAGAAGACTGCCTAATCCCCCGTGGTCTACATGGGACACCCGTCTAACAACACCAATAACAGACAACGAATAGTGACAGAAGAGACAAGCTGAATCCATTCTTTCCCTGTCCGCAGAACAGTGAAACTTTTATTATATAATGAAAAACTGAATACTGAGAGGTTGGAACACATAATGAATATTGAAAATGGTGATCTGTGGGGAATGTGACTCAAAATGACATATTCCACAGCAAATGATAAACATTTCATTACAACCTAAAACAGACCACATAACAGAAATAACTGTGTGCAGTACTAGCAAATATTGGCATTAGACTTTACATACATGCAGACGTACATATATACATGCCACAAGTCTTTGGATCCAAAATTCAGTCAAAATGACAGTAAGAAGTGGAATGAATCACAAAAATACAAAATATACAGTACAAGATCAACTTTCTTGTCAAATTATAAAATGACATGCAACCATCTTGTAAAAACAGACACATAGCTACACACAGCATCCAGACTGAATGCACTGCTGAACAACATACAATGTTATTAAATGACTAACTATTTTTAAAAAAACATTAGTCGTAAAAAAGTAAATTATTATAAGTATAAATTCTGATATAGAAAATGGGTTTTATGTATGACATAAATTTTATTTAAATTATTATACAGACATTCCACAACACATTTGTTAAACTTCAGGAACATGCTCTACAGGTCATTTGCAGCAAAAAATGTCTAATAACTATGGGTAGTCTAGACAGTGATTTTATGTTATGTGCTAGCTCAGTGTAGCATTTAATAAAAACATAAGACATGCAAAGTACATATCAATGTACTATTGAGGCACATTTGAGAAACCAATGCTGTCACACAGAAGCAATAATAGTACATATTCTGAGTGTGTGTCTGTAGCCATAGATATTAAGCAAACAAAACGCACACACTGTATTATATAGTCATCTGCGACCTGTCTGACCCTACCATATTTTTCCACTTTTTAACTCAAAAATGGCAAGACTTTTAGAAAAAAATTATTGAAAATATAATGTGTCATGATTTTCTGTACAACCTTTGTCTGAAACATTTCTCATTCTATAAAGAGTTGAGGAAAATATTATCATAATTGTTCGTACATCTCCATGTAGTGTACCTGTTACTCTTCTCAGATTTAATGAAACTTGAAATGTCTTGACAAATTTTCAAGAAAATACTCTAAATTTCATGAAAATCTGTCTAGTGGGAGCCAAGCTGTTGCATGTGGATGAAGAGACAGACAGACATACAGGAAAAAACTAAGAATCGTTTTTCACAATTCTGTGAATGTGCCTAAAAAGACCTTTTCAACTCACTTTTATTGTCATTTCAAACGTTTAAAACAACATTCTATTTTCTTAGTTATATTTCTCGCCATTAGACTACACACATGCTAACAGTTGTCGTGCCATAGATCATTGCCACTACATGTGTCCCAGTTTGTTTCCAATACCACCAGCAGCTTCATTAATGGCATCTAGATGAATTGCTTCTGGTTTACAACAGAGATACACTCTTTAACTTAACGCAATCCACAGAAGGAAACCTAATGAGCAAGTCAACTGACTGTGTGGGACAAGCCAATGGTCCACCCCATCTTATCCATCTTACATCCTAATTTTTTAGAAAATTCCACTGCTTCTCTTCTGGACTGTGGAGGTATTATGTCATGCTGTAGCCACACCACCAACTTGAACAAACACAATCTCTTAAAACAGTGGTAATTCATTCTCCAGAAAATTCCTGTTGTATGGCGGTATCAAAGTCCCTCAATGAGACATGATTCAATTGGGTAACTGCCTAAAACTCCACCCCATGTATTAACTGAAAACTGGTGTCAAAAATGACATTGACAGCGAACTCCATGCATTGGTAATACCATCCTGGCTAACCTCAGTCTCATCTGTGAACATGATGTGAGACAGAATTTGTAGCCATGGTTGAGCTGTTCACACAACTTTACATAGTTCACATGATCTCAAAATGTAAGGTGTTGTATTGTCTTTGAAGGTAACATGGACAGAAACCATCATTGTGCAAAATTCTCCATAACTGTGGCTGTGCTACACGTATCATCCTGGAAGTTCTGAATATACTACAATGCTGACAGAACATAAATGTTCTCTGTGCTGTTGTTATTCACATTCTTCATTTGCCTGTGGGATGGCACCAGTTGTCTCTAATGCCATGTATTATCAGGTTGGGCTGCTGACCACAGTTCATTCACTTGTCCTAATTACAGCAGCAGTTTACACCATTCCAATACCCAACAGAATGTGTAGTTGCTGACTGTAAGTAGCTCATATGAAGTTATGAGATTGATGTCAGCAGGCTTCTAACATAGCAATCATAACAAGCTTTGCTTCGGCCAGGAAAGCAAAATATAAGCACAGCAAAATTATCCTTTAAAATCCCAGGGAAATGCCAATTCTGAGAGCCAAAAGCACTTGCTGGGGGAGGCTATGCCAGCCAGAGGTTAAGGAGTTGTGGTCACCTTCTACTAGCCTAAGTGATGACACCACATAATGATGACTACTACCATTAGCATCATCTGTTGTTCTGCAGGATGTCAGGTAGGACCCATCTCATGGAAACCTGTTAAGTGCATGAATTGGTGCTAATGGACCTTAAGGTTCTGAAACCATTTGTAGGTTTACTGGCAAGTCAGATCTTGAAGGAATATGTGTACAGTTTCTGCAGGAAATATCATGTAAATGTAGTTTGCAGTGGAAAATGAAAACTTAATTTTTCGAGTCAGTGTGCACCTACTGCCCTTCCCCAAAAGACTAACCATAATCTTACCCACAGTATAATGTTACGCTACATTACCCAGCATTTTGTCATGAACCGGAAGGATCCCAGGGACCAGATGGAGCTAACAGGATTGGTTCCTACCATATGCTAGTTTATTGAGTGATCAGTAGTGGACTATTGTGTTAATAAGGCCATGGAGTTTTTGATGGAGTCCACTACAAGACACCACCACCACAATGTCGTTAGAGTTCTGTGTATGGTCTCAAAAGTTTTGTGATGTGGAATTCATGAAATGGACACTGCATTTCACAGCAGCAGTCCTACTACGTTCATTTCAGAAATTTTATACCAGATGTTATGGCATATTCTTCATATGTACCTGTGTTAGACATTTTAATCAACCACTATACTACAACACAATGGAGCCAATAGCCATAACAGTGAACATGCATGAACTTGATCAAGTTATATCCCTGCAAGCTCACTTTCCCAGTATAAATAACCTGATAACAAACTGCAAATTTGCAGACAAGTGAAAACCACATACCACAGTCGCTCTCTCATTAGCCCCTCCTCTTCTTGTGACATTTGAACAGGTAGGAGTGATCTTATCTGACTCAAACCAACCCACATTTCTGCGACATCATCCTTTGTCTTACTGTTAATGATGTATGTCTTCTGTAATGCTCTAATGAGCTCACCAATGCTGTCATACTGTCGCACCAACAAGCTGCAACACAAAATGATGCTTTAACCCATAGCCCATACATTTAGGGAAATGTCTTTATGCTTATGTGAAAATACAATTTACAAATAAATTCACAATTCACACATAAAAAGAAGGTTATTACAAATAGTGTTACATAACACCACTTCTGAAAATTAAACTACTAAACAAGGTGCTTATTGTAGGAAATTTGTACAGAATGAACTGTCACTTTATTTAGAGGATGTGCCTCCTGCAACAAGAGGATGAATACAGATACATGACTGCATCCCACCACAGTTCTGACATACAGGTTACAGAGTAACTGGATTGAAATTAGCAAGGAATGGATATGAAGAAGTGTACCAGTGGCATGGCTAGCTTGGTCACTTCACTTAATCCTGTAGGACTGCTAACACTTATGCAAAAACCAACAAATTCACACTGATGAAACATATTTTATCAGTGTGCATATAGTGGTATGTTACACAAGTGTTAATATTCCTCAATGAACAGATATGGAACATATAAACTGTAAGACTGTCTTCTGTAGGGTTGCATTAACTCGAGGGTGTAGCATAATGACATGCAAGAAACAATGCAGCAGCTGGAACAGTGAGTAAATAAACATGAAGCTGGCATAAGAAATGAAGTAGAATACAAGTAGGAATCATATGGTTTGTCATCCCCATTGTGTCTTTATAAACTATGTTGGTTTAATCAACTGTCGAACACAACTATCTGGTGGTAGATGTATGTTGTTTATTACAAAGGTATCAACTATATGTTTCGGCGCTAGCTATAATTACCACTTATTTGTGGAAAAACTACTCACTGTATATCTAAAACTATAAACTAATGTATACATATAGTCCCCAATATCATAGATCTAAACTATACAATACTTAGGTTAGCACAACAGAACCCATATACACCCCCCCTCCCTACTCAATACACACGAGATCTTGTACCCCATAAAAACCCCCTCCACCAAATATAAGATGCATGCCAAATATAACTGCCTATGTTTTTTTGTCAATTCACTCAACCTGAAGATGGCCATAAGCGCCGAAACATGTAGTTGATATCTATGTAATAAACAACATACATCTACCACCAGATAGTTGTGTTCGCCAGTTGATTAAACCAACATACAAGTAGGAATGCCTGGCAGCATGGATGCAGTCCAAAGGTGTTATTTTAAAATTTTAATTTAGTTGTAAACAACTGAGTTGCATCCAAAAATGGTTAAGAGGAAAATGATTCTATATGTGCTGATACGATACATCAACTTAACAATGTTGTCAAATTGACCCATGGTTAATAGGATACTGCTCCAAATGACATACAGTCAAATTTTTGAGCCTCGGTTTCTTGTGCATAAAAAATGTTATATGAACAAAAACCAAGACAGCATAATAATGTTTTCTGTGTATCACAGAAGTTCACACATTAGCTGAACAATACTAGCCAATATCAACTGTCAGTAAGAATAAACTTCCACGACTTCAGTTACGAATAACAGAAAAACAACTCTACAAAGTCACAAGCATCAGATGCAGAAATTTGCTGTTGGGTATATAACATTGCTAAGAACATAAAATGAATAAAGATTCAATAAGTACGGGTTAATTTCATGCAAGCAGTTCTTGCAGTGAAAGAAGAGAAAAGGAAACAAATGCAGTCAAAATGAAGAGAAATGGTTATGGAAGGGCAGCGATGAGTGGAAGATGTTTAGCCACATTAAGACCATCAGCAGTAGTAATTATGTCCAGAGAAATAATTCTTGAAAACTTGCCTGAACATTTCTCGTACAAGCTTAGGTGTTTCAATTTGTGACTCCTCAGCCCATCTTACTATAGTGCTAATCAATATCTTTCTGAACACCTCTGAAACAGTTCAATATTGCTGTTAAGTAAATGCATTACATACATGTTTATGGTATTAAGAATTCGTTCCAACTGTAACAACACTTTCAGATAATGCACTGTTACCAGCACACTTCCATTTTTCACGTAAATGATGTCAAATATGTACATAGTTCATGAATAGCTGACCATTATTTATGACATATGCAGTGATATGTATAATGAAACAACAAATACACAATTGATCAACAACTTATTAGACTGCTCTTTATTACACTACCCCTACATGTTTCAACACTACTGCATCACGTTCAGGAAGCTCGTAGTCAGTACCTGCTAAGTTACATAAGTATGTGAATGCAGTATTGGTGATACATTTTAAAACTTTACGTATGTTTTGTTGTCAATATTTAAAATCATTAAAATATTAAAATTGCTCTGTGGCCGTATATGCAATCTATAACAGATATAGACTCTATTAATGGGTTTATAAATGTTATATCATGGAAATGTCAAGTATAGTTATATAATTTTAATTTCAATTTTAATTTTAATTTTAATTTTAATGTGGGACCTCTAGCAGTACTGTTTACATCAAACTTACAGACTAATTCTACATATTCTACATATTATATAATTTTAATTTCAATTTTAATTTTAATTTTAATTTTAATGTGGGACCTCTAGCAGTACTGTTTAAATCAAACTGACAGACTAATTCTACATATTTCTCTTGTCACACTTCACATTTCTTCAACTATCCTTGCAAAAGGGTTGCTTTGTCATCTACAGATGTTCTGCAAACTTAATCCTTCACACACCCTCATAGCAAGACATTTAAGGGCATGATATCAGGGGATTGTAGAAGCTAGGAGTTTGGTCCACCACCTAATATTTACCTTGTGCATAGTAAGTACTTCAATTAGACTTCAGGGAAATGAGGGGAAAAATAAAATACATGAAAAAGGGACAGTCTGTTTACTTATGTAAATGCCAATTTCTGATAAAGTATGATGACATAAGCGGGATGTAAAGTTTATTTCAACCCTTCAAACAGAAAAGAACGTGGAGATAGAACAGACAAAGTGAAAGTACGAAAAATTAAGTCATAAACAATTGACGACCATTATAAATTTATGTGAGTGGATTTGGCAGAGCAAATTCTGTACTATTATCCATCAGAACACCATTAAATGGACCAAGATATTTATGTTATTTTTGCAGGTATTGCACTAAGTAGCTTCATACTTGAAAATACACCACACACAAAAATCAAGGACTTTATACTTGACTGTAATCATAGAATGCCAGATCCAGCATAGACAGAAAGTGAGAATATTAGTGGAACAATGAACCACTAGCCTCAACATCAACAGTTCCAACATTACTGTAATGCAAAACATGGTTGATGACAAATCTGGCGTAACATCTACATGATGCACTTGAAATTTGTAAAGTGGTTTGTGAGCCACAAAATGACAAAAAAAGACATATGCTGTCTTGAGAATAAGTAGAGTTTGCCTGGTACATAAACAAAGAAAATAAGGTAGTGTTATGTGTTGGAGTTGTGATGCAACACTCTGTGAAACTCCAAGTTGCAGTAAATATCATATGCAAAAATATTACTAAACAGGTGCAGGAAGTTTTAGTACCAGAAAGATATCCTACTATTTTCTTGAAAATAAACTATCATCAATTTTTAATTGCAGTGATAAAACAAAATTAAAATTTAAACTGTTTGCATTTTTGAATCGCTTCCTTTCAAAGAACTGCCATAAAACTGGTGGCATTTAAAAGCCCCCACAGCCAGGAAAGGATTCATTAAATAATAAGTTCCCAGAATGAAATAATTTTCATAATTTTCTGGGAATCCAGGGCAAATCTGCAAGTACAACTTCATTTTGTTTCCAATCAAAATCAACCTGGATTCTTATTGAAATTCATTTATGCATCAACATCTTCAGCTTTTAATACTTTCTTTATCACTAAAATAGTGTCTTTTTATTTTGCAAGACTGTTAATAAAGTGTTTATTAACAAATGAAAAGTTTAGAAAACAATGAATTACTATTAGCAGCAGCGCAGCAGCAGCAGCAACAACAATGATGAGTGATTATGAAAGTAGAAAATCTATGTCAAGTAGTAACCAATGGCAATGGCCACTGGTAACATTTGATACCAAAGTTGTCCCCAATACAAAACTGACATAATCTTATCAACTGAAGAATAATATATCACCTTCAGGTGATTTTTTTTTTGGCTCCTCTTCTTCTTTAGGCTCTGTTTCCAGTTCTTTCACAGCATTGATAAAATTAAACAAACGCTTCAATGGCCCATGCTTTACTGTATCTGTTGCAGGTTCCTGAAAATAATAATGAAAATTCTTTATCAACTCTTGACACTACCTCTTACAAAGCTGGATGTCCCTGACACGGGAGCAAAAAATCCTAACCTCTGATTCCTCAGGCTCCTGCAAAGCACTGAGTGAAACATAGGACATCAGTCTGCCATGGAACCGCGACAGATGCTCGCTTAGCTCTTCACCACAGGGGCAATTTTCCTTGTCTTCTCCTTCCAAATTCTTGAAGCCAAGAATTGCATTCATCTGCAATTAGTCAGTAATAATAATGTGATTACTCTACAATTCTTTCAAAATACACATGTAAAAATTCCACCAAAACATGAATGCTCTAAGGAAATTTGATTTTTAGTCTATTTTGCTTCCTAAAGAAAAGAAACAGTTTTATGACAGTGCCATGCTGTCATTTAATTACTGAACGAAAAAATTTCACAAAACTACGTAAGAATGTTATATCATTGGACGTCACCCGAACTCCACACACACATATATATATATATATACACACACACAGGGTGTAACAGGAGGAACGGACCAGACTTCGGGAGGG
>Ga0209755_10006724_pt1 | contig 12617 bp, 10 predicted proteins | sample TergutCo191P1_FD_187301 | JGI IMG/M metagenome (GOLD analysis project Ga0209755, IMG submission 187301) | Cornitermes sp. P1 segment gut microbial communities from Petit-Saut dam, French Guiana - Co191P1 (SPAdes) (version 2) | ecosystem: Host-associated > Arthropoda: Insects > Digestive system... | reverse complement strand
CTTACTTACTTACTTTCTAGTTACTTACTTCTTGGCTCTTAGGCCCTCTGAGAGTCTTGATCTCCTTACTTACAGACGCTCATTCTTCCCTGTCGAGTGCCTTCTGTCGTCATTTCTTAACATTCGTGTCTCTTCTCTACATCTTCCAACTATCTCAATCTAGGTCTTCCACTTTTTCTTCTTCCTTCCGGTTTACTCTCAAATATTTTCTTAACTGTCCTACCCAGATCCAGTCTTGCTACATGTCCATTCCATTCCAATCTCTTCTTTTTAAAACCAGCTATTATGTCTAGATCTCTATATAGATCCCTCAGTTTCTGATTAGTACGTATTCTCCATATTCCTTGCTCTCCCATCGGTCCATATATCCTTAATATTTTCCTCTCCCATGTACCCAGTATTTCTTATCCATCTCAGTCATAGCCATTGTTTAACTCCCAGCTGGTTTCACCCTCGTTTTATATATCTTAATTTTAACTGCTCTACTCATATGTGTCAGGCTAAAAAAAATCTATTATCCGCAGCATTTCTTCATTTTATTTCATCACTTATCAATTTTTTTTAATTTATCAAGGCACGTAATGTCTGCAGTTCTAAACCCCTTAAAATATTTGTCCTGTAAAAACGTAAAGTTAAATATAGTTTACTGAGAACAATATAATTTATTTCTTCTAGCTTGCGACAGTAACAATTTAAAATGTGTCAACGTTTTATATTAGAAAGTGTATTGTTTATGTTTGTTGTAATTTGCTCTACTCAAGAATGATGAGTATTTGATTGAACTTAGGTTTAATGTATTAGAGTTGCGTTTTAAGAGAACACTGTAATAACTGTAACATTGTAATAAGGCATACCCCGCAGAACGTCTCCCAGGTCAATTTCTTCCCGACAGAACGTCTCTTGGTTTTTAATATCCGACTTCACAGAACGTACGTATCTCTCAATACGTCGTTCGGCCACTGGTTGTATAGGAACAATTTATAGTAACATTACGAAAACTAACTACATTTTTAACGCAACAATGTGAATGCAAACTGTACGTGTTGCTTTGTACAATGCAACTGTTTGTTAATAATCATATTAATTGTTTGGTGATCCGAAAGTGTTGTTTTAAGCATTTTACACCCTAACATGAAATGTTTTTTACTTATATATAGTCGTTTTACTGTGTTTTATTAAGGTTCGAGATATTGATTGGGGATTTTGTGTTGATGTTTGACTCATTATAATTTTTTACATTTAAAATAATGGGAAATAGACTTCCGGTCAGCGTTTTGGAGCAGAACGTCTGGTTTTCAAGAACGTATTGCTGACGTTAAGCAAGAGACAGCTGTAGTTTTTCCGTTATGAATGTTCTCTGCAGCTGGTACAATGCAGTAAAATGAACAATTAGACCTAAGGTGTCATATGTCAGTTGTCTGAGATGACTGAAAGTATCATCTGACACCTTTCGCCAAATCCCTAGACGCCAGAAAGCCTTTACCAGTGGGATGAACATAATAAGCAATTATGGGCAGTGACCCTTGGGCCCACGTCACGGAGTCTTGAGTCTACTTCGTAGGAAATTTTACCTTGTCTTGAATCAGAATGCTGTGCAGTGTACGAAACCCAGCAAACCGGTTTGGATAATAACACAAAACTCTAAATTCTGTACTTGATATCATTCTTTATTGCCCCTTCAGTAAATTTGCTTGAGGTTGGTTGGTGGTTGATTTATAGCCTGAAATTTACTTGGATTCTAGGGTTATGTCTGACTATCGATTCTTAAAACCAGCGATACAGACTACAGAACGTCGCTGTCAAGTGCTTGGCACTCCCGGCCCGGAAACAGGGTGTTCTCAGTGGCGTTTCCCAGTTACTTTCTAGTCCGTCAAAGAAAACTTCGGCACGGTACTTCCAATTAGATCACTTCGACTTTCTTACAGTCTCTTCTAATCGATTATTTACAAATTATCCCATACTTCGAATCTGTATAACCTAAGATATTAAAAGCGTCAATAAATGAATCATAACAGTACATATAAACAAACCCACAATAACAAATTCAATTTTGAGCTGATAATTTAACAGGAGACTAAGGCACTTTTGCTTGTGGCATTTCTTCCACTGTATGTGAGGTGGTTACGCTGCCGCGACCCTCTCCTTGGCATGAGCGCTGCTCCCTTTGTAAATGTTATACCGCAATGACCACCTTGTCATCACAGCTTTTGGGAAAACAGGGTACAACCCTTAAGGGCAGGAAAGGCTAATTCTGCCCTTTCAGAAACAAAGGAGATAAAATTTTAAAGCGAATTTTTTAACACTGCAAAGCACTTTGGCGCCTACACTTACAATAACATGCGTACATTAATATTTAAAAAGTATATTTTACGTGCGTAGTATGTGTATGACGTTATGATTCTGAGAATAAACAGATATTTTCCCTACTATTAATGGATAGATATTTTTCTTGGAGATCTGTGCCGTTAGCTGTATGGTAGAGACTATTAATTTTCTCGTATTTAGAAGGAATTCATGATTTGATGGGTTAAGTACTAAAAAGAATCGTGTTTCATGCTGCGAGTGAGATGCGCTGCATTGCATATCATTCCCTAATGCTGTAACGCTTAAAATACCACAATTCACCGATATTAATGATTTCCTTTACCTCCGTTTCATATCGCATTATCGTGTATATAACTCTTACGTTGTATACTTCCGGGGGCTACAAAGTTGACGCTGTTTTACGCACATATGAGTTACCCGACGGACACGCTTCTTTTCTGCAGTGCAAAGTGCCGAATGATCTCCCTCAAGGGATACATAACAAAGTGGACAATTGGCAACGATTCGACCACGTAGTAAGGGAGAGTTGCTAAAATAATATTAGCGATTTGATTACTGATGGACAAATGAAGAGAAATGAGCGTCATTCTGCCACTGGAGAGGATTATGCCGCAACGTGATTCAGTAAGATTTTTTGTGTGGTGATTGTCCACAAGGAAACAGTAATTCAGAATCAATATTTTAACCATCAAATTCACTTCATGTTACAATACACATGACACACACGATCTCCTACGTGTTTCGGCACCGACGTGCCTTCTTCATGGAGTTATTACAACAAAGATGTACCAGCCAACCTGCCAACACCTGTTCTTTCTTGTAATCTTACTAAAAGCATAATTTTCTTAAACGTGCATTATATTTTTAAAACATAAAACTGATAGTAATGATAGGTCACAGTATTCTGTTGTGTTTATAGTACATTAATTATAAGCCGCCCGAGCTGTCAGTGCTTAATTGCTTTCATATGTATGGGTGATGTAAGAAAACATCGGTTTTGATTCCACGTGATCTTACACGATCTCGTCCAGACATGCCGTGCGACGTGTTTACCGGTTGGTGTAGTGTAATTCGGAATATTGTCTTAAATGGATAGAATTATAGCAATGTTTGAGAGTTTGGAAAGACGGGAGTAAATTTAAATTATATTGTCGTGAATTATAATATACTATATTATATATAAATTATAGTCTGTTATGTTTGTGCCGATGTTTCGACGGAAACATGCTGCTTTCCTCATCGCAATAGATGTATTCACAAAACGTAAAGTAGGTATACAGTGAAATACGATATAGCTCCACTGTTTGTTCACCACAGTTTATGTCGGTATTTCAGTAAAAGGTAGGCGAACTGGTTGGGTCATATCTTGCATAGGAACTGTCTTCCGGAACGCGTTATTCAAGGAAAGATAGAAGGGGACGGGAAGACGATAAAGAAGACCTAAACAGCTACTGGATGGCCTTAAGGGAAAAAGAAAGTACTGGAATTTGAAAGATGACGCTCAAGATCGCCCTCTCTGGAGAACTCGCTTTGCAACAGACTATGGACATTTTCGAAGACAGAGTACGTAAACGTGATGATATAGATGTGGCGGTATATTGAATTTTGTTTTGTGTCGCGAGAGTGTGAATTAGGGAATTTCTGTTTACAGTCTTCTGTGGGCACGAAGTAAGGGTGGCGCTATATCGGGGTTTGACTGCATATGATATCATATACACTGACTGTGGAGGCAGCAGCTTCTTCTGAGACTGCAGTACACATGTACCGGGCTGAACAACTTCGCATCCCTGAAGAGAATTATCCTTATTATTGGTGGAGGAGTAGTCCTGAGTCAGATGACTTAACAGTAGTGTGAAGGACACTGTACCGGGTGTTCATTCTATCACGCAACCTTAACTTCACAGTCCCCGCACGCTCTATGCGCGAGGCGAAACTAGCAACTATCCACCTGGTACACAACAAACAGCTCAAAAAATGAATGATGGAGGAGCTGTTTGACCCTCGAAAACAAGCATTCCGATCGTCATCTTTCTTGCAGTGTGTTATAACGTAAGTGCAACTTGGTTCTTTAACCATTAAATACGCGTCCTGCTTTTGAACAGTTGTACAGTAAAGTTTTGATATATAAGTATGTGTTATCCCAAGGAATGCCGTTGATAAACAGATATGGGGAGAGTTGTTATTGCCAAGCCATGAATGCACTAGATGTGTGACTGGTCGGTCATCTTTACGCTCCACCCGTTTTACCCCCGAGTAAGGAACTGCCAGTACCCATTGAATAGGAGTTGCGTATGCCTCAGGGCAGGTCTGGAGGTTTTGAAGAGCACAATTTCTTAATGCTGCCGGAAATCGAACCCCGGACGGCCCAGCTCATAGCCAGGTCACAACACCGACTATGTGCTGTGTTGTATGTACTGAATACTCCATTGCTTACAGTTACACTGTATTATATAATGGGATTTACTTTTAAAATTAAAATGTTTTATGATGCGCATTTTCGCATACACCACTTTTCAAATTCATATTGTGTTGAAGTTAAAACTAAAATGATGCGCAGGGTGGGACACGTGCCACACGTGAGAAAGAGTCTACGTGATAACTGAACGTAATTAAGGAAACTGTTCTAAAGTCCTGCTCCATTGTCTGTCTGTGTTCACCACTAGAGCTGACCTGGTGAAGTCAGTCCGATAACCGACGCCTGCGTTATGCGACAATACATTAAAAACAGCAAGTTAGGAGTACACAGACAGTTTAAAGTACAGGATTTTAAAATTGTGACGCTGCCGACATGTCTGTAACAGCGAGGCGCTCTAGACTAGCTAAGCGCTAAAGTTGGGCTTAAGCAGCAGCGTCATAAAATGAACGCCACCTAGTTAAGGGGGAAATCTGGTGGAAAGAGGCCGTTCGAAAGGCAGATACTAATATCGAATGCTCGTTTAAATGATGGCTGATACTAATTGATTGGCTCAGTATATGTTTACAACCAGTAATTTGATCCAAAGTTCTCTGATTTCAGATCCCTACCAAATGTTCGGCCCCACGAGCAGTCGACTGGCCAGTTCAGGTGAGTGTTCCGTAGTACGGTCTGTGTGACACCGCGTAGGTAAGAAAGTGTAATGCTTCCTGAGATGGTACTTTGGCTTAACTGCACTTGCTTTGTGAAGACACTGTAATTTAAAGGGGCGCAGTTATTAACGTTAGCGCTGAAGTTTTTAATTTTAATGCTGCTACTAGCTAGATTTTCACTAAATTTAGACTGCTGGGAATTTGACAAACTGCTTTACTACACAACTTAGTATAATACAAAGTACGTTTATTTATATGTTTATTTAACTTATTTAATACTTAGGGACATTAATTGGTAGTTAACTGTGTGTTAATTATTTTAGAATTTAATAATTAACTTAAAAATATTTAATATTAAAGTAAAAATAAAAATATACAAACAACTATAATTTACCCAATTACAATGTAACAAATAAAAGGTTTGAATTTAGTTGTTAACTTAAATACGTGTTTTTCCTTACTTTATATAGCCTAATGTACGCCGGAAATTTAAAATAAATTGTTAAATAATTTTTTTATATAGTTGTTTGCTGAAATTGCTCAACTCGCGTAAATTAACTCAAACTGTTTTCTAACCCGCCCAACACAGCTTACCTTGGATACTCAGCAGAAGTCTGTGTCTCGTGCATGTAATATATTTTTTTTTAGCGTAGAAGTTAGAACAGTACTTTACGTTGACCAAACACGTAGGTGTAACTAAAATTTCTACGAGAATGAGGGCGTTTGCCTGGTTACGGTGGACTATATAGAGTAGGGCCGTTGACACAATAAAAATGTGCGTATTCTTTAGTGCATTACACTGTTTGCCACGGGGGAGCTCACTGAAGTTCATAGACTCCGTTACTTTACGACAAAAGGGAAATCAGTGTCTCTGTTGCACACATCTCTAAGTGCAGTGCACTGCTGTTTGCAGCATTCGAACGCTTGTCGCGTCTGTGCGCGACTGATTTTTTAACTTAAATTTATAAGTACATTGTTTATTTATTACAAAGCAATCCCATTACAGGCCTGGACAGGCCGGAGTGTTCCAGAAGGGTGAGGCTCACAGATATCAAGACAGTCGGCACATGAAGGTGGTAAGGTTGTCAACCCTACGCACCGGCCGCCTCTACCCCCAGGAAATATTCCTGGTGCTCTTTTATGTTAGAGGCTGACTCAACCCCAGAGCCATAGTGCGGCCCGAAGGATGATGTCAATGAAAAATTTCAATGACACCATCGGGAATCGAACCCGCAACCTTCCGGCTTGTAGCGCAGCGCCTCAACCAACTGCGCCACCACGTGCCCCGACACCGCGTAGACTGGAAGATTTGTGCAGACCTTTTATAGGAACCTACTGCCTCCGTCATCAGCATTACAATGGCAGTTAAATATGTCGGTACATACGCATATACCAGAATGTACGACGTCATACTCCATTATAATCTCAAATCTTAGTGTCCTGATCAAAAATTAATCTTCTTCTGTGAAACAGACATAAAAATTCTATAGCAAGAACAGAATTTTGGCAATAGCCTTTTCTCTTTAGAGGGATTTTTCGTTTATTTGCTGTTTGTGAATGCTTCCATGTTTTGTTAACATGTAAACATTTCAGTTGGACTGCCGGCAAAATGCAAGATATTCGGCAATTGATATGTAATATTCGAGGTCTCCGGTGTGGTGACGATTTATAATTTTACGATCTGACGGTTGAATACAAGCATTTCGGAGAAATACATTGACTCTTACTTCCCTGAGTCCTGAATATAGAGGTAGAATATTTATCTGTAGCTTAATTCTGCTCACCTTCCCAACCTGTGTAATAAAACAGAGGGCACCGGTTGCAGTTAGAGGCTGTATTGTCCTCTGAACCCTGATCTTGCTTACCTGAGCACCCACAAGACAGCAGCAGCATTGAAATCCAGGCAGTACGCTTTTCTGAATTTTTTTTTGTCATAACCAAGAAGATCACAATATGAAGACAGAGACAGTGTGCTCCTGTGAAATTTGGTCTTTTCTACCTTACTGCATTCTGGCATAACCAGGAATTTCGCAGCGTGAAGAAAGAGACAGTATGCTCCTCCAAAATTTGGTCTTTTCTACCTTACTACTACTACTACTACTCTCATTTGAAGGAGGGAGCTCTAGATCGCACTGTGTGGAGAGCTCGCTTTGGAAGAGGCTTTGGACCTGTCGTAAGACAGACTGCTAAATGAAATGATTGACCTTAGTACACTCTGGCATAACCAGGAATATCGCAACGTGAAGATGGAGACGTTATGCTCCCCTGATATTTGTTCTTTTCTAACTTGCTCCTGTCTGCCATATCTAATAATAATAAAGAATGAAGACAGAGGTAGCATGCTGCTTCGAAGTTTGGTATTTTCCTCCTTACTACACTCTCTCCTACCACAGAAGATAGCAGAATCAAGCGAGAAATTTCTTGTCAAACTGAGCGGCCACCACCTTCTGACAAAAGATTCTGCTGCATATAGTTGGTCTCTTAATTCACTTACTTTATTTAAGTTAGTCGCCTTTTTAAGTACATGAATGTAATCATGAAACAGACTGGCTGCCGATGCTATTGGGATTGGAATGTCGACAGCGTAACCGCGTGATTTCGCCCTGCCTTAATTGCGTCAGTTAGGCAGTGGGTTCCGGCCGTAGGCATTCCTGTGGGCAAAGCGGTTGGAGTATGAATAGATCCACACAAGTCCGGGTGAAGACGCGTGAAGCTGTAAGTCTTCGTGGTATATGACGGTAGACTTTCAGGTGGTTGACGTGATCACAAATTACCACCATAGGCGGCTTTGACTTCCTCTCACGCGGTTGGTATCACGTAATTAAGTAGTGAGAGACAATGCGTAATCTAGACATGGGAACACTTGCCCTGTGAATGTTAACCCTTGGGGACATATCAGTCCCTTACAAACAAATTTTATGCTCTCTGATTCGGCCACGCGTGTTCACGTGTCCCGAGGGGTTGAATTGCCCTTAATTAACTATAAACCACCTCTGGTAAATTACTTTGTCGTGTGCCACGTGGGAAGTACTCCCCTTGCCACCGTCCGTTTTTTTCTCATTAGCAACTGTTCGAATAACGGATTTATGACAAATTTCCGTCTTTTATGTTACGAAAAAATTAGTTTTACTAACATACCTGAGAAAGATTTGTTTATCGTACACACCTCGCTTTGTGTGACTAATGGTAGGTTTGCGTTTCAAGGGCTTAGCCTATCGGTCTTGCAGTGTCTGATTAGCTCTGCAAGAGAACCGGTGTGGTAGTGACTGTGTCTAAATATAATATTTATTTCTTCGCTCAGTATAGCAGGTTTTCCAGATGAACAGAAAAATCTTTTGACCCTAAGGCCGCTGCTATTTGTAAGACAAAGTTTGATTTAAAATTTGTTAATGAGCTGAATACTTACATCCCTCTGTCCTTGTTCTGACTCAGTTACTGGTGTCAGTACCTGAAACATAAATCTTCATATTTTTTTGGTGAGAGAGCTAAGAAACTTTGCCCCCGGAGTTCATCCAACCCTCCTTCTGAGTTCTCCACTGTACTAACATATCGAGCAAGGTGGATGAGACGATAAAGTTTCTGACCTGTAATGTGGAGTTACCAGATTCATATCTCGGCAGGGATCCGACTATCCGAACAGAGAATGTAAAATGTTTCAAAATAGTCCACGACCGATTCTTTCTACGTCTTTTCCAGTTCGTTAGTCGCTAGTATCCAACCATTTGTATAGTCACTTCTCTTGGCGGCGGCGTTAAACAAGCCATGATTTAATACATCAAGCAACATATGAATTGCAGCATGGTGGCTGTGTGATAAAACCGCCAGAAAATTTGTATAACGATGGATGTTCCTAGAGTCTGTAATGCTTATAGGAAGTAATTTCTTAAAGGAATAAAAAATAAATTGTCGCTTGTGAGACATACTTCAGTGCACATTATGATATTTAGGTCTGTGTAAAATATTATGTAACATATCGTCACGGGTGTGAACCGTTTATATTCGATCTCGATCGAATATAGGGAAACGTAAAACGTGTTCTGTCCTTTTCGCCGAGTAGGACTAGGCTAATTTCTTGAAGTAATTGTGAAATAGCGGCTCCTTCCTTTCCTTTCCTTACCTGTTTACTCTGCGCAGTCGCCATTGTATCATTTTAGACTTAATGACACTTAGCTTCGGCAGTCCATGGTTAAGGAATGTGCAACCAAATCTTAAATTCTTGCAGGTACATGCTATACGCATAACTACTGATAGTAAATTTGCTGGAATGAAAGGCAGTTTTCTCTCTCGTTTCTTCAACAAAGACCGGCTAATGTGTCAGTACCGGCAGCCTCTGTGTTTCCTGCCCATCTGCCTGGTGCTGGAGATGCATTGGCCTTGTTTATTCAGAAGTTATTAATCTAAAAACGTTCATGACAGACACTGTAATCTTAGCTTATATTGAAACTTCGCACTGATCTTTCTTCTCGTTTTTAAAAGTGTCCTCATAACTGTTCTTAACAACATTGTTAATTCCTTTAGGAACATCTACGATTAAATATATTTCACTGCCAAGCAGTGCAAACAGAAAAGCTCTTCCTCGTTTATTTTGGTTTTCCTCTATTTCATAGTTTAAGAGAGTAACAGATTTTGTAGAAATATAAAAAGGTCTGAAATGCAGATCACGCCTTTAAAGTTTCTCCACTTGATTTACCTTCAGTGCAAAGACCCTAAAGAACATTATGCCCATGCAGGTACTAAATATCACGTTGCAGTCAGCGTCTTTGCCTGTTACACTTTTATTTCTGGACACGTAACCACAACCTGCAAAAGTGCATTAAAACTGGCTGCAATGGTTGTGCTGTGCAAGATAGTGTCGTTTGGATGAAAATGGGAGAGAAACCTTAGCGTCGATCATTTGGCAGTTTCGTTTTTATTTCTGTAATTGAAGTGCCTATGGTGTTCAGAACAGAGTTTTATTCATTTGATTAATGTGTAGGGATTTTCCTTTGATTTTCTTCACTTATTAACTTGTTTACATCCCGTAATTCTCGTTTGCTTATTTCGTCCGCTTCTGTTTCCTTTATCTTTTACTCGTATTATTACAGTGACAGATCGTATAATATTACTAATCAGCCAAAAGTAAGGCACCAAAAGAGTGGATACTACCGTTATGCTCTGTTTTGTATTTCGCTTTTAAAGTTAACATCTGCGATAAAGGATTACTACAGAATGAGGCTTATGAAACAAATCTATTTTGTGTTCTGTATTCCTTTCTTTCAAAGTAAAATTCTTCGAAATTCAGTTATGTGTGACTAATAGCCGTGCTTTGTGGTCACTTGCAGTCGTACCGCCCCCTCCATTGTTTTTTTTAACCCAAGACACTTACACAGCAAACTCTTCTTGCGTACCTGCAAGAGAACATCTCAGCCTTGAAGATTCACGTCTTTTGAGATGCCATACTGTGTCTTTGAGTAAGTTCCCGAAGTTTCGAAGCATCGTAATGCCTTCTTCAGGATCAAGTAGCCCACGAATACTCTTCTTGAGTTCTTCTTGCACTGCTTGATCCTGAATAAGAAGGCACCAGTATCCTGCGAAACTTTGGGAACTATTTACCCAAAAACTGTGTTATCCCAAAGGCCTTGTAAAGGTAAATTAAGCAAATTTCACCCTATAACAGGCCAAGAAGGCCCGGACGGCGAGTAAAGATCTAGCTCTATTCTTTCTTTAACCTCGTGTTTGATGGGTGGGTGCTCAACGCCACGCCCCGGCCGCTTTACCCCTTGGAAAGACACGCGGTTCTCATTTGACAGAAGGCTGAGTGGGCCTCAGGGCGGGTGTGGACGGGATTCACTTCCCGGACTGTCCAGCCCCTACCGAGTCACTATGCCGATTACGCTGTCCCGGCCTGGCTGCCAGAGACCTCGTATCTATATGAGCAATGCTCTGAAACCTCAAATTTCACTTTCCCTATTTTATTATATTTTATTTCACAACACATATGTGACGTCGAATGGTGGAAGGGTAATGAATAACAAGTTACCATAATTTCAGACACTGTCCCATATTTACTTAGCAGGACCGATAAAAAAACCCGAAAAGTACGTGTATTCGTTTTCCGGGCCGATATTCGAGATGAGTGTATACCGAACAGAAGTCGGAACCGTTTCCGATTAGAGTCGAATTGCTTGACGACAATTTTAGAATATCTAGCAAATTAAAGTCAATAGTACAAGCACACTGCGCGACGAGGGGCGGGCATAAAACTCGGTGAATTCTAACCGAAACTTGATATCAGAAAGAATGAGCAGCACTTCAGGCTTCAGCAGATTAAACTCTGGGAAGGGCTTCCTCACTGACCGATGTTGACTGATGCTGATTGAATTTCACTTCCCCATGCAATAGGCTTCCATGTACACGTCAAGGTTAAACAATCCCTGCACAATCCTGGACAGACCCTGAGGGTTCCAAGAGGCTGAGGCTCCCAGATTTCCAGAAAATCAGCATTTGAAGGCATTTATCCTCAGGAAATATTCTTTTAGAAGTTCAGTCGACCCCAGGGCCGTAGTGCGTTCGGAAGTTTTATGTCGATAAAAAATTCTAATGACACCATCGGGAATCGAACCCGCTACCTTCTTGATTGTAGCGCAGTGTCTCAACCAACTGCGCGCCCCCTTCCTGTACGCTTTGTGTTCTGTAATTCTGTCTGTTAGTAGGCAATACACGTACTGTACTATCGTAATATACGTTCTTTTGCTATTATATATGTTTTGATTTTTGCCTGAAGTGCATAATCAGCTCTTAATAGAAACGTTGTGCCTATAGGATGGGACGCTTTATCTCCAGAACTCTTTAACAAGTTCTTACGAAATTTTGTGTGAGGGGTATCTGAGCCAAAGTAGTTAGAAAATTTTTGGCCCATGTTATTTCAATTTAACTACTGTCACGTTAGATGTTGTTGCGCTATTTCGGCGATCAGTGCAAAAACAACCGCGGCCAATTTCTGCACGCCCCGTATTATTTTTATTACGGGATTTTCCATAACTCCTTGTTGTACGAGGTTGTGCTGATAATTCGATAGCCCGATCTACTTCCCGGTGTCATAGGACGGAATCGATAGTGTCGTTGGAAAGAGGGGTCTGTTCATGTGCCGAATTGCAAGTCTTTTCTTGTTACAAAGGCTGAAAGAAAGCATGCCATGCGACGCGCGCGATTTCAACAACATGGAAACGCGAGCTGTCATCAAGTCC
>Ga0209755_10006723_pt1 | contig 12618 bp, 1 predicted proteins | sample TergutCo191P1_FD_187301 | JGI IMG/M metagenome (GOLD analysis project Ga0209755, IMG submission 187301) | Cornitermes sp. P1 segment gut microbial communities from Petit-Saut dam, French Guiana - Co191P1 (SPAdes) (version 2) | ecosystem: Host-associated > Arthropoda: Insects > Digestive system >... | reverse complement strand
GCATATTGACGCGGTTCACGGTACTGCCCATGCACCGGGAACAACAATTTTCCCGCATAACATCGGTCTGGGTGCGGCATACTTCGGAGATTATCAAGCGTTTATTACTGCTGGTGGAAACAGTGCAGATTGGAGCCCGAATTTTGCCGTTGCAAGAGATATCGGCCGAGCGACTTCGTTTGAGATGAGCGCTTTGGGGCATCATTTCACGTTTTCACCTTGCGCACCTCTTGCGTTTGATATGCGCTGGGGCCGCACATCGGAAGGCTTTGGACAATCCCCCCACTTTGAAGGTGCTGTAGCGGCAGCTGTAGTGGAAGGCTACCAAGGCGGAAGAGCGCCGGTCGATCATACCATGCTCGACACGGGTCAGCCAGGAACCTTTAATCCATTTTATTTCCTAGCGGAAGAAACATCTATGGGCTCGACAATGAAGCACTATCTCGGTGAGGGAATCACTGTTAACGGTGCCAATCAAGGTCAGTTGTGGGTTCACGAACTACTTCCTGACCACCCTGAGTTTGATGGTGTCTCATGGCCGATCGCGCGTACCCGTACAGCGGATGGACGCCCGTCACCAGGCGGAGCAGGAGCGGCAAACCAAGCTACGTTTGATGCACAAGGAGTATATGACCTTAACTTTATGCCCAGATACATGTGGTGGGCAAACGACGACATTGCGGATATCATTGAAGTTTATAGGCATCTGATTGAATCCGGCGCACGCAGCATTATGCCGACCTTCAACAGCATCAATGGTCTCAGGGCACATCAGCTTCAATCCGTGATGGATATTATCAGACTCCCCGTGGATATCAATGACGGAGATAGCGGAGAGACTCTGGGTTGGACAGGTTTTGTCGTTGGGGACTTCAACGGACATACAAACGGAACATGGGCGCCGACAGGTGCGGCACTTATAGAAGCTGCTGAGTTGTTTTACACGGAAGGTAAGGAAAACGCTGACGGTAATGCGTTCATGGGCAGATATAACTTTGACAACTCTGCGATTACCACGGCACAGTTCCGCAACGGTCTTGTAATAAATGCCGGAATGGACTTGATGATGGTTGTTGGCCATGGAGAAGGCAGAATGGTTCACGGTGCGGGGCATCCTCAAGCTGGAGAAATTAACTTAGGCGCAACATCTTGGTTTAACACGCAAATGATGAATGTGCTGAGCCACAGAGTTACACTTGAGCGCTTATATGACGCGGCGGCCAGAATTCTGCGTGTTAAGTTTGAATTAGGACTTTTTGAAAATCCGTTCCCGAATGTGGGTGTTAGTGCAGCTCAAATGGCAACAATTGTGGGCGGCCCAGAAGGTAATGGAATCCTTACGTCGCAAACGTGGGGATCAAATGCAGCTTACATGGAGATTCTCAATGCAGCAGTTGCTGCGTCAACGCCACTGCTCAGAGCTGGCGGGGAGTATCTGCCGGAAGGCTTTTTGGAAACAGATAACTCCTCCTTGCCTGATTTGGCGAGGCAGGCGGTTCGTGAATCCCTTGTGTTGCTCAAAAACAGTGACACGGTTGATGCTGGAGTGTTTAATGCAGGCACCCCAATCATGCAGCAACTTCCAAATGTTAACCCTGAGGACGTTTTAGTTGTTGGCCGCTTTGCAAACAGAATTGGCTGGCAATTGGGAGATTGGGTCAGAGCGTGGCAAGGTGAAACGCACCCGTTGTGGGACACTACTATGATCACCGGTGTTGCAAACGGAGGTCACTATGAAGGCTCAAATCTGCTGGAGGGTATTTACGAATTTACAAATGGTGCGTTTAATCCTGAAACGCAGTTTAGTGAGTTTGGGCAGTACATAGGTGGTGAATTTGAAGTCATCATCCTCGCAGTAGGTGAAACACCTTACTCAGAAGGTATGGGTGATGCAGCTCCTGAGGCAACTATTCAAAACAATAATAACAACAGTAGAGGCCACGCCTCTAATTTGCAGCTACATCCGGAAGATCATGTCATTTTAAGACAGGTTCAAGCTGCCTACCCCGGTGTTCCTATTGTAATGGTCGGCTATTTCGGACGACCGGTGACGATGGAAAATATCATTGATGATGTGGACGCATTCATCTGCGCATGGTGGCCCGGTACGGAAGGTGGCCTTGGTGTTGCCGAAATGTTGTTTGGTACATATGAGTTTGTCGGCAGAACATCATTCGCTTGGGCTTGGTATGCCGAGTGGATTGGCAGATACACCATTGACATTCCGGAGAAAAACCTGTGGAGCGCCGGTGCTGGCTTAAACAGAAACGAGTCAAGCAATACATTTACTCCGAACACATTCATACGCCCGGCACGCCAAATAGTTCCTATTGCGGTCAATCTTGAAGATGGAGCGGTCATAGATGGTTTTATCTACACACATGATGCATGGACAAATGAACGTGTGTACAGGCAGCCCGTGTTTGATAGAGGCGGCTTCCTAGCATCGACACGAATCCGTACGGGTGGCAACCTGAACCATGGACTTGCGACACTTCCTGTCATTGGCGTAACAACCATGGATAATCCTCTGACGTTCTTCGCAGGAGAGATGGCGTGGGTTGAATATCTGGTAAATGTTCAGCAAGGCGGCTACTATCTTGTAGGTTTCACAACCAATAGTAGAACAGGCCCAATTGCAAGCGATGCGGTACGGCTTTTCACGAAAAATGTAGACGCTGACAGATTAGATTCGGGTACGCTGCTTGCAACATACACAGTAGCAGCGTCAATTGCGCCGCAGGTTGTGCATCTGGAAGCAGGAACACAAGTGTTGCGCATAGAAATAGACCCAACTGCCACAGGTCTTGACATTAACGCCATCAACATTTCAAATGCTGCCGGTCACTTTGACTTGCGAGTAGATAGAGCTACTTTTGCAGCGGGCGACACTAGCATGGTTCCGGGTTATGATGCGCAGCTCATCGTAAGCTCCACCAGCGCTGTGGCAGGCGATATTGCAAATCTTGTGATGACAACAGGCGGCGCGGAAGGCGGCGTAACCACAATCGTCAGTGCACCATTTACTCTGGTGGGTGATGTATGGGTTGCCACGTTAACTATTCCCGCCGAAGGAGTGTTGCCAACAGTTACAACCGGTCCGGAGGCAAATCATAGACTTTATCAAATTACTGCTACCCGCGGTGAGGCAACACAGCCCCTAAATGCAATTCCTGTTTTTGCCCTTTCTTTCAGTCAGAGTATCTTTGAAATGAGGATAGAGGGTAGAAGTAATCAAATTCACGGATTGTTTAACCATGATGTTGCAGTTGCTTCAGGAGCGACATCTGGGACAATCGGAGGAGCTCTTAACGGTGGAATACAGATCTCGCCGATTGGTGTCAGAGAGGTTCTTATTACAGGCTTCCAGACAGATGACTTGGATTTGCTGGAAGGCAATCCGACTGTCTTTATGAGTGGAATTAGATTCCCGGATCTATTTGGAAATACTGAATTCGACTTTACGGCTCCGTGGCGCACGGGAGTAGAGCGATTTACACTCACGGTAAACAACGGTACTAAAGTTCCCAATATTGCGGATCATCTGGCTGCTACTCAAGTTACACTAACCGCTGCGGTACCTGCAGGATACGAATTTACCGGATGGGATATCCAGCCTTCGTCCGTCAGTTTCGTAGGTGAATATAGTGCAACAAGCAATCCAACAACTATCATCATGCCAGCGGTAAATGTCACTGCAACGGCCGAGTTTGCATCAATCGGGCAGCCCGTGCTTTCATTTGACATTTTCAACAATGGCAACGATGACAATCAAGATCTAGCGGCCTTGGGCATCATCCGTATGTGGCCGACGATTGACGGAGTTGGAACACCGCTGCCGATGGCAAATCTTACGGTAACAGCGCATGATCAAAATGGTGCCGATGCCATGCAGTTTGTAACATTGACACGCTTGTGGGACGATAATACAGGATGGCAGGATTATATTGCAGTCATTGATGTAAACAAGAACGCACCGTGGCAATACATAAACTTTACGGCAACTCTAAATGGTCAAGTATTCAAAGTATTGCTAATAAACAACCTCTACACTGGCCCCGTAGTTTCGGGTGAATTCAGCTTGGTTGTCGATGTTTTGGAATGGGGTAGTGCCGTTACCGCTGTTGTGATTGATTATGGTAGCATTATCGACCAGGCTACGCTTGCAAACATCGTGCCTGATATTAATGTTTCGGCTATTGTTCGTCACCCGGGAACCGGCGCGGTGTTCTTTGGAAATACCAGCAATCCGGATAACGTTCTTCATGCCCCGAGAAATATTGTAAATGTCTGGTTGAGCGACACAAACGACATTGGACATACTCTGGTCAGAAGAGATATTGTAAGAGATCCATCATACAATGGTACGGCAAGCGGACGATACATCGTTGTAGAGTTGGTATATGGCTACAACAACACTCCAGGACAGATAAATGGATCCGAAGCCAGCCGTTGGTTAGGTGGAGGGATATTGCCTGCCGGAAATAGAAACTTCTGGTTGAATCAGGACTACCGTCTTGTAATCGGCAGCGGTGAATTTGAAAAGGCAGAAGATCCAATAAGGCCAATATATGACAACTTTGATTTGGTTGTGCATAACGGTCAGCATTACAGAGAACTTAGGCCGATAGGCACAAACCTTCCTCTAGTATTGTGGAGCCACGGTGCCGGAGAGACTATGGGAGCTAATGCTGCAGCCAACAACCAGGGATCGCAGTTGTTTGCCAACATGGGCGGTGTTGGTTGGGTGCTAAACGCAGGCGAACCAGTCATAGTTTTGGCGCCACAAAGATTCGCCGCCGGAGCAGCAGATGCAATGGGCTGGGCAAATTACTCAAGAGCTAACGTTATTGACTACATCCAGTCCTTGATTGATGGTGGATATGTTGACCCGAACCGCGTATATGCTTCCGGACCGTCTGCTGGCGGAAATGAAACCAGTGCACTCCTACTTGAAAATCCGGACTTCTTTGCCGGGGCGATAATCATTTGCCAAGCTGGTGCGCCGCTTACAGCAACGACAGCTCCTCAGATTGCCCACATACCTATCTGGTATGTACAGGCGCGTGAATTCCAAGGAAACCCCGGGCAACACTGGCACAACAACGCATCCAGGAACAGCTATGAGGCGTTAAGAGCAGCAAATTCTCAGAATGTGCGCAAAACGGTTTTCGCCAGAGTCTTCGGAACAGAGCTTCCAAACGGTATATACATGGGAACGCCAAATCCAAATCCAGACCATGCTGACATAATGCCGCAGGATCCCAGATTCTATGATAATAATCATTGGTCTTGGATTATTCCTCTTAATAACGCGGCTGCGGATAACACTTACACAGATATCGTATTTACATCTCCGGGTACAGAAGGGGACAGATTTATCGACTGGTTGCTGGCACAGGTCGGTCCGCACACAGTAACACCATCGGAACCAACTGAGTTTAGCGGCAGCAATCCAAATGTCCTCAGAGCGCTGCTTGAGGAAGGAGACGTTATACTCACGACTCCGGGCAATCTGGGTATTTTCACCCACCACAGCCCATTTGTAATTCCAGCTGGAAGAACACTGATCGTGTCTAGTACTCTAAATGTCCAAGGAAATGCCGAACTTGTTGTAGAAGGAACCCTTTTGGTGCAAGCAGGCGGCAGAGTTAACAATCAGGGTGGAGCAGGCGGCACGATAAACATAGTGCCGGGCGGTACGCTTTTAAACAATGGGTATGTAGAAAATGTCACAAACTCTACGGTTATAAACAATGGTGTAATAATCAACAATGATAGGTTTGAAATTCGCAGAGATACCACTTTCTATAACCTAGGTAGAGTTGAAGGCTCTGTATTACTAAACATACATCGTGATGCCATAGTAGTGGAACCTTCGGAATAGGTGTAATAACATCTAAAAGGCACCAGAAAGTGTACTTCTAAAAATTATAATACCCATCTTGTTTCGTCTTTTTAAACGCAAAACTATTATGAGCCGGATTTTTAGAGGGACCTTAGATAGTGGGAAAGTCAGGCGACAAAAAGCCTGACTTTCCCAAAGAATGGGGGAGTAGTGAAATTAACTAAACATAAAGATTAAAGCCATAGTAATTGATTAGCCGAAAGTAATAATAACATAGTGAAGGAGATACGAAATAATGAAAGCTAAAAAGCTTCTATCTGTAATGTTGGTTTTGTTAATGCTGCTGACAATATTCCCTGCCAATGTGTTGGCGGAATTCCCAGTTCCTGATATGAATAACCGACCTGTAAGGCCGGGTATAACTCGTCCTTGGGAACACCCTGTTTATGCCCCAGGGCTTGAGCCAGAGCTTTTGGGAATTGTACGGCAGGCGGCTGTTGAAAGCATTGTCTTGCTGGAGAATGAACCGGCAATACGCAGCGGTGCAGCAGGAAATGTTCTACCGTTACCGGAAGGCACAAATGTTGCCGTTTTTGGACGCCACCAAATCAACCATTTTTTGGTGGGATATGGTTCTGGTGGTGAAGTAAACTATCCGCACTCTGTAAACTTTCTTCAAGCACTGCGACGTCATCCGGGGATAAATGTAAATGAAGATATTGCCGAATTTTACACAGAATGGACTACACGTGTAGGTGCCCGTACCGCAGGATGGGCGGCTTGGCCATTTTCACACCCAGAAATGCCTGTGAATGCCCCGTTTTTTACGGCGGCATCTATCGGAGCCGGGGTATATGCGGAACTTGGTGCAGCAAGAAACGCTTATTTTGAAGCAAATTTCAGAGCAGCTGCACAAACTGCTGCCGATAATAATGAGGTTGCTATCATTTTCATTGGTCGTGCTGCCGGTGAGGACAGGGATAATCTGCTTAACAGAACACCCGTTGGCATTCTCAATCAACCCACATGGGGCGGTCATGAGGGCAGCTGGTATTTGACTGACGCTGAAGTGGGAATGTTAGAATTTGTAAGCAATACGTTTGATGATGTTATAGTGCTTATCAATTCGGGTAACATTATTGATATGTCTTGGTTGGATGGTGCTGATGCTGCGGTGAATGGCTCACATATTTGCGGTCAAGGTGCAAACGCAACAACAGAGGTGGCACATTCCATATTTGGGATGGCCGGGACGACCCCTTCTCACAATCTGCATGAATTTTGTGTTCCGCATGTACTTGCAGCAGCAGGAAATGTTCCTATTGGCGGAGGCGGTAATGCTTTTACCGATGCTCAGATGACCGCTCTTATGAGCATGCATCCCACTTTGCGAAATGTGTGCGTATATGCCCGTTATGGCAATATTGATGTAAATTCTATCAGAGCTGTAGCATATGTGTGGCAGGGAGGTATGGATGCAGGTCCGGCGATTGTTGATGTTTTGACCGGAGAGCAAAGTCCATCAGGAAGGCTTCATGCCACTATACCCATGAGTATTGATGACCACCCAGCTGCAAGGCAATCCGGTTATCGTAATAGAATGCAGTTTGGTATCTATGAGGAAGACGTATTTGTGGGCTATCGCTATTTTGAAACCTTTAACCATAGTGCTGTGCGTTATGCATTTGGTTTTGGTTTAAGTTATACTACATTTGATATTAATGTCGGTGCAGTTACAACGACAGGAACATTCTCACAAGGTAGTTTTGGCTGGGGAAATAGTGAGGTGATTTCAATACCTGTTACCGTTACAAATACCGGCAACCACGCTGCTAAGCAAGTCGTGCAGGTTTATCACAGCGCTCCTCAAAGTGAGCTGGCTAAGCCCGCCCGCGAATTAATTGCTTACGCTAAGACCAATACTCTGTTGCCGGGGCAAAGTGAGACACTTACCATTACCTTTAATGCAACGGACATGAGCTCTTTCGCTGATTTCCCAATCGACCTAGCTAACGGCACAATTGCTGAACATGCCTGGGTTATGGAAGCTGGCAACTACAACATCTTTGTTGGTACATCTGTTTGTTCTACCAGAGCGGGCGGAATTCATGGAACACCTGTCTATACATTCAACTTAGCAACCGGTCGCATTACAAACCAGCTCTCAGAAGCCCTTATGCCGGAAGTTCCCTTTTACAGGATGGCGGTCGAGCTGTACGGCGGTGCTCCTGTGCCGGGATCAAACGGTCCATACACCCTTGCTTGGCAACCTGCCCCGCAAAGAAGCTTGGATTTACGAGAGTTGATACTCACAGACTTAGCAGCAAATGATACATGGGCACCTGATATGCCGTACAATTCGGGTCCACCTATCCAGGGGATTGCATGCGCAACTACACCAGGCGGCTTCCGTGCACCTATTCAGCTGGCTGATGTAGTTACAGGTACAGCAACCTTAGAAGCCTTTATGGCACAAATGACAGTCGAAGAGTTAGCGGACCTTACCCGCGGCAACTCTACCGCTGCTGATATGATGAGTCAGCCGGACGGCATAGGCTCCGCGCAAATGGGTATCGCTGGAGTATTTGCCGGAAACAATCCAAGGATGAGAAACTTTTTTGGTATTCCCTCTGTTGCTGCCGCAGACGGCCCATCCGGTCTGCGTATGACACCGTCAGCAACCTTGATGCCAATGGCAACAGCTTTAGCTGCCACTTGGAATGACCGTCTGGTAGAAGATTTATACACAGCATTAGGGCGAGAAATGTTGAGAAATGGCGTTGATATGCTCCTTGCCCCCGGTATGGACTTGCAACGTACTCCGCTTAACGGTCGTAACTTCGAGTATTTTTCAGAAGATGCTCTGCTAAACGGTAACATGGGTGCAAACGCTGTGCGCGGTATGCATAATTCGGGCGTTACAGCATCTCCCAAGCATTTTACGGCAAACAACCAAGAAGGTAACCGTTATAACCATAATGCGATTGCGTCCTCGCGAGCTTTAAATGAGCTATATGTCAGAGGATATGAGAACATCATCAATCATGCAAACTTACAAGCTACGATGGGTTCCTATGCATTGATTAATGGCAGATTCTCACACATGAATTATGAGTTAAATCACATAGTTATGAGGAAACACTTGGGCTTTGAAGGTTTGATTATGACCGACTGGTGGCTGCGTGTTGACTATGGTGTAGGACACCCGAGCATAGGTGCCGCAAGAGGCCGTGGCGCACATACTTGGGATTGGAGTGCTAATGATCAGTTAGACCCCAATGCACCTTTTCACATGAGTCGTGCTTACTCAAAGCAGTTTGACCTAGGGCCCGGTGCCATCCGTATTGATCGTATTGAAAATGAAGTATTGTATGTCTCCTTGCCTGTTGACAGAGGGATATCTAGGGAAGAACTTAATGAGGCTACGCCAAGAGAAATCATTCCATTGCCCGGATTTACACTTCCGCGTGATGGACGCCAAAGCACACCTGCCGCTCTTGGAGCTCCGGGTTCGGGATTAGCAAACGCTGCCTTTACCCGTGTTGGTGCAATAGGCGGACCCACAAACCCAGCAGGTCAAGGGGTGAGCTTAAACAACTTAGATATAGACGATGGTTTCCGGTTTGCATACAACACATACCGACTTCGCGGACGTCTTGACCTTCTTATGCCGGGTAATCAATGGCGCGGAAGAGGTACTGCTTGGGCATATAACGGTGACGGTGCCGGCAATCCGCATGGTGTTAACTGGTCTATGTCTAATCCAATCCATATGTATAGGCTTGGCTTTATAGGAATAGGAGAGATTCAGGCATCTGCCCGCAATGTACTTCATGTTGCAAAGCAGACCGCAGGATTTAGAATCGACAACAATTTAGCTTACAGAGATTTTGACGTGAGATTAACAGATAGCGGCGGCAGAGGTGTAGCAGGCAGCACGGGTGCCATGACACCTATCTTCCAAGTGACTCAGCCTGGTGTAGAGCCTCCAATGCTAAGCAACATCTTCGTAGATGGTATGCCGCTTGATAGATTTGTACGCAATGTACAAAACTACGTTATATTTGCAGGCGATTTGGGAAGTTTGCCCTCAGTAACAGTCAGCCCTGCATCCGCATCTTATACTGTGACAACAGCCGTGCAAGATGTTACACCAGGCGTTCATATGCACTATAGGACTGTAACAATTACAGTGACTGATAACAATGGTTCAGGCTTGTCTCGTATTTACCGAGTTCACTTTACAAACGAATTTGGGCTAACTCCGGAATTTGACGGTGCTGTTTTGGCAAGGCTTGCAAGCGTGAGCGTCAATGGAGAGCTACGCCCGGATTTCCATCCAATGAGGTGGCAAGCGCCTTGGGCAATGCAGGTAGCAGATGTAAATGATGTAATATTACAAGCTATCCCTGCTGAAGGAAGCTGGGTTGTAAGTCAAGACAGAATTGGCAACCAATATCGTATTCATGTTTTAAGCGAACACCAGGGTGTTGTCTATGTGATCAATTTACAAACAGCCCCTCCGGCAGGGGGCTTGCCAATACCTGAAAGTATAGTGACAACAGTTATCACAACCACAGGGCAAACCAGAATGCCCGCTTCACTGGCCAGAAACTGGCAATTCCCGCAAGCTGCTGCGGTTGGCAACAACGCAGATCCGGAATCTGAACACGGCGGTGGTGCCGGTGCAACGCCTAACCAGCACTTAGTTATGACACCTGTTAATCGCTTTGCTACGTATAATATTTATGTAGAAGAAGCGGGTCAGTATTTAGTGCGTGCACGTTATGCTTCTAATTTTGGTGCAGTTGCAACCCACCTGTTAATTCCTATGTTTGTTGGCTTCAACGAAGACGTAGGCCATCCAGATGTTACTCTCACTTATGGGGCGACAGGGGGCCTCGGCACGGGTGCAGCTGGTGCTGGTGATTGGCAGAATACAACAGACGTAATTTTGACATTTGAAAATGCAGGGCCCACGTGGTTTAGGGTGCTATCTCGTGATGGTAATTTTAACCTCAATTGGATAGAGTTTGAAAGATTAATTACCCCGTCTCTTTTGCAGAGGGCGCTAAATGAGGTTGATGCCAGAAATCTGGTTGAAGCAGACTTTCCGGCTGATGTATGGGCGGCATACATAGTAGCCCGCGCAGCGGTTTCTGAATATCAGCCCGGTGTAGATACGGAGGCGGCAAATGTCGGCAGAACACTTTTATACCGTGCTTTCCGTGATGCGTATAAGATTTTGTTTGAGCTGGCTCCGCCTGCTGCACCAACCGAGTTTAACGGCAGTAACCCAAATGTACTTAGAGCTCTGCTTGAAGAGGGCGATGTAATACTCACAACATCAGGAAATCTTGGCATATTTACCCACCACAGTCCGTTTGTAATTCCGGCTGGAAGAACACTAACTGTGGCTAGCACTTTAAATGTCCAAGGAAATGCCGAACTTGTCATAGATGGGACACTTGTAGTGCAAGCAGGTGGCAGGGTTAACAATCAAGGCGGTGCCGGAGGAACGATAATAATAGCTGGTGCTGGTGAGCTTATAAACAACGGTCATGTTGAAAATGTCACAAACTCAACGGTCATAAATAAAGGCACAATCATAAACAATGCGCGATTTGAAATTCGCGCGAGCACGACTATTTGCGACTGTGATGGCATTGTTGTCGGTACAACCCCGCTAAACATCCACCGTAATGCCAATGTCTGCGATTGTGACGAAGAACTTAAACCCGCGGAAGAAAATGATTATGGGCAAGAGTATGCGACAGAGCCGGACTACATATCAGAGTATGTGACAGAGGCCGATCATGTACCCGAAACAATGATGTCGCAGGAGGATTAACTCCCTCTTTCCGACATAAAAACGGCCCAAGACAGTGTGGATACGAGTCAAAAATCCATGTACCGGGACTCGTATCCACACTCCGCTATCAGCCGTTTCTTAGTGGGCGGTCTGATAACAAAAATATCTTGAATTAAAAATCAAACCACTTGACAAGTTAAGAATGAATAGGATAAAATGCGACTGTTATCAACAGTTTTAATATAAAATTGCTATAAAATCGTCACAAATTTGGTTAATTCAATGAATTTCGAAAAAATTTCAGGAGGTTATTATGAGAAGAAGCAGAAAAATATTGGCGTTGGTGCTCACCATTATTATGATGTTAAGCACTCTTTCCACTGCTGCATTGGCAAATCCGCCACAGTGGCATCCGGATTTGACACCTGGGCTTCAACCGGAACTTGTAGGGCTTGCGAGACAGGCCGCTGTAGAGAGCATTGTTATGCTGCACAACGAGAATCATATGAGGACAGGCAAGCCTATCCTACCGCTGGGCAATGAGACAAGTAACAATTCGGGTGTTATATCTGTTTTTGGACGACACCAGATTGACTATTTCTTTGTCGGATACGGTTCAGGAGGCGATGTTAATTTCCCGTATAGTACAAACCTTCTGGAAGCCATGCGGCGCCATCCGGATATCCGCGTTAATGAAGAACTGGCCGGAATATACGATGCTTGGACAGCACAGAACCCTCCGGCTCATGGCAGCTGGGGTAACTGGCCGCTACATCATCCGGAAATGCCGTTAGCTCAGAGTGTTGTTGATGCTGCCGCTAATGTTTCTGATACAGCGGTGGTAATTATTGGGCGCTCTGCCGGTGAAGATAGAGAGACACAACTAAGTCCGGGAAGCTGGTATCTCACTGCACTGGAAATTACTATGTTAGAGCAAGTGACAAATGCATTCGACAAT
>Ga0209755_10006722_pt1 | contig 12619 bp, 8 predicted proteins | sample TergutCo191P1_FD_187301 | JGI IMG/M metagenome (GOLD analysis project Ga0209755, IMG submission 187301) | Cornitermes sp. P1 segment gut microbial communities from Petit-Saut dam, French Guiana - Co191P1 (SPAdes) (version 2) | ecosystem: Host-associated > Arthropoda: Insects > Digestive system >... | reverse complement strand
TGTTGTGATGAAATGTGGTGTCTGCAGTGAATTTGGGCTGGTTTTTATATTGAAGATTAATTTGCCTCATTTGTATTTTAAAGTATTGTGTTCTTCCCTTATGACCAGTTGATAACAGTTGCAAATTAGAGGAACGAATAGATTATTTTTATGGGCTTTAGAAATTTTCTGAAAAGGTCTTGATTTCACCCATGGATTTGAAGTGATGTCTCTATTGTGCTTTCTTGTGCATTCATTGTGACTGGTGTCCTTCGAAGACAATGATAGTTACTATTGATTTATTTCGCTACATAGGGATTGTATGGTCACCCTTTGTATAGAAGTCCTGAATGATAAACCAAATTAAAAGGGGTGTCAAAATGTGTATTTTGGTGGAAGATTAAGCTGAGCAAGGAAGAAGTGTGTGTTGTAAGGAAGGGATGACCAAAACTAGGGCTATGCATTAACCAATGTGAACTGGGCCCCTTAATGAGCAGTTTTTTCAAGAAACAGAAAGTGTTGGGGAAATGAATTTTGCAGGAGGAGGTTAAAACTGGTAAGTCAAGGACCAAGCATAGTAGGAATGAAATGGGGAAACCAGAGTAGGTGAAAGGAAAAGGAAGGAAAAAGGAGCTTGTATAGATAGCAGGTTTATGTGAGCTGATATCACTGAACTGTATGTTATTTTGTCCTTGTAGGCCTTTAGCACTCTCATTCTGTGCAACTGTTCTGCTGGCTTCCAACTTTTTTTTTACAGTATGCAGTTTGCAGTATTTCACTATACAGAGGTGATTAGCAAGTGATCTATATTATACAGCGAATCACAAAAAGTAGCTACTTGTAGCATCTAGTAACTGAGGAAAAAAGAAAAATAAATGAAACCGTTTGATGGAGGGCATTCTGAAAGAAAAATATTTTGCCATGTTGTGGCACATTATGTACTAAGGTAATCTGTACATAAGCAGCATTACAGCGTGAACCTTCGTAGGGAACTGAAATGGTTGAACTTTCATTTCTGTGAGAAGCTTGTTATTTCCAGATTGTGTGACCTTGAGTCTGGGATGCGGTGTGTAGTTTGGTATCTGCCAAACCACACAGGTTCACACCCCCCAAAAGGCAGTAATTTTCATAGTCACTGCTGTGAAAACCTGAAATCTCACATCGTATTAATGTGCTGAGTCATTGTAAAAACTTAATTAGGATGTTACAATGTTGTGTTTTAATGTTTATTGAAGAGAAGAATACATTTTGTTGTCACTGTCATCATCAATTTTCATCTTCTTGTGTCAAATCTGATTTACATTTACCAACAGTTTTTATGGAGTCACATGTTAATGCAAGGATAATGTTGACATTGGTGTGAGAGAAATTGTTTTAAGATGTGAAGTGGCTTAGGAGAGGATTTAATGGAGAGGTTGTATGATATCTGTGATGAATCTTCATGTTGTCTTGGACCTTTCTGTTACCCAGTCATCATAAATACTTGTTTGCCACGAAGGACAAATGGCAATGAAAGTACAGGCACTTTTGCCTGTAACAAAAAAATAAAGCATTGATTGTCTTACATCTCATTCTGTTCAGGAAATATAGTGTGCATGTATGCATGCACGCGCGCGCGCGCGCGCGTGTGTGTGTGTGTGAGAGAGAGATAGTGTGTGTGTGTGTGTGTGAGTGAGTGAGTGAGTGAGTGAGTGAGTGAGAGAGCTCAAAAGTCACATGTTTTATTTGCTGACATTTTAAACTGGACTGTTTTCAAGCCTAGAACAGAGTAGCTTAGGAACATTTCTGGTATATGAATTTGCAGAATCTTAATTGTCTTTTTTGTGTTATTATATAGAAATAAATCATTATGTACAGCTTGCATTACTTTTAACATGGCTTCAGTAAGTGTGTTGTAAATGTAACGCTTTAAAGTTTGCATCGTTTGCCATTGCTTTATGCGCAAGTTGTGAAATGTACCCATGGCATAACAATTCTGGCATGTTTACCGTATTAGTGCCTCATGATTTTGAATTCATGCTAATTTACTTCTGATACTTTCTTATAAATAGCACACGGTTGATTACATTTTTAAACTTTCTGCACACCAAACACATCAGGGCTGGAATCTTCAGGCTGTGAATGAATGATGAAGGGTGCAGTGCACTCCTCACTTTTAATTGAAACAAAACGGGCAGTGTATGTGTAATTAAACATTGAGGGGTTTTCCTTTAACCATTGTTGCTTTGGAAAATCTACAGATTTTAAGTATTATGAGTGTGTTTATCTGTATTCTTGCCTTAGTTATCCGGCATCCAAATTGCATATTTTTTGCATAATATTTTAATGTGTACCTGTCTGGCTGTACCATGTTTCACTTAAATGGCACAATTTTCAGAAAAAAAAGTTATTGAACATAAAATATGTGTTTTGCTTTTGTCTACAACTTTGTCTGACACATTCCTCATTGTAAAAGAATTCAATATGTGTTTTGCTTTTGTCTACAACTTTGTCTGACACATTCCTCATTGTTAAAGAATTCAATTTAATGTCATAAATGTACATGTACCCATTATTCTTGTCAGATTTTAATGAAACTTGAATTTTTTCAATAGATCCTCCAATATCAAATTTCATGAAAATTGATTTAGTGTAAGCTGAGTTGTTCCATGTGGACAGGTGGATGGACAGACCAACAATATGAAGCTAATAGTTGCTTTTCCAAATTTTGCAAATGCACCAAAGAAACATTAAATCCCCACTTAGTTTGTGCTGTTAATGGATGATTATCCAAATTGGTGAGAAGTCAAAATTATATGCCAAATATGCAAATAATCGATAATAAAGCTTTGTGTACTTGTTACTACTACACACATCATTTAGTCATAGAGCACAATATAACATTGTTTTCCATGCTGCAATGTACATGTAGACTTGCTTTTGTTTGTTGCATGGGGAGTAAGGGTATGTTTAGAGCCGTTGTCAAATTTTTCAATTTAAAATCTTTGAGATGTTCATATCACATTTGTTCGTTTTATTGTATAAACAGTGTCAGAATCAGCACAAAAAATGTGCTGGGCATAAAACGATTGTCACTGCTGGGCATAAAACGATTGTCACTGCAGTAAATCTTTAGCACGTTATATGGTAAATGTGTGCCAATAGTGCTTGTAGGTTTTCGTATTATATATCTGATTGTAATCAAAACTGAACTTACCAAGTTTTCAGTAAGTTTGTCATTATCAAATTTGATTAAAATCCATCCAACAGTTTTCAAGTTGTTACATGCATACAGACACAGTTGGAGTGATCTTAGAGACATTTTGTAGGGATACAGACATGCTTAACAACATGTCTTCTTGTTCAAGAGAGAAGACAGTACTGTTAAATGTAAGAATGTCTTAGTAAGGAGTACCGACTGCACATGTTACTGGTTTCTGCTGGATATATTGTTTTGTAAAATTCTGGTATTTTATTGTCGTTATTGTATCTTTGAAAAGAAACACTTACTACTTGCTTTGCACAGTCTTCTGTTCATTTAATTGTCAGTTCTGATTGTGTTACTGATTTCAGTTAATGTGTTTGTTGTTGGTTTATAGTACACCATCAACTCTTGTGCATTTTACCTGCAAGATAATTCAAATTAATTACTGAATTAGGTTTGTTTTGCACCATCCTGTTTATGTTTACTATGGGCTACCCTGAAAGACTGACTGAAGGTAAATGTGCATAGTTTAACAGAAGAATGGATTTTGAATCCATGTTATTGATAACAGATAGTCTGATTTACCTCCAATATGATTTAAGGGCTGGGCTGACATTAGAAAGAAGCCATTTTCTGGTATGGGCAAAGGACATCACCCAGGTATGAATATGATATTGAATATTTTACATAATCATCATCATCATGATTGCTATTATTATTATTATTATTATTACATTTGTTATCCCTTTATGCAGGGCAATTATATATCTGAAACAAACCATGATTCTGTGGTATATAGTATTGCAGCTGTTCTGTATTTGCAGTGTGTATTACAAATGATGTTATTTCACATGTTAAAATGTGTTTTGTGCTTTTACATTAGAACTTTCTGAAGTATGTGTGCGGTGCCCTATATGGATGTTTGTAGTTCCTTGATTTCGTACTTTCCTAGTATGTTGCTGAGGTACTGTGTGAATGATTTTGAGATGGTTCCAGTTGCCCCTGTTATGACTGGTATAACTTTATATTCCACATGTGCTGCGTTTCTGTTGTAAGTTCTTTATATTTTAAAATCTTCTTAGCTTCTTTTGGTCTCCTGAAATTGCTTCATCTATTAATGTACACATTCCTTTTTCATTATCACAAATTATGATGTCTGGTTTACTGTTTGGAATGTTTTCACTTGTTGATTCCATAATATGATTACTTTACCTTCACAACTTGTTTCAAGTGATTTTGGTTGTCATTATTATGGTTATTATTGTTATTGTTATTATTATTATTATTATTATTATTATTATTATTATTATTATTATTATTCATGAACTGCTCCTTTGAAAACTAAATGACTGTGGCCCATCTGCTGTATATATATGAGCTTGTTCCGTAGTTACTTGATAAACAGAATGCCTTATGTCCAGTATGGTGGAGCACTTTCTGCACTATATGAAGTGTTATCTGGTGTGCTACAACAATCATTTCTGGGACCACTCCTTTTCAACATCTTTGTTAATGACTTGTGTGGTCAGGTATTCAAAAGTGCCTTCTCATTGCTTATCACATAGAAATTTTTCTTAGCATTAATTACCTTCTTGACAGTTTATTACTTCATTTTGATCTAAATTATATTCATGGATAGTGCATTCCTAACTTCACTGGGAACTAGACCAGAGTTATCTCCATCTCTAGAAAACCCAACTTGCTTGATTCTGATTAGAGTTTGTGTAAATCTGCATTATGTTCACTGACTGCTTCAAAGATCTGGGAGTACTGGCTGACTCAACTGCATTACCACCATCATGTGGTTTACATAATTTCTCAGTCAGATTGTTGGGGTTAATTAGGACAGTAACCTTTTACTTTTCCTCTTCCATCCAGTAGAAATTTGCTCTCTTTGTCACTCACCTTTTCAGTCACAATACATTTACTTTAAATATTCCAGGTTACTTGAAGTTTCGTACTTCAAGTGCTTGGAGGCATCCCTCAGCGCACTTTTGTTGCATGATGTTTACATTAATTCAGTATTTTTCCATACTGTTTTAGAAACTTTTTTTTTTGTTGTTTTGTTGAATGTGCATCTTGAATATAATCATATAAAGAAAAACCAACTTGATGCACAACTTATTCTTAGTATATTTTGTCACAATAACAGAGAGTCATCTAAAAAGAATAATAAGTACCATTTGTTGTATACATATGGTTGTACCTCCTGATGACAGGCCTAGATACGCCTGAAACATGTAGAGGTTGACGAAATATACTAAGAATGAGTTGTGCATCAAGTTGGTTTTTCTTTACACGATTATTTTGGAAACTGTTGGCCTGTATGTGCTAAGTGGAAATCTTGGAGAGTTTGTTGCATGTTGACTTTAAACATAACTGTCCTTCCACTAGGTGCACTTTGGCAGCTAATGTCATCAGCAGGTTTTGTGGTATATTCAACAGAAGATCTTTTTTGATTAGCAATTTGTTAGGTGTAGATATTTTTACTAAGTAAATCAGAACTCTCAAACAGATTTCATGCTGTAGTTCAGTCACTAATGTTCCATGTTAGTTGTGGTTTGAATTGAGCTAGGATATTTGTAATTAATTGAATTATATTTTATATCTTCTTTTTGCTTCTTCTTCCTTTTTTCAAGTATTTGTGTAGTATCTGTGTATTTGTGTATTGTTGCATTCAAGTGTTGATTTAGCAGCTTGTCCTTTGCTGCTAATCCTGCATATCTGTGAATTGAATTGGAAAGCACTGTGCTACCAGTATATTCAGGAAAAAGTGATCTCTGTTAACAGTTTTTGTTTTAACAATTATAGTATTGTTAATGATGTTTTTGAAGTGTGATGTCTTGTTATCTGTTTTCAGTTGTTATTTGTGTATTTTTCCTATGTTCCTTTCTGTAATTGGCCATGGGGCTGTTGTGCCTGCACATTAATAATAAAGAACTGACACCACCACTACTACTACTACTACTACTACTACTACTACTAGTAGTAGTAGTAGTACTACTACTAGTAGTAGTAGTACTACTACCACCACCACCACCATCACTACTTCTGTTGTTGTTGTTTTGTAATATGTAATGTCTTAAGACTTGTGCCAACATACAGGAGTTTGTAAATTTGGTGGGAATACTGCATGGTTATTTTATCTCTTCTCCTGTTAGGCTTGCAGATTTTGAGGTTTTGTAATGCAATAATGACAGAGATGTATAATTTTACTTAACATACTATTCATTCTGAGAAAGTAAATTGATCACACTTGCTGTCATTTCTGAAGAGATTGTGGCAGCTGTGATTCATCATTCAGTGTTGTTAAGTGAATGTGTAAATACATTTTAAATTTATAAATATAAAAAGTGCATTAATTTATTACCCCTGCAACATGCTACAAAATGTTGTTGGAGTGAACAGTAGCACTTCGTCCTTTCAGCATCTGCTTAAGAATCTTTGCTTAACTAATCCATTTCTTCCCAGTCTTGTACAGCCAGAGATTTGATAACTGGACACAGTTTGTTTTGAAATATAACAAAAAGAAATAATAAAATTTTATGGTTTCCAACTGTTAGAAGCCAGACTTACCTTGTCATGTCTGTATACAAGGGCATCTGTGTTTTAATATAAACAGGGATTTATTGATAGTGGTTTGTATTGCATTGTGGCAGTTTGTAGTACATGTTAACCATTTCTTTCTTCTCTTTACCATTGTACATTAATTAGAATTTATTATAATGTAAGGAAGTATGCGTATTTTAAGTCTTGGACCTAAGTAACTGAAGACCAACTAATATGTTTCAGGAAGTTGCAGTGGTAGTGATCATAAAGTTTGTCGATATTGTGGTAAAATGATGCGGAGAGCAAGCCTAAAGAGACATGTTGTGGAGCAACATTTCCCTACTCAGCGTACTCCGTGTCATCTGTGTGGAAAAGTACTCAAGAATGGCTCAAGTCTCACCTCTCATATGAATGTTATACACAGACAGTACAAGAAATGGGAGAAAAACACATCTGCTGCTGCAAGTGCAAGCTGAATTCTCATGAAGACTTAACATGCTAATTTATAAATATTCCTAATTTTAAAATAATATAAGATTCAGATTTGTACCAGATACTGGAAGAACATTCATTGGCTGTTGATATTACTGAACACTTTCAGTACTTAACTTCATTACTTCCCTGCACATAGAAGTGGGATCTGAAAAGATAATTTTCATACCCAGTTATTTTACACTTGCTGACTCAGTAAATTCACTGCCTCCAGTCTGGATATCTGGGACGTGATTCTTGGCAGAAGCAGGAGCCAGTCCAATTTTGGATGCAGCCAACCCTCTGTCCAAAGAATACCTGTTGTTAATTTCACAGGAGTAAAGAAGCCAGAGCATGATCCTACCCCTTACTTCGTCTATTGTTGAGATTAAAAATGTATGGAACTTTATCTCCACCCATGTGTATGCCTTGTGGCTTACTGCATAAGCACAGGAAGAATTGTATTTTCATCTTTAATTCTGTTGTGCACTGAATGTAGTTTTACCACCATTTACATCTACCTTGTACAGTGTTTTGGGTGTGAGTGTGTGCGGGTGAGTAAATGAGTCTCACCCTAGTTGCCATGCTACTACGGATGTCTCCTGGGTTGTCATAGTTGCAGGAGGGGGTTGCATGTGTATGTGCGTGTGTATGTGTGTAAAGAGAGAGAGAGAGTTTTTTCTGCAGGTACCAGATGGTACCTGCAGAGGCTGAAGAGAGGATTGAACATAAGCAAAGAATGGTTGAAACAGGCCATACAAAAGGACTGGAATGTTATGTTAGCACATCATGTGACAGGCATGGGGCTTGTAAATCATGAAGATACTGGCACTCTAGCATGTCACATGTTTCAAATAATTATGAATAAGGAACGGTGTCAGACAGATATTTGCCTGTACCAGCTCTAACATAGATGTAGTTTGGTCTTATTAGACATGTTTGCTTCAGTCACGAAAAATGCTTGTTAGCTTTGTCGTGTCTGTCCATCTGTCTGTCTGCTCACAATATCAACTCGGCTCCCACTGGACGAATTCTTATGAAATTTGATATTGGTCACTTTCATTAAAATCTATCAAGAAAATTCAGATGTAGATACAATTGGGCAAAAATATTGGACAATGCAGATTAAGACCTGATTAAGTTGTACTGTTGCAGGTGTCATGAGTTCACCATAAAATCACTTTATTCCAGTGAAATGGTGTAAGACTGTTAGGATAGGCAAGGAGGTGTATAAATATTATGAAATGTTTTTAAGTCAAAATGAATACTAAAGAGAACACGTTGCATTTCCATTTCAACACATTCATTATAGTACATTGATGACAGCATTGTATGTAGGTCAGCAATACAAACAACACATCTTTGAGTGTTTGTGGCAACAGTGTTTAACTGAACTATAGTGATAGGCACTTAGTGCTGCTGGTGAAATGAATTTGTCTTACATATTGTGTGTCTGAGCGAAATATCATTAGACTGTAATGATGGCCAAGGTGGTATAAAATTAAGTGAATGATGCAGCACAGTGTTACATTATAAATACATTTCCGACCTTGTTTAAAAGTGTTTTGATTGGCCTAACTGGTCTTGTGGGTATGCCACATTTTGTGTGAATGTTTATTTATTGACAGCATTATTTTTCAATAAAATTTATTTACATATGAATGAATTGTATTTGCTGCCTTTGAGGAGAGAAGATGAGATGCTCTTCTTGACTTTGTCTTAGTCATGTCCACAGTGACCAAATGCATCTGCAGAATATTTTCAATAACCTTTGTTTGGTAGGCATGTTCGCAGAATTGTGAAAAGCAACTGTTAACTTCATCATGTCTGTCTGTCTGTCTCTCCATCCGCATGGAAGAACTTGGCTCCAACCGGACGTATTTTCATTAAATTTTATATAAGTATTTTATGAAAATCTATTAGAAAAATTAAAGTTTCATTAAAATCTGACAAGAATAGCAGGTCTTTCATGAAGACCATCATATATTTTTTATCATATCGTGCTTATTTCTTCTTAGATTGAGAAATGTATCAGACAAAATTAAAAAAAAAATTACATTCAGTATCCCCCCCCCCAAAAAAAAATAATCGTGCTCTTTATGAGATGATGTGGAAAAAAACTGTAGACCCAGACAGGCCACAGATGACAATATGGTGCATGTGCATTGTTATCTGAATACCTAAGGCTACAAACACACACTGAAAATATGTAATACTTGTTGCTTTTCCACTGCAACAGTGGTTGCATGAACACACCTCAGTGTTATGTTATCCATACGTTGCCCATCTTTTTCTTTTTTTATACTTTGTTCTTTATTGTGTTAAATTTCTTAAGTGTAGAGCCCAAGAAAGGCAAGGAGAAATTTCAAGTGCATTTAAATGTAACACAGATATCAAAGGTAATTCGAAAAGCTAGAATGTGATGTAAGCATGGCAGCCATGTGTATGGAGTATGGGGTTGAAGAGCAAATGGTGTCTGGTATTAGAAAAACAAAGTCAGCTGTTTCGTAAAGCAAAATCATCATCATTTGATGTAGTAGGCACTAGCTGTTGTTCAGAATGTGGATCAAGGTAACTTACAAAGCCAGCAAAACAAGCAAATTTAGATAAAACTGTGACAAAATGGTATATAGAACAACATTTTTGCATATCCACATGCACTGTTGGAAAAGACTGTTTTGTCCTTAAAAATGGTAGGACATGGGTGTTTCTTATATAATTTTACCCCTTTCAGTGAACCTCCATGTCCTGGCCATCTCAGTAAGTTCATTTACCAACTCCTGGCACAAGATTTGTTTTTATAATTTTTTGTCCACCTCAACCACTGCAGGAAACCAGCAACCAGCTTGCTTTTTGTTAGGCCAGCACTCTCAGATGTGTCACACACTCTTGTAATTTAATTTTGGAAGAATATCTCTATTGTGTATTGATATCTTGTGACTTATTAGACATACACACAATATCTGCAACAACTGTAGTGGAAGGTTCAAGTTTGTTAGGAATTCAACTGAAATCTGCAGAAGAAAAAATGTCTGGCTCCTAGATTATTGAGCTAGGTGCTAGACTTAGAAAAAATTTGTTGTGTGTGTTGTATGAAATTGGTTGAAGGTTGTTAACCTTTCTTAAGTTAATCTATGTCTGTATACAAGCTTATAGTATAGCTAACTTTCCTGTTTGTTTCAGTCTTCTGGTACAGTGCTCAAGTCATTCTCGTTTGTTCCATAAAGTTTGAATATCTTAATGTTCAGTGTGGATAAGAAACACCAACTAGATGTCACTTTTTGTATTCTTTATTTGTCTTCTAATAGTTGCTCAACATGTTTCGGGCAACCATGTGCCCCTCATCAGGAGCTGAGGACTGCGTGATGTTATAGCCTCGTGTTGGTATGTGCTGTGGCTGCAAGGAGGTTGTCAAGTCCGGTTGGCAGGTAGTGCATCCATGGATGGGTTCGTTTCACATCGCTCCTGATGATGGGCACATTGTTGCCTGAAACATGTTGAGCAACTATTAGAAGAGAAATAAAGAATACAAAAAGTGACATCTAGTTGGTTTTTCTTATCCACACTGAATTATGATGCACGGTCAACCACACATCAGATTTACAAATACAGGTACTCCTCACACATGTGAGGTCAAGAAGTGTGATGTCACTTTTATGCAGCCATCTAACCTAGGCACTTTCATAAAAATGAAATGTCACTCGTGACTTGAGTAATTGACTAATTTCGAGAGGAATGAGGAAAGGAAAGCAGACTAAAATAACATACAACATCCAAATTACTTGGGTTAGGTTATCTAAAGTTCAAATTACCAGTCAGCCAGTACAGGTCGATATATTTAAAAGCGTCATTGTAAGCCACATGGCCTCTTTCAATTTGGAATTCATTTTTGGCACTGTGATCTGCACAGATTATAGGTGGGGTGCCTTGGAAGGGAAGTAGCTATCGAAAGGCCTCTTAAGACAACACCCAGAGAACAGGATTTCCAGCATTCAAATAGTACTGCACGTACCTTAGAATGCTCAAGAGGAGCAATGAAGACCAGAAATATGTTCCTAATGTGAAGCATAAAGAGTAATGTCCAGTCATAATCACTAACTTAAATTCACATCCCACTGAACAATACAATTCACAAATTGGTGTACATACCTCATATGTGAATGAATTCTCCTCTTCCTGTCCACTCATCTGGTCTGCAGCTCCTGTCTCCTGCACCAGATCACTTTCTCCCTCAAAGTTTACCTCAGCAGTTAAATCCCGATCAAATTTCAAGTCACGTTCCTCTAGACCATCTTCACCATGTATGTTTCGCAGTTCATCCTCCATTTCTTCTGTGCTTTAAAATATGAACAGAGATGTATACTGAAACATTCACTTTTACACAGTGATGCTTAATACTTACTGTCACAACAGCTTTAGAATATGCTGGGAAGTATACATATGACTTCCTAACTGATATATATTAATAATTAAATAGTGATTATTGTAGTGTTACAACATTGTGAGGCAATTAAAAAATATTAGCTGTTGCTATGATAATAATGTCATAAATACACTTGCTGTCTTGAGGTGAGGCCTTGATTTATGTTCCCTATTTCATATGGCATGAGACCATAAGAATATATGTAACTGGCTTATTTGCCACATGGAATTATGACATATCATAATCCCCTAATTCCATGTGGCAAAGTGCTTACAAGAACGTGAGATGTAGTCAGTGTGAATATTCTGTAAGTTTAAAGGTGTCATTGCAGGACAGTGATGTGTGATATACATACACTTTGTTGTGATTACCATAATTTTGTAGCATGCAATATCAGATCATCTTGTATTTTTTAAACAAATGTACAAACGAGATCTGTTTTACAACTGTGAAACTCTGTGTCTCTTTATCTCAGTAATTAACCAACTTGATGCACAAAATTTTTGTTTTACAATAAGTTTATTTCATGCCTCTACATGTTTCGACCTGGCTTACTATATGGACAATCCTCTACATGTTTCGACCTGGCTTACTATATGGACAATGTTCTGAAATTTGCAGAGCAAATCACAGATTTATGCCGATCGTAATCAAAAGAGTATCAACAAACCAATTTATTAATTGAGTATCAAAGATAAGAGAGTCATCAGATGACTGAAAGCAAGTAATGGTCTCTTAAACCAGTTCATGATACCCTAGCAAGTGTATCTGATGATAAAGGATTAGTTAATTATATAACATCAGAATGTCAAACTGAAATAATCAAAAAGATATCCTTTTATCCCTCAAATAATACCCATAGAATGAACAATACTATACATCACATTCTTAGCAACTTTCCTAATGTTCAATATTATAAATTATTTCATTCAATCACCAAGCAGACAAAGAGAAACAAAAAAAACTATTAATATCAACAAAGCAAACTGAAAGTGATAAGAAATTTATTCTCA
>Ga0209755_10006721_pt1 | contig 12620 bp, 12 predicted proteins | sample TergutCo191P1_FD_187301 | JGI IMG/M metagenome (GOLD analysis project Ga0209755, IMG submission 187301) | Cornitermes sp. P1 segment gut microbial communities from Petit-Saut dam, French Guiana - Co191P1 (SPAdes) (version 2) | ecosystem: Host-associated > Arthropoda: Insects > Digestive system... | reverse complement strand
AATAATTGAAAGAATTTACGCTATGAAAAAGCAATCCATGATTAAAAATAATCCAGTGGATCGCAAATTGTTTCTAAAGGAACAATTGATTAAATTTCCATAATAACTGGGATGATCATTGGGCGACGCTTTGTTTGATCATATAGATATGGACTTGCTGCGTCTTCGATAGATTGTTTTAATGCCTCGACATCTAGCCCTTTTGATGCGTGTAAAGTTTGAATCACATTTGCTCGAATAAGTCTTTCTGTTTCGCGAATTAATTCTTCAGATTCTTTCATATAAACAAATCCACGCGATACAATGTTTGGCCCATTCATTAAACGCTTTTCATCTTTTTTAATGGTGGCAACAACAATAAGCAAGCCATCTTCTGAAAGAATTCGACGCGTACGTAGCACCTCGCCACCCATTCCTGAGACGCCATTTTCATCTGTGTAAATGGTTGTCGCTGGAACACGACCTGCTAAACGGGCACCGCCTTGACCATTTAATGCTAACACGTCGCCATTATTCATGACAAAACAGTTATCTTCTTCAACGCCACATTGGATGGCAAGTTTTTTATGAATGGATAACATGCGATATTCACCATGAATCGGCATAAAATATTTCGGCCTAATTAAATTTAACATCAATTTCAATTCTTCCTGACCACCATGACCAGATGCGTGAATGCTATTTAACGGACTATGCGTAATGACATCCGCGCCAGCACGTTGTAAGTGATTAATGGTCTTACCAACGCCAAGTGCATTTCCTGGAATCGGAGATGATGAAAAAATAACAGTATCTCCAGGAATGACTTGAATATCCTTATGAATGCCAGCAGCGATTCTCGATAGGGCAGCCATTGGTTCACCTTGAGATCCTGTACATAAAATCGCAATTTCATGACTTGGCGTTCGGTTTAATTCGCCTCCTGAAATAAATGCATCACTTGGGCAAACAATATAACCATGCTCGAGTGCAATCTTGATGGCAGATTCCATACTACGACCAAATACAGCAATTTTGCGACCAGTTGCAACGCAAGCCTCGATAATTTGTTGAACACGATGAACATTTGACGCAAAAGTCGCAACAATCACGCGACCTTCAATCTTTTTAAATATGTCCAAAAGACGCTCGCCAACAACACGCTCTGACATCGAAAAAATCGGCAACTCCGCACTCGTTGAATCTGCAAGTAAACAGAGTACCCCTTCCTCACCATACTTTGCCATCTTATAATAATCTGGACTTGGCCCAATTGGCGTCAAATCAAACTTAAAATCGCCAGTATGAACAACACGCCCAATATCAGTCTTAATCGACATCCCAAACGAATCAGGAATACTATGATTCACACGGAAAAACTCAATTTCCATATGTTTTGTTTTAACAACCGTATCAGGTTGGTATTCTTTGAAATTAGCAAGTGCCATCATTTTGCGTTCTTCTAATTTATTACGCATCAACTCAATCGATAAACGGGGGGCATGAATCACTGGAATCTTTACTTTGCGAAGTAAAAACGAAATACCACCAATGTGATCCTCGTGTCCGTGGGTTATAAATAAACCAACAATCTTTTCTTGATTACGAACGAGATACTGATAATCAGGAATGACATAGTCGACACCTAAAAGTTGATCATCCGGAAACTTGATCCCAGCGTCAATAATAATGATTTCATTTTTATATTCAATGCAATAGGTATTCTTCCCGATTTCTCCAAGCCCACCTAAGGCGAAAATAGCCACTTCATTTGGCTTATAATTTGCAGTTTTGCGATAATTTTTGTACATGAAAAAACAGACCCTTCTTTTATTTAATTTAACTTTTAACTCATTACTCTAACTCAGGTGTTAGGATTGCAACCTCTTTGTTGCAGCGAACGATTAATTGCTATGTTGTTATTATACCAAAAAAGACTAGATATAACTAGCCTTTTTTAAAGAGAATTTTAGTAATCATGTTTCGCGGTCGAAAAAACAATCTCCTCGGGTGAGAAGATTGTTGGTATAGCAAGAAAATTTTTAAAATATGATGGAATTATCGCTGTCTTTTATTTTTCATGTTAGTCATTAAGCAGCCAATCAAAAGGATGCCCCTCCATTATTATCATGCTACCTTCATCACAATACCAAATTACAAAATATGGAATATTATAATTATACATTCTTCTTAACATAAGACCCCGATCACGTTGCCAACTTTCGATTATGTTTCCATAAAGTCCAGCTTCAATATCTCTTTCGATTATAGCTTCAAAGAAATCATATAATCCCTCTGAATTCAGTCGCATATAATTCATGCTTGTTTCGCGTTCGCGTATGGCCAATCCTACTTGCATGAAATCAAACACACAATGAGAATAATTACCCACTTCAAGTGCAGAGAAAATGATTTCATCCAATTGGTCATGAGTTAAGCTTTTAAAATATTCAAATTCAATATCACAACAATATTCAAATTCAAGTTCACAAGCAAATTCATTAGTATCCTCTACCAATTCCCCTTGCTCTAGCAATTCTTCCTCATCTTCAATTTCTTCCTCTTCTACAGCAACAGGAAAAGGAGCCCGATCTAAAATTTCCTGTGCACGCACCTCATCAGCCCAAGAAGGATCAAGTGGCAATCTAAATAAAGCGGCAAGTCCACTGAAATCTGGATTAACCGTAATCGCACCAGTTACTTCATCAAAATTCAATGCATTAATTGAGTGCATGCGCCCTGAGTTGATGCCGACATAAACACCATGATCTGCAAAAACTTCAATATTATTCATATCAATTAACAGATATAAAACACCATCAATAACTGTTTCGAAGTGCCCCCCGCCTAGTACAAAACTGCTAAGATGAAAAGGATTGAAACCATGTACATAAGGCGAGGTGAAGAAATCGAAAAGATGATAACTCTCACTCATTGATGTTCCGTCTTCTTGTTGCACTGTCATAACAGCATAGGTTCTATCATTTCGAATAGCCTCACCGTTGATAGTGATATAGGAAGACGTACCAGACAGATATTCTCCTCTAACAATTGATACTAAGGTAAAAATATAGCCCCTAGATGTCATTGACTCATTGATATGAATGGCATCCTCGCTATCAAAAGCTAATGCCAAATCTTCACGTTCAAATTCGCTTGCGACCTCGCTAGGTGTTAATAATTGCCATGAGGCAAAAGCTGTTATACCTGTTAATACTAATCCAATAATGACTGCGGCAACCCATTTTAATGGACTGTGATTATTTGATTTCATAGTTTCACTCTCCTTATTATGTAATTTTATTCTTGTCTTGTTAACCAAGTCTTCGCTTAACGAATCCTCTTCAAAAAATGCCTTTTCTAACATCGACTCGAATTTATCTAATTTATTTTTCATTATAACCCACCTTTATCAATTCTTTTTTTAACCGTTCCCGCCCTCTTTTTAGCCTACTCATTACCGTACCCTCTGGAATTTTGAGCGTTAATGCAATTTCACTTACACCCATTTCCAAAGTATAGTAAAAAATGAGTGGCATTTTAAATTTTTCTGGCAACAGTTCAACGAGTTCATTCAATTTTTTATGAGTTTCGCCTTTAATGAGCTCATCTTGAATACTTGTCTCATCTTTAATCTGGTGATCTTCTAAAGGAACAACAGGAACTAAGCGCAAGCGTCTAGCATATTTGCGTTGTGAACTTTTAAAAAGAAAACCAGCTGTTGAGAATAACAATCGCTCAGGATGATCGCGTTTTAGTTTTTCAGGTTGTTCAAAAACTTTTAAAATTGTTTCGGAGAACAAATCTTCAGCATCAGCCTTTGAATACGTCAGCTTTAGACAAAGTTTGTACAACCTATCCCCATGAGTTTTAATTAGTAAAGTATACATATGATCTAAATCTTCTTTTGCCGGCAAGGGGTGTCCTCCTTTTTAAACTTTTAAATGCATTCACTTAGTAATCGTCGCGAGATGAGTTTTAATTCCCGAAAAATAAAAAAAATTTAAAAATTCTTTTAGAACTCATAAATTTTTTTCAAACGATCTATTCATCATCATTAAGCAGAAAATCCGTAATATACTGAATCTCAATTCCACCAATATTCCCAACATCCATACGGTTTGCAGTAATAATTTTTTTCTCATAATTGTCTGGAATTCTAAGCAGATTATCCTCTTCACGTGTGCCATCTGGCATTTGTCTTGTAACCTGATAATATTTGACAGTATTATTTTTATAAGCAACAAAATCAATTTCATAATCATCATATTTTCCAACAAATACACGATACCCACGACGTTTGAGCTCAATATAAACGATATTTTCAATCTGGCTGCCCATATTATCGCGAAATGTTTTAGTCAGACGATAATTTCTAATACCAGTATCGACAACAAAATATTTCCCAAGTGTTTTAAGTCGTTCTTTTCCGCGCAAGTCATAACGATGCACTTTATAAAACAAGTAGGCATTTTCTAGCTGGAGTAAAAGCTTATCGATGGTTTGAAATGAGACATTAACACCATCTGTTTTCATAGTATTGGCGATTTTATTAATTGAAATCGTCTGCCCAATGTTATCAAGTAAATAATCAACCACACGAACAAGTACTTCTTCATTGTTTAAATTTGCTCGCATTGCAACATCTTTGTATAAAATGGTGTCAAGAATATCTGTCATTATCGTTGTTTTCAACTCTACTTGTTGCATATGTAAAGCAGAGGGAAAGCCACCACTTGTGACATAATCAAAAAACGCCTCTTCAACGGATTTTGGAGAATTAAAAAAATCTAAATATTCTTTAAATGAGAAAGGAAAAACTTCGATTGTCACATATCTACCAGCAAGAAGGGTAGCTAATTCACCTGATAAAATAGACGCATTTGAACCTGTGACATAAATATCTGATTTAAAATCAATTCTAAGAGAATTGACAACATCTTGCCATCGGTCTACAAGTTGAATTTCATCAAATAGGAAATAAATTTTTTCTGTTTTTGACATGGTTTCGACTATTTTGTCGTAAAGTTTTTCAGCATTTCTGAATTCACGGTTGCTAAAAGATTCAAAACTCATGAAAAAAATATTTTCGATTTTGATATCAGATTGTTCAAGCGATTCTTTAAAACTATTTAATAAATAAGTTTTGCCAGAGCGTCTGACACCTGTTATAACCTTGATAAATTCCGTATCTTTGAAAGTATTGAGCTGATCTAAATAGGTTGTCCGTTTATACATAGCAATCACCACCTAGTTGTTATTATACACTAAAAAAAAGAAAAAATCAAAAGTTTTTCCCGTAGACGGAGAAAACTTTTGATTTTCGGGATTTTTTTAATTATTCAGGAACTTCGATGCGGTAGCCATTGATGATAATTGCTGTGACGGATTCTATGTCGATTGATCCTTCAGATGATATCCAGTCTATATAAAAAACCCTATTTCCACGATCTATGCTCCCTCCAGGATAAGCAAATATATTATCACCACTATCCATCTCTATTTCGATCATAGTTGGGCTAATTCCACTACCTGCCCCCCGAAAGCTAAGAGGAGAAAGCTGGAAATAATCAAAATAAAGATTTCCAACTGTTAAGCTCTCCCAAACAATTGTTGGATGTTCGATACCGCTTACGGTTATTTCGAATTGCCACTCACCTGTGATAAATTTTTGATAGTACATTTGGTCATGTGGTATGAGAGGATTCGTGTTTGTATTTCTTTCATAAAAATATGATACGTCAAGCCAGTAAACGATAAGTGATAACGTTTCATCATAATTTAAAACATCATCCCATTGTAGATTACCATGCAAAGAGGGGACTATAAGCATCTCTAAATAAAAAGTTTGTGTTTCTTGATTGAAATGCAACCCTTGAGATATGCTTCCACTACCACCTATATATCGACTATACAAGAATGGCTTAGCAAATACAGATAGGGAAGAAGAGGTGAAGTAATAATAATCAAGAGGTTCCCTAAGTACGACTGGATACCAATGCTGTCCTACATCTATCTCTGGATGATCACTCCAATGATTTAAAGGTAGAAATACTGTGGGTGGTGTATGAGATAGTGAATCCCAGCTGTAAGGAGCAAATAATCCTTGATCACTAACATCTTGGATAGCTAAATAAAGTAAAATCACATCACCAATTTTTTCAGCAGCAATGGCTTCTATACGAATACCTTGATCCTCTGCATACGTGGCTTCTGATTGCTCAACTGCATAATCGATAAATGGTGATTCAATAATAGAGCGAATAAAATCAAATCTACCTGTTGCTGCTGCATAGGCTGTTACTGTAACAACCATAAAAACAAAAACTGCTGCGGCGATGCTTGCGAATTTCATGGATTTCTTTTTCGTAACTGTCGTAGAAAAGTTTAATTTACTTTTAAAGCCCTCAGCATCTACATCGATTTGTGAAAATGCTGCGTGGATTTCTTGTTCTTGCTTATCAAATTTATTCATAAACAACACCTTCCTGTTCTAGATTAAAATTTGGGTGAGTCTGATTTAAAATAGCTGCTAGTTTTTTCTTTGCTCTCTCGTAACGTTTACGCAAAGTAGCAGACGATGCATTCATTTGTAGTGACAATTCTTCAAAGTTGTATTCTTCAATGATACGACTATAAAGCAAAGCACGTTCTTGTGGTTTAAGGCGACCTAATGCTTGCAGCGTTTCATCACTCAATTCATTATTTTGAGAGATAAAAGGCATATTTATCGGGAGTTCACCGAAAGGCAAAATTTTTCGTGTTCTGATCTTATTCATACATTTATTATAAGTGATCTTATAAAGCCAAGCCGAAACATTGCCACCGTCGAACGTTGCGAGATTTTGATAGGCTGACATAAAAACATCTTGCATGACATCTTCCGCATCTTGGTAATTGTATAAAATAGAAGTTGCGTAACGCAATAGTCGCTCACTATAGATATCTACTAAATCTTCTATTACATGTTCCATTTATCTAGCACCTCCATTAAAAATTTGTAAAATTAGTTATATAACATCTGCAGAATGTTATAGTGCCGTAGGTAATATTACACCCTTATAACACACTAGAACTGACTTTTGTGACAGTTTGGATAAAAAAAGATGCGATAGTTAGTATACTATGACATCTTTGACGTGATTTTTAGCTCTCCACCAGAAATTTCTGTGTATTTATGATCTTTTTTCCAAGATTCAATGGCAATTTTGCGACAAGGAACCATGGTGTTGGGTAGGTCATTTAAATCAAACCACTTAAGATCTGCTGCCTTGTCAGCCTCCATAATTTGTGGTATGCCTTGATAAGTTTTCACGATAAAATAAATATGATAATAGGTTCTATCAGATTCTGAAAAATGATGAGTTAAATGTACAAATTCTAAATCTTCAATTTTTACATCAATGCCTATTTCTTCTTTGCATTCTCTAATCGTCGCTTGCTTTGCAGATTCTCCTGCATCAACATGTCCTGAGGCGGCGGTGTCCCATTTCCCGTCTTGGTAACCTGTGTTTTGTCTTAAATGTAATAAAATTTTCTGTTTGTCTTCACTTAAGATAATCGGGAAAATCGCAGAATAGCTTTTAAATGCCATGACTAGTCACCTCTTAATTCACTTGCTATTTTTTTAATACTTCTCATTCGATGATTAATCCCCGATTTTGTTAGGGCATGCCCACGCTTAGTGGCGATTTCTGCTAGTTCCGCTAAATTTTCTTCTGGAAATTCTAGCCGCAACTCGGCAACATAGGTAAGTTTTTCGTTTAGAAAATCTGTCCCTTTTTTTTGTCTGATTAATTCAATATCTGCAACTTGGCTATCTGCGGCAGTTAAGGTTTTTGTTTCGTTTGCTATCTCGCAATTGTTAAGTCGATTATCTGAGTTGCGAATGTCGCGAATAATTCTCATGTCTTCAAATGTCAAAACAGAACCAACTGCACCGACAGCTCGCATAAAGTCGCCAATTTTTTCGGATTCTTTGATGTAGCAAATATGTCCCTTTTTACGGGCGAGTACGCGTGCATTGAGGTCTAAGTCGTTGAGTATGAGTTGTAGTGTTAGTGCATGTTCTGAATCTGAGGTCGTAATTTCAAAGTGGTAGGATGAGGTCTCTGGATTGTTAACGGATCCTCCTGCTAAAAAGGCACCGCGTAAATAAGCACGTGGGCAACATCGTTTACGAAGTAGTGTTTCAAAAATCGAGAAATCTCCTTCTTCGCTTGGCATTACTTGTAGTTTGTCGGCAACGTCTAACGCATTTTTAATAACTTTGACGACATAGGTATTATTTTTTTTCAAATTCTTTTTTTTACGTGCTAAAATTGAAGTCTCGATATTAGGGAAATTTTGTTTCAGCAATTTTAAAGCACGGCGTGCAATGGCTGCATTTTCAGTGTCGAAACTTAAAATGGGGCCACTGTTTGATAGCGATATTGTTCCATTCATTTTAAGCAATGCCGAGAGTTCTGCTAATTGACAACAAGCAGCAGACTCAATGCCGACTAATTCTTTTTTTATATGAGCTGCAAAGGACATATTAACACCTCTTTTGTGAGAGTTTTCAAAACGTCGTCAACTTTAGTTAACTAAACATCTAATAATAACGAGAAAATCATTGATGCGACTTTTTTCGGGTTATGGCGAATTTCATTGTTATCATTATAACTTACCATACGACTCTGGATGACATCAACGCCCATTTCATCAAGGGTATCATAGTCTATTTCAATAATATTGGCATTTTCATCAATGTATTTTTGAATCACATCAGCCTTGATATCACTGTCATTCACTAAAACTGTGTCGATAAAACCGAAACCAACATGATCTTCTAGTGATTTAATATGATCGGAAACAGTGAAGTCGGTTGTTTCGCCTGGTTGACTCATAATATTACAGCAATAGATAAATTTGGCTTTCGTATGTTCAACTGCCTCTTTCATTTCAGGGAATAGTAAATTCGGGATAATACTTGTATACAAACTCCCCGGTGCTAAGACGACTAAATCAGCGTCTTTTACTGCTTTGACAGCTTCATCTAGGGCAGGGCATGTTGTTTCATAGTAGACCCGTTTAATTTTTTTATCGCCATTTGGAATGTTAGACTCACCCGTTGCAACACAGCCGTCTTCGTACTCTGCACATAAACATAGCGCTTGATTGCAAACGGGTAAAATGCGTCCGCGTACATTTAAAACTTCGCTTAAATTCGCAACTGCAGTCGCAAAATCTCCTGTAATTTTTGTCATTGCTGCGAGTAATAGATTGCCGGTAGGATGTCCTGCTAAGCCATTACCTTCTTCAAAACGGTATTGAAATAGCTCGTTAACAAGGGGTTCTGCCTCCGATAATGCGACTAATACATTGCGAATGTCGCCTGGTGGAGGTATATCGAATTCTTCTCGTAAGCTACCAGAAGAACTTCCATCATCAGCAACGGTAACTATGGCTGTAATGTCGATCGGAAATTTCTTTAAACCACGCAGAATGCTAGATAAACCAGTACCGCCACCGATAACGGCGATTTTATAATCATATTCGTACATTATTTTTCCCCTCCATGTAAATTGGCTTGTTTAATATTTCGATGCGTAACGTGTGTTCGATGGATATCTTTAAAATGATTGGCTAAATACTCTGCTAGTACAACCGACCGGTGTTGACCACCCGTGCAACCTATCCCGATAACCACTTGTGATTTTCCTTCATTTTGATAATTAGGAATCAAGAATGCAAGCAAGTCGATTAATTTTTCTAAAAATGTTTGTGCCATCTCCGATTCTATCACAAAATCATAGACATTTTGATCGAGTCCAGTCTGTGTTCGCATGATTTCATCGTAGAAAGGGTTAGGTAAAAAACGCACATCAAACATCACATCAGTATCAACAGGCGTTCCATGTTTAAAGCCAAATGAGGCGAAAGTAATGCTGAATGCATTTGTCATGTCATCGCTATATAACCGAATGATATCACCTTTTAGTTCACGCGCACTCATACCAGAGGTATCAATTTTAGCAGTTGCTAGTCTGAAAATTGGTTCGAGTAGTTGTCGTTCCTCTGTGATGCCTTGTAGCGGGTTTGAATCGCGTGATAATGGATGACTACGTCGTGTTTCTTTAAAACGCTTGACTAGTGTGTCATCATCAGCATCTAAAAATAGAATTTGCAGATTGATATAGCTACTATCTTGAACAAATAAATGCATTTCGTTAATTGTATCAAAAGCTAAGCTACGCAAGTCGATGACCACTGCAAGTTTGACTTCATGATCAGATGCATCTAAAATGAGTTCTGTTAATGTAGGTAGCAGTTTTGGCGGTAAGTTATCGATACAATGGTAGCCTAGGTCTTCTAGACTGTCTAACACGACACTTTTTCCCGCACCACTCATTCCGGTAACGATAAGTAGGTTTATTTTTTTGCCCATAATTATAGCCCTTCCTTTCTAACTTTTAATTTTCTATTTATTAACATTTTATATAGAGCAGATTGTTTAATTTCCCCAACCCTCCCAACCAAAAACGCCAATCATTAAATTGAGGTTACCAACGCCTGGCCCTCTAATAAGTCGAGCGAAGTATTCTGCTTGTTCGTAAGGAACATCTTGACCTTCTGAATCGAAATAGCGATAATAATTAGGATGCAAGAATGTTGGTCGAATGAAATGCCAGTTCACTTCGTCATCGGTCATATCATAAGACATTTGATAAAATTCAAAAGTATTACGTTCACGCATCTCGCCAGCAATCCAAAGGCTGAAATTCATGGCAACATCATGATAAAATACGACTGTAAATCCCGTATGGATGTAATTATATGCCTTAGCATCTTCATGAGTTTCTTGCCAAGTTGCAGTCAATAAGGCATCAAAGACACCTTCGCCTAAAGCATCATCAAAAGCTGACTTAGGATCTCCAAGAGACAGGACGGTATTGGAGCTAGTTTCTCGCACAGATCTAAAGTCTACTTGTTCACGATTACAAGCTATGAGCAAAACTGGCATGATGATGATTAAACATAGAATAGTTATTTTTTTCATTTAAAAACCTCTTCAGTAAAAATTAAAAATTTCTCAGCAAGTATCACGTTATCGTAAATCTGGATTTTTCCGCTCATTTACGATAATTTTGGCAATCATTTTATCGCAAATGCTTATTTATTCCGCCGTTTACGATAATTTAGAGGCTTAACTGCTCATATTTTCTCGTAAATCTGATTCTTTCCGCTCATTTACGATAATTTTGGTAATCAATCGCTAGCAATTTATCGTAAATACTCAATTATTTGACTATTTGCGATAATTTGGTTTTCTGTAAGTATCAGTTTTTATATTTTTTAGTTTTATATCAATTTTTTTACGAAAGATTGAACATAATCTCTGTATTCAATCCCGAGGAGATCTTTATAGTCAATTTCAATAAAACCTTTTGCGTGGTAGAACTGTAGTCCTTCGGTATATGTTAATGCACAACTTGTATATAGGGTTGAAACATTTTTAGATTTTGCATAATCTTCGAGCGTAGCGAGTAATGCACTGCCTATGCCATTTCTTTTTAATGAGGGCTTGACATAAAAACGCTTGAGCCACATTTCGGAGCTAGAGGTGGTATTTGTTCCAAGCATGCCGATGACGCGATTATGATCGTCAACTGCAATCCAGAACATATCATCTTTGTCGAAATAATTTTTCTCGATATCAAATAAATCTTCGTTTATTCGTGGGATTCTACCTAGCGCATCTTTGGCTGAAAGTAGACAGAATATCATGTCGTCGCGGTAAGTGTTTTGAAAAGGTATGATTTTGAACATGATCTATATCTCCTATAATTTTCTTACACTATTAAAACATTCATTTATCATCTTTTGGTATTCTTTCGACTGCCATTCGGGAAAACTTATAGTGCTTAGATTTCCTGTTTCATACAATAGCATATCGCCATTACCGATCGGTTGATAATTTGTATCAAGACTGAAGGTGTCAATGCCGACAATCACAACCCCATTGATCAGTATAGTCCCCCATTAAAACAACTCGCTTAACATCTAATTCTTGAATAATGTCGCTTGCTTTCGGTAAAATTATCCGTGCCATCAGGTGAGTGTCACCGATTAATAAAGTTTTCATGCTTTGGTACAACTCCCTTATTCATTGTCATCAATTCTAGAGCGATTACCAGTTTAAAAGAGATCTTTTTCTACTTTAATGATTCAAGCCTCGCTGTCACTTCTGCTAATTTCATTTCATAATCTGCTAACTTCGCTCGCTCTTCCTCAACTAAATGCGCTGGGGCTTTGCTCACAAACTTCTCGTTGGCAAGTTTTGAAGTTCCACGTTTAACTTCCGATTCTAATTTTTTAGATTCAACCGTTAATCTCGCGATTTCAGCCTCAACGTTAACAAGACCTTCCATCGGTATGAAAATACTAGCACCTGTTACAACAGCTGACATTGTTTCTTCAGAGAGGGAAATTGCGGTAGCAAGTGTTAATTCAGAGGGGTTACAAAATCTTTCTAAATAGGCTACATTTTCTTTTAGCATTCCCAAGTTACGTTCATTTTTTACATCAACATACATGCGAATGGCTTTGCTCATTGGTGCGTCAACTTCCGCGCGCATATTTCTTACTGATTTAATAAT